>Ga0136554_1000545_pt1 | contig 14011 bp, 10 predicted proteins | sample AntRauTorckE5431_FD_104637 | JGI IMG/M metagenome (GOLD analysis project Ga0136554, IMG submission 104637) | Saline lake microbial communities from Rauer Islands, Antarctica - Metagenome Torckler E5 #431 | ecosystem: Environmental > Aquatic > Non-marine Saline and Alkaline > Saline | place...
TAGATGAGTGCTGACTGTGTGACTAATATATCAAGCGCAACACCAATTTCTACACCAGTGTCTATGGTGATCGTTTGGGTATCTACATTAATTTTGATGGTGTTACCGATTCCAGTTCTAGCGGACCCTCCTCCTCCTGCGTATGCTAGGATGTGCGATGGCAGGATGGCTGGGCTTGAATGCCATTTCAGGGCGAAGATTGGAATGGTAGTTGGTTCTACTCTTGATGGTGCTTTCAGGGGCATGATGATGGATTATTATTAGTTTCAGTTGTTGTGTTTTCGTTGTCGAGTAATTAAAAAATGCGTAATTCAAACGTTTGTATTGAATGAAACGGCTCCTCCTCTCTCTCTCCTCTTCTCTCAAGTTGAAATTTGGACGTGACTCAAACATCTTGAAACTCGTGTTTGAAAATCATTTTGAAAGATGATGAGTTCCTATGAGTTCACTAAATTTTTAATTTTTAGCGACGTTAAATTTCTAGAATTTCAATTCAATGTATCTTCTTCTTCTTTGATTTTCAACGACACATAAAACTAGACAATAGACAATAGAAACGCGTGTATTATCGATCATCGTTCATCGTCCTCCTACTCCTACTCCTCATCTCTCTCATCTGTAGAGAGTAGCTTAGCGTAGCAGACAGCGCAATCACAAAATAGACGACCCACCACAAGACGGTACGATCAAGCTTTGGTGCGATACAACATTCCACCTTTGGGTCGCTCGACCAGCAGTGCAGGTCAATGATGGAAGGAACACAACCCCAACGCAGGAATGCTGGAGGATGCCGTTCGATTGGACCAATCCTGATTTGTGCCATATTTAGCATGATCGGTATTAAAAAGATGACTGCGCTTACAAAACAATTTGGGTCGCCTAGATCTGATATGGACTACGGTTATGAAGTTAAACGCGGTAATGCTGACGGCGACGACGACGTTCAAGATATTGCAACAAGCGGCCAAATCTGCCTAGAAAATGTTTCGTCCAGAACAATTACTAATAGAACTATCCCAAACGTCATACATTTCATCGTTCAATCCAAGTGCCTTCCCAAAGAAATTGCAATTGCTCACACCCACAACTGGGAAGCTATCGATCAACATTCCATAATGTACCATGATCAACGTTCCATTGATGCATACATGTCAAGAGCGCGCAAAGACTTTCCAGCTGCTGCTGCAACATATAAATGCGCTCTGGACCCTTTGGCAAAAATGGACTTGGCGAAATTAATGATTCTTTGGGACCATGGCGGAATAGCCGTTGATATTGGTCACGTCATGGGTCCAGCATTTCAAAATGGGAAATTGATTCAAGATAGGGATGAATGTATATTTGAAGTGGACGATCAATTAGCTGTAAATCCTCGGTTTCTTGCATGCAAACCGAAACATGCTGCATTATATGCTGCTATTGTACGATTCATTACAATGCCATTTGTGGATTATACGTCTACGTTCCCATACACATTGGAAAAACGAAATGATGTCATTGGGTTTGCACGTACTTTCTTGACGGGGTTTAATAGTGATGATGGAAATATCACAATAAGAGGTCTATTCGAAGGCGATGAGATAGCCCAAATCAATACTACTGCGATTAATGGGGAACTATTCACTAGTTTACCCATGAATAATGATACTCGAAACGAAATCAGACTAGGTTTGATACCCAAGGAAGACCAAGAACAATGCAAGGCAATTTTACGGAATGATTCGTATGCATTAGATATCAAGTCTCTCCTCGACTTGGTGGGATACGGAACGGAAAATGTTACCTGTCGAGAAGGTCTGAAATTCATCGGGAGTAAATTTGATGAGCGTAGTATCTTGGAGGGACGCAAGATACCAAAAATTTTGCACATGACTAGTAAATCGCATTGCTTTGCTGACGAATTTGTAGAAACCATAAGCAAGTGGTCATTCAAGGATTATTCCACTTTCATGCACGATGATGTAGCAGTGGATAGGTTGTTGAGCAGAGAATGGCCAGAGTTTCCTTTGCTTCAGGAGGTGCGATCATGCATTAATACAGGTGCGGGAATGGCCGATCTTTGGAGGTACCTAGTGATCTGGGAATACGGAGGTAAGAGCGTTGAGATATTGAGTTCATCTCTTTGAATTGAAAGAATATATTTTCACAAATTCTATATTGTGCAATGCACTCGATACCACAGGCATCTATACGGATATTGACAATGCGCCAGGACCCCTATTTCAAAATGGAACTATCATATTAAATGATATGGATAGTTTCTTCGAGGTTGACGGAATGGGGGGATTCCCCAGTCAATACTTTTTTGCAGGTAAGACTTTTGGATGATTGTTCTCTAAATTGTGTGTGTGTGGCTTCAATATGTCGGTAGTCTTGGTAGCTTGTTTACCTTTCTCTTCATCTTTACTATTATAGCATCGCCGCATCACCCCGTTGCATACAACATGGTTCAACATGCTATTTCTCGTCTGCTGGAAGTTTCAAACATTGGGTACTATGGCGTGCATTTCGTCACTGGGCCTGCCGCCACAAAATGTGGAGTGCTGTCAACGATCAATAATGGTTATCCCAAAGAGGGTTTCTATACTGGATTATTCAATCGAACTATTAACGTTCGAGGAGATCGTCGAAGAAAGCCAAAAGAACGCCAGTATATACATAGATCCATCACAGTAAACAAGAAACATGTCTACAGCTCAATGGACATGCTGCATTATTCTAAACAAATGAGCAAAAACCAAAGAAATCAGTACAAACCGCATAGTTGTCTTCATGAAATATATCAGCATTTTAAAATACGCGATTAATTAGCAATTTCGAAAATTATCTTGCATGGGCAAACAGTATGTAAATCTCTATTTCATGCCCCCCTTCCCTATGACCTTGATGGCTTGGAGTCCAACCATTTGATGAACCGATTCAGCATTTCTTTCTCTTTCGTACCTATGTTGTCGTCTGAAGTATGACGGCGAACAACTTCACAAAAGTCACGGTCTTTTGAAGCATCCAAATATGACACACTGATGACCTTTCTTTCCCACTGTAGCTCATTATCTTCGCCCTTTGCTTGCCACTTTCGTAGCTGTAAAGGCTTCTTTCCACGTAAGTTTCCTTGGATTGTCCTTCCAACCTTTCCTACAATCTTCAGTACAGGACCAAACGCATCTAGGACTCCCCAGAGATCGCTCATTGCGAGAGATAATGCTGCCCGATGCATCAAATACACATAACTTGGGTAAGCATGAATGGATTTTGCAATATCTCTTATCGTCAGCTTGTTCACCAATGCAACTCCAATCTCGTTTATAATCTCTGATGAGGCAGGCGAACATACAGTTGCACCTAATATACGTCCGGTTAGTGACACACGAATTTCGACAAATCCATATGCAGACCGCTCAATGGAATCAATATCAGCTCTGTCGGTTTCCTTTTCATTCGCCTTCGCGTATTTGAATCCTTTTGTGCCATATTTTCTGATGCATTCTGACCTCGTCATTCCAATTGATGCAATTTCAGGATCGAGGAAGGTCACCCTTGGTACAAAGGGGTGAATAATATCAGAGGGTAGTAATAGCCTTGGGAATAGAGCTGACTGCACTGCATGGTACCCTGTCCAACCAGCATGACTTGCTCTACGGTCCGACTTCGGAATCGCACTTGCACAATCTCCCGCTGCAAAAATATTTCTGCGTGAAATAGATTTAAGATTGCTATCAACGATGATCCCCTCTTCTTTGGTCCACTCCACTCCTGCATTATCCAATTGTAGTTCTTCCAGGCTCTGACCTGGTTCTCTTCCCGTTGCACAAATGAGAATATCTAGAGGTATTTGCGACTGATCAGAGAGCTCCAGCACGTATACTTGTCCCATTCTAGATGCTTTCAATACTTTCTTTCCGGTAATGATATTGATTCCATCTTCTTGGAGAATATTTCTCGCTGCAACCCTTGCGGCAATATCTTCCGACCCCAAGATGCTGGGTGCTACCATAGTTATTTCAATGTCCTTGTTGAGTCTAGCCAAGCTCTGAGCTATTTCACAAGCTGTTGCTCCACCACCGGCAATCACTATTCTCTTTTTTTTCTCACTGCTAGACTTGCGCTTTATATTCCATAAAAAATCAGATTCCATGCCTTCTCCATCCGGCCTAAAGATCGTCCTATATGTCAGAAGGTGCAATCCAGTTTTCTTCGCCGATTTTGACAAAGCAGGAGGAACTTTCGGTCCGGCCCCGGTACAAATGATGAATTTCTTGGCACGAATTTTGACGCAATCGGTGCCTTTCTCACCTTCCAGAAAATCTGAAAATGTACTGTTGAAAAGAAAAGGGTTCTCGAAGGAGAGTTCGTGTTCATTTGCAAACGAAATCTGCGGCGAGTAAATAATATCCAAGTTGGGCGAAGAAGCAATTCGCTCTGGTGATTCCCTGGAACGAACAGTGGTGACCACCTCTTTCGAATGTTGGCGAGCCATCTGAGCTAGTGATATCCCCCCTCTCGTTTCTGTTGATGTCTGCACATCCTCTGGAATAGAATTTGTAATTGATGCAATTTTTGCAGCACAGCGAATTGCTTTACTGGGGACACATGCGGCGTTTGTACAATCTCCCCCTATGTAAAAGTCTGAATCACTTTCTAGATCATGTTTATCAACAAGGAGAGTCTTACACCCGAACGATGATGCAGTACCTGCTGCAAACATGCCACTGGCTTTAAAATTTATAGGATCATTGATGAGGGAGGACTTGTTCGATGGGATATAATTAGTGTCATGCAGAAATAATGATCTTACCACCTGCCCCTATCACCACCAAATCATAGTCAAATTTCTTTCCATTTCCTAGACCAAACGCCTTAGTGTCAGTTATTGCAAAGAGGAGGAAGGTGAGAATGCCTTCTATTATTCTCATACTGACTGAAAGTACTAGTGATGGAATGATGGGGATGCCCAAAATGAATATAATACAAAGAGGTGACTGATGTATGTATCTCTCAAATATCTGCTTGTTAATGTGATGTATTCCCTTGATCCTTGGTGGTGTTTGTGCAGATACTGCTCGCTTGGTGATATTGGTTTTCGGTGTTCTCTAAAAGATGCAGTGTTGTTGCTTGCGACTTGAACTTGTTGCGGAAGAATTCAGCTCGCGCGCGCCCGGCCATGTTTGTCTCATTGAGAGCCAAGCCACCCAAGCAAGCTAGCCTAGCATAGCATGCATCGCACGCATGATCAGTGGTACTGATTGTACGTATTGTGGTACAGGTTAGAGCTGCAATAGTGAAGTTCCCAGGACTGGCAAAACAGGCGATAATAGTAGCCACTCTACTGAAGTAGACGGACTCCTCTACCGGTACAGTCGCAAATCGCTAACTAACTCGTAGAGTTCTACTTTAGAGCTCTAGAGAGAGAGCTAGTAGATAAGAGAGCGCTGCAGAGAGTTTCCGCCACCACTCCAATCCAGATCACATACGGCAACTAGTGCTAAAGTACGAAAGAAACACTGTACTTAGATACTATTAATTTTAAAAGTTACATCAGTTCATTGCTTGTACCCCCCTCCCCCTCTGTGCACTCACTCTATACACATCGATACACTTTCAACACGACCTTTTAGAGTGCGGACGAAGAAATATCCATCATGGTCGTAGCTCAGATTCCACTCTGGATTCAGCATGCATCTGATTCTACTCAAACAACCAGTGCATCCACCGCAACGTTCCCCCTGAAAAATAGCAAAGCCAATCCATGGACCAACACCCGCCGATCTGCCATTTATGCCATTGATATTGCAGGGCCGCGGATTGCTACTGGAGGTGGAGACGGCATGGTCAGAATATGGTCCATCAATGCTCTTTTTACCACTACTAAATCTGTTACTGATCAAGAGAAAATGGCGCACTATTCCAGCAAAGGATATTCATCCAGTGAAGCCTCCGATGCAGATGCAGATACAAACTCCGTATCGAGCAATGAGAAAACTTCAACTACAGATGGTGCCAAGAAGAGAAAGAGGAATGATCTAGAGGAAGATCAAGGTGGTAACACCCGGCTACTGTGTAAAATGTCATCGCATTCTGGATCGGTTCTCTCCCTGAGATTTTCAACCTCCCATACCATCTTGGCTTCAGCTGGTGATGATTCTCATGTCATTCTATATACCCAGTCGGCAGCAGGTAATCTTGCCCATTCTGGGAACCTCATTGATACTTCGGACAATGTAGAGAATTGGAGTAGAGTGAGGATATGTAGAGGACATAACCTCGATGTGGTTGGTTTGGCATGGGCTCCAGATGACAGTCACCTCATTAGCTGTTCTTTGGACTCAGATGCACCGATCTGTGTTTGGCGGATGGACTTTGATAAACATGGGCATGCCCCAAATGGTAGTAATACAATCATGCAACCTTACAAAATTCTTGGGGTCAAAGAACATACTTCCACGGTCAAAGGTGTAGCGTTTGATCCTGCTGGCAAGTACGTTGCATCATCCGGGGACGATCCTTCTCTCTGTATTTGGAGAGCCTTCGACGATTGGGGATTGGAGAGTAGAGTCGATTCGTCCTCTGGAATATTTCAGCAGGATGTCCAGTCATTAGCGAATTTGAGCATGTTTCGAAGAATAAGCTTTGCTCCTGACGGAACCCATGTATGTGCCACGAATGCTATGCTAAGAAAGAAAAATATTGCAGCCATGGTGTCAAGAGACGGGTGGGGAGTCAGTGCAAAGAAAAATTCTAATGTCGCTGGGGCTGCCAATCTTGTGGGGCACAAACAGCCAGTTGTGAGCAGTAGGCACTGTCCCTATCTATTTGGAAAACTAGGAGAGGGCAATGGCGATAAAGATGTGGATAATGATGGCGACGACGATGTCGAACCTGATTATTCAACGCTTATCGCATTGGGAGATAAGAAAGGCTTTGTTACCATCTGGTCGACGAAAAAGAGCAGACCGATCTTCAAATTGCAATGCAGCGAAAGTCGATGCACAGTAACAGATATGGCATGGGGAATAATGCCATCGTCAGATGATTCTGATTCTTCTCAGATTTTAGTTATGCTAATATCACTTCTGGACGGCTTCACTGTTGCACTACGATTTGATACAGAGAAAGAAGTTGGTCCTATTTTATCGGCAGAAAAGAAAAATACCATCTTTCGACTCAAATATGGAATTGAATTGAGCAATCTGACAGGTAACGGGTCTGCAAAGAGAAGGCTGGTTGATGATTCTTCTGGTCCAAAGCTCATCGAAAATGTTTTGCAGTTTGAAATGGAGGAACAGGATGAAGAAATGGAAGATGTGACTTTTGACGAACAGAGTAAAAGCGTACCACAGTCAACAGGAGAGCCAAGAGTAAATACAATCATAAATGTGAGGAAAAAACAAATTGAAAGTCGATCAAAAAGTACAGGGAAAAAACGAATTAAACCAGTTCTCATGTCAGTTAATGGTAGTCAGATGTATAGCGCTCCTCCTTCAGAACCTGCTACTGAGGCAACAACAGTCAATAATGGGGACACACATAAAACTTTCACAACAAATGCGTTGAATAGTTTAGATAAGGCAGCGACCTTGGCAGAAGGGGTCAGCGCAACAGCAAAACGATCACAACAAAGCGCAAGCATGAACGGACATGCATCCAGCCCCCCTCCTCAAAGTGAAAGTACTGGAATTCAGCAAGAGCAACAGCATCTGCAGCAACAGGTCCTGGACAATGTAGGAGTTATGATGCAGACAAAAAAGAATACTCTACCAATAGCAAATCAAAAGATACATACTGCTGACCTATATGTACCTCAAGTGTCATCAGTCTTTAGCGAAAATTTTAGCACGAAAAAGAACAAAGAAAACAAGATTGTTGCAAACTGCTCAAACTCGATTCAATCTCTACCTGGAGGTATCGGTTCGTCACCTTGTGCAACAGTCTCTATAAGCTCTGGAAGTGATATAACGTGGAAAGACCATCTCATGGGTACACATTGTACATGCCTTGATGCATGCCTTTCTTTGCTAGCCCTTGGATCATATGATGGCACCGTTTACCTTTATAGCACCTCTCCGTCCTTAGGATGGCAATGTGGTCTTGCCTTTCGGTCTCATCCGCCCTTTGTGATGGATGGATCGGTCGTGCACTTATCTCTAAAAGAGAGTGAAAAACAGAATGACTCAGATGATCCATCCGTTGAGATGATGGTAGTTACTTCACATGGGACATTCAGCGTCTTCACAATGGTGCCTGTACCAAAACTCCAGTTTAAGGGAAGCATCATGCCTGCAATGAATCAAATGCGTCTGTCAGCGACACTCCGGACGACGCAACGGAACAATGACTCGACTGTTTTCCCCGAGTTGTCTCGAATCGTTTTTACTGATTCGAGGCATTTACTTCTCATTCTTTGCCACAAGTCCAAAAGTACATCATTAGGAGGGCTTCTTCAAGGTTTTGTGTACAGCCGTGATATGGAAACTTGGATTAGGATATCCGATGGGCGCTTCGTGTACTCCAAGTTTTTCTCTTCGATTCCAACTCCCAAATTGCAGAATGGAATACTTGCGAAGGTCGATAACGTTGTGCGGTCTACGTCACGGCGGTCTTCGTCAAATCGACATAGTTCTGTATCAAGCGCAAGTGCTGCAGAAATGTATTATGTCAACGACGAAGACAAGAGCAGTCTCCAAAACTACGCCACTAGGTCCCACTGCGAAGATCGCATCGCTTGTGCTGTGGCTTTGCAATCCAAGCCAGATTTTGAGCACTGGTTACGCCTTTACGTCCGTGCGCTTGCCCTCGATGCAGACAGCGCTCATCTTCGTCTCCTGGTCGACATGCTTCTGCACAAAAGAGTTTCAAGTAATGGTGATGTTAGTATGAATGCTGAGACTACATGCTGGTGGTTGTCCTCAGCAGCAAGGATATTGGACCTTGACAGATTGGGTGCTGTAGAGAAGATAATTATTCCTGAAATGACGAAGAATAGGGCGCTACAGAGATTGACCAACGAATTTGCAACTGAAATGAGATCGTTACAAGATTGTGTGGAATAAGTTAATCAATGCGAGAAACCAATTACATAAGCTATAGAGTTTAAGATTGAATGATACTAGTAAAATGCTGTTGAAGCATTATCCTTTATTTCCAATAGAGTTAGGCCTTCTTTTTCTTGCTCTTTTTCTTGACTTTCTTACGTGAACTACTAGAAGGTGACTTGACACTTTCGATTTTCTTCTTAGCAATCTTCTCCTCGTATTCTTTTACGCCATCTGCAATATCACTTTCAAGTTTCTTGCAGATACTTTGTATTCCTGAGCTCTCAGACGTTTTCAGTAGTTCCTGTGTGGCAGTTTTCAATCCTTCAAATTCAGCCCACATAGCGGCATCTCCGTAAATGGTACAAAACTTGACAAGCCTTTCTGCGCATTTGACAATTTCTCGTGCTCGCTTTGTTTTTGTCATTTCTTCATCACGAAGGGCATCTGCCAAACTCTTCGTAAAATCAACCGCATGTTTCTTTAATTCTAACATTTCAATTGTAACATCAGACCTTTCATCAGGTGCCTTTGTAATGTATAATGTAGAAAGCATTCGGAAGCATTCAGTTTTGAGGAACGCATTACGGGCGTTTTTAGAACCTACTATTAATGGAGCTGTTAAGACCATCTTGGCGATACTTTATGTACAAAAGAAGTGGCTATTAGAAAATTGATACATAATTCATCGTGCGAAGAAAAGCACAAAAGAAGTATACGCCGCACAGGAAACATTCATTCACACGTACCTCTGACATTTTGTTGCCAAGTCGTCAAATAGTACCCCCTTCAATTTTGTGGACTTCTTTGTTGCCCACTCGGGTACAAATGCATCATATATTGACTTTGCAAAAGCGATAGACTCATCACCCTGCTTTCCAACTGCTTTTACTAGCAAAACCAGAAGTGCACTGCAGCATTTGCAATGCTCGATGTCTTGCACTTTCTTCATTTCAATTGTTATCTGATCAGCGACAACTTTACAAGCATCAACATTTGCCATACCATCAACGCTAGTCTTTGCGACTTTGGTTTCCAGCAAAACTGTGATCTTTTCAAGAAGAGCTGTTTTATCGCTTTGAGAGCTTCTACCTGATGACATCGACTTGACCAATTCAGACCTGGAGCGTAGCAATGGAAGAATGCTCATGAGCACAACTTGGTTGGATATGAGTCCTGATCTTTTGTTTGATAAAAACATTGCCTCAAGCAGAGTCATGCATCGTAGCCTATTTGACAACTCCAACTTCTCCTTCTGGTCCTTTACAGACTTTCTTGTTTCTTGTTTCATCATGATGAGTTGTGCGAGTGCGGCATCGGCTCCTGCATGATGCTCTAACATGTTTCCGTCAACACTATCATCATCGTCACTGCTCTGAATGAGAAGATTTTCCAGCTTGGAGGAGTCTACTTCAATTTCACCCTTGCCTTCTTTGTTTGTGCTTTCTTCGCTATCGCTTTCGTTCATTGCTTCTTCACTCTCGCTATCAGAATCCATGTTAGCAGAGGTTGCATTTGTAAACGACAATCGCATATCATCATTATTGTCGTCATCTGAATCTTCTTCGTCGCTCATATCTTCGTCACTCTCTGCGTCTTCACCTTGCTCAAGAACCTTTTGCGAACAAACCGCTTCCAACAAGGTGTTCATCACATTTGCGTCTAAGTTAGCGATTGGGGAGTCACTTGACGTTGCTAATACAGCAGCCCATGCAGTCTGAAGACATTCACGTGTGATCTTTGACGCCCCTCCTCGAATCTTACTTGCTTGCAAACCACTCCCGCCACAAGAAGAATTCAAGATTCCTATGCAAATGTCTGCAAGCGAATGCAAGACATTTGTATCTCCCTCACCTTTCTCATCGCTAGATACAATACTTGTAACGTCTGATAGATCAGAAATCATTTCCATGATTTCCTCTGAAATATCTTCGTCCTCCATATCAATGTCATCATCTTCGTTGTCATCTCCGGGGAGTCCAGGCTGCAGCAATTGCAAAGTCAAAGACGAAGCTAATCCAACTAGAGCTGTGACTGCTCTAGTTTTAGAGCCTGTTTCGCCACTTTCATCAATAAAGAGACTCTTCATATTCTCACAAGCATCCATTGATTCAAGGACTGTATCAGAAGCATCTTTGCCTAAATCGCAATCGAGAATAGCGCCGGATTCCTGGAGTGTATGGATGGAGTCACGGATAAGAGATGATACGTCAAGTACAGCATGGACTTTCTTATCTTTCATGCTCTCTTTTGCTCCTTCAGACCGTTCAAAAGTTGATGAGTTAATGTACTCTGAAATAAGCGAAAAGAATCTCGACGACATAAGTGCACGGGCAGCAAAAGGAACACGGCCTACATTTTCTTTTAGCTGACAAGCCGTCTGTAGAAGCGAACTATGCTCATCACCCTTTTTCTTTTTCTTTTTGGCATTGAAAGCATCAAGATTGAAGAAAGCCCCAATCATAAAAAATGAGAGGATTCTCTTGAAGATGCTTTCCTTCTCAGCTTCATTTCCTACTCTGAATACTCTCTTTACGAAAGCAAATAGAATATCAATGTACTTGTTTGCGTCCATCAAAGATTCTTCACCAGCTGACAATCTTTCATTTATTTCTTCCATGACAAATGCAAAGTGTTTTTCCCACAACATACTGTGCCCACCATCCTCGATATCGTCTTCAGTTCCTGTGTCAGGTTTGTTTTCTAATCCGAGCAAAACAGTGACCGTATCAGTTTTTGTGACATTGTCAAACGATGGGTTTGCTTTCAAAAAGGCTTTTGATGCACCAAACCTACGCATTGCACTCTCGCCATCAAGAGGTCCAGAAGACAGAGAATCAACAATGCTCTGTAGAACGGTCAGTGCGAGAGGCTTCAAAGTATGAGTCTTCTTCCCTCCTGAAAACTTTTGAAGAGAATTCACAAAAAGATTCGTAACTATGGGCTTTTGTAGAATAACATTTTGCACAATTTCAGAAGGAAGATTTAATGCGAAAAGCTGCTGCAACAAAGAAAGGCCTAATGCACGTCTTCCTGGTGTTGCGTTGACGAAACCTTGTCCTTCAATTTCTTCTCCCAGTAGCGTCTCAACAATAACCTTGTTCACCAACGCGGTTATAATATCCAAGGGGGTGTCTTTTCCAACAATTAGCACATCCCTTAATTGTTGCTTTCCATCAGCCTCTTCAGATAAGTATGACCAAATAGACTTCCATACCAGATGGACCTTTGGGTAAACAGTTGCCGAAGTATCACGCAGCATGAGCTTCATGCTTTCTCCTCCAATATTCTCATCGAAATTCGACACAGTCAAAAGAGGATTCTTGAGGCACTTGGGCAATGACTTTTCATTCTTATTCATGTAAATTGTCTGCAGATGCAAATATAATACAATCTTCTCCACTGACCAAGTACCGTTAGCTTTCTTTTCAAAGTTAAAGAATGCTGATAAGGAGCTTTGCACCAACTTCCCAAACGCAGCTATATCAACTTGAGTTGAGAAGCTTGAAAATAATTCCGTCAACGCATGAATCGCTGGTTCTCTAAACCAATTCTTGTGCTCGTAGAGACTCAACAAATCTGCAACGTAATCTCCAATTACCTAGAAAATAATCATATTAGTACATGCGTCCAACTTACGAGAGTAACAGAATGAAAGGATTTTGATCGAAATCTCTACTTACGGTTTCAGATGCACTGACAAGGGCTCCACTCCTAACAATAGCTAAAATACCAAACAGTCTACCAAATCTATAATCTCTCTCATCAGATCTACTCTTCTTTCCCGTATTCTTTTTACCCTTTGCAGGACATTCAAGATTAGTGCACTCCTTCAACTTGTTTCTTACAAATTCTTCTGCTCCAACATGTGACCCCTCATCTACCAAAAACATATCGATCCAGCGCTTCTTGTTGTCATTCTCTGGTCCCATTTGGAATGAAAACTTCAGAAAAGTTGCTAAACAACTCGCGAATCCCTGCCTTGCACTGCCTCTTCCTGAACAAAGACCATTCATCAATCTGGTCAATGCATAAGTTCCATCTTTGACAGTTGCGTCGATACTAGTTTTCTCCCATTCGCTTTTGATGAAAAGATGATTGATCATGGAGGAAGCAGCGAAACTTCTTTCCTTCGCCTCGTTAGAAGCGAGAGAATAGAATGTGTCCATGAAAGGCATGAGTTGCTCCTCCTCCTCTTCCTGCTCACTGGTCATCTCCTCGTCTCTTGATTCATCCATTGTCATTTTTAAGTGTTTATTAGGGTGAATAAGCAATGGCTGCTCTGAACAATTAAACACCTCAGGTCCTCCCAATTTTGGAATTGGAGAAAAAGTGAGAGTTTAAAAATTGGTGGTGGGGGAAAAGAAATAACAGGCATAGAGAGCCCTAACAGGTAGGTATTATTCGGTATTGGACCAGATGATGATGATAACCTACGAAGGTAGTAGCCAGCTACTCTACCATAGTAGCTAGGAAAATCATTATCATCATCATCAGATCAACCATGGCTCTGCTGTCTGCGCCTGCTGCACCAAAGGACTCCAAGCGCTGCCGCTCTTGAGCAGTAAAATTTCATTGTTAGCAATTCAAAAATAACCTTTACGAATTGTGCGTCTTCATAGGTACAAAAGAATGTTGCTTTGCACTGTAAACATTTTTTATTTCAACATTAGAGAGGTATGGAATCAAATAGACCATGAAACCCAGGTCAGTGGAGATTAGGTGCAATTGCAGCACAATAATGTCCTCATTACAACATTCGTAATAATCACACCACCTTAATCACTAATAATGTCAAATAAAGCCTCTTGAACCAGCATCCCAATCTCATCCTTATCATTCAATTCAAATTCCAAATCAAGCTCCAATGAATGCGTACGAACTGCATGCTGACACATACGAGGTGCAACTCTACACATTTCTGGCAATTCTGTATCCTCATCAGCAAATCTGTAATCTTCATCACACTCGAGAGAACTCAA
>Ga0136554_1000551_pt1 | contig 13936 bp, 14 predicted proteins | sample AntRauTorckE5431_FD_104637 | JGI IMG/M metagenome (GOLD analysis project Ga0136554, IMG submission 104637) | Saline lake microbial communities from Rauer Islands, Antarctica - Metagenome Torckler E5 #431 | ecosystem: Environmental > Aquatic > Non-marine Saline and Alkaline > Saline | place...
AACAATCAGAAATTAAAATAATACGAGAGGGAAGCAAAGATAACAATGATGCTCAAAATAGCCATGAAGGATAAAAAGTTCAAAAGCAGAATTCAAAACACAATCAATCACAAATTGCAGAGCATACAGGCACACAAATACAAGAATATTATAACGAAAAAGATAGAAATTATGAAAAAGGAAACGAAGCAACAAACGAAAGACAGGAATTTGAAAATCAGCCAACAGCCAATGACAGTTAGAGAAGGTTGTTTATAAAAATGCTGATGGACAGAAAGTTTAAGAAGAGAAAGATGCTTCAAGAAAAAGAAAATACAGGTAAAAATGAATAAAAATTTATAAAATTAAACAAGTGGGAAGACAAAGTATAAGAAATGTTAATATTACTGTGTGCTTTTACCAAATATACTAAAAGACCATAAAAATTAAAACATGAAAAATATAATATTATGTTTATTAGTCTTAATTGTCTGTAACTCTTGTAGCCCAACAGTAGAACCGTTTTTAAATGAAGGAATGGAAAAATACGAGCTAAAAAATTACAGGAAAGCTATTGTTGACTTTAACAAAGTTATTGAGCTTGACCCGAAAAACACAAAGGCTTATTTTTATAGAGGACTTTCAAAAGCCAAACTAAAAGATATCAGGGGTGCAATAGTTGACTTTAGCAGAGTTATTGAGATTGACCCTAAAAATGCAGAGGCTTACCTATTGAGAGGTGCTGCTAAAATCGATATAGGAAACAAAAATGAAGGTTGTTTAGACTTCAGTAAAGCTGGAGAACTTGGAGAAGACACTGCTTATGGTTACATAGCAGAAGCTTGTAATTAATTAACTTTATTTCGATAAACATTACATTTCAAAATTAGAAAAATATGAGAAATAGAATAAAAATGCAAAAGGCTGTATATTTATTTATTACTACATATTGATACTGCAAAGTTCATTTCTTAGCGTGGTTAACATGACAAAATCAAAACCTAAAAAACAACTATACAAAGGCACTAACCAGAGGGCAGAGACAACTTCTATTAACAATATTAAGACTTAGGAATAAAAGTAAAAAAGCTAACCTCTTTTATTAAAGGTTCGGCAAAAGAAATCATAAATACTGAATTGAACTAGGTAAGACTTATACTAGCTAGTTGTATGAAAAGCTAAAAACTTAAAAGGATGCATTATTTGAAGTTAACGTATTTAATAAAGTTAAATTATCAACTGAACCATCTTCATCATTATCTAAATATTGAGCCTTTTATTTCTGCGGTATAAATCCATTTTTTCTACTATACTTAATATGATTTACTTTGTCTATTATATCTACTGGAGGTTCCTCGTTCTCAATTATGATTATCTGATTTAATTTGTTTTTAGAGGATACATATCTATAAAAATCCATTGCTAAATCATCACTTATTGTTATTTCTCCTTCATTCTCAGGTTTTCGATATGTGACTAACGGAGAGTCTAAAATAGGTACACCTATTGAATATTCCTTTTGAGATATTAATTCTTGCAGAGCTATAATAAATGCGGAATAAATAATTGCTCTATGTCCTTTACCAGATAGATTTCTATTCTCACCAGATATTACAAAATCATTTTGTTCCTCACTATAGCTAACGTCTGTTAAATTAGGGTAATTATACCCTTCGAGTACAGATTTTAGGGCTTTTGAAAGAGGTGTTAATGATGAAGTTGTAATATGTTCAAAAGATTCTTTAGAATTTGAAATAGGTATTGAATTTTCTAATTTTTCTTTTTCTTTTTTAAATTTCTCTAATTGTTCAAATTTATATAATGCTCCAATAACAATACTTTTCTTTTCATTTTGTACACTAATTTGTTCAATGATCGAACCCATTTCTAAACCAACACCTTTATCAAGTTCTAACGTATATTCGTCTATATTTTTTTCTAAACTTAAAACTTCTTTGGAGATATCATTGAACTCTTCTTTTAGAACTTTTTCTGACTCAAGTAGTTCTTGTATCAATGTTTCAATTTTCTGTATTTCTGTACTACAAGAATCAATTATTTTCTTAATGTCAGCAATTGAACATTCTTGCTTAATTTTCCCATTACAAAGTGGACAGTTACCGTTTGTAGAGTGATTTTCTTCGTTTAATAATACACTTGTTTCTATGGTTGATTTTAAACGAGCAACATCTGAATGATAATGTAAATTTAAAAGGTCTGTTCTTTTATACAATTCTTCAATTACTCTCTTTCTTGATTTCCTTATGTAAAGTACTTCTAAAGCTTCCTTTCTTTTGCCCTCTATCTCGTTATATTTATTTTGTAGGCTCGAATGTTTTTCTTTTAATTTTTCTATTACAGAATTAGTTTCTGCGAGAATTAAAGAAGGTACAACTTTATAGGTTTTAAGTTCTTTTCCATTTTCAATTATAAATTCTTTAAGTATTTCTAATTTCCCTTTTCTATTTGATAGTTGGTTTTGAGATAGAGATTCAATAACAGTACTATCGTCCCTGCCTGTTGCAATTAATTTCAAAACGTTGGATTCCTCAGTTTCTTTAGTATAATGACTAACTATTAAAGAATCCTCTGTTGTTATTTGAGTTTCATTAACCATAGAGAACTTTACAATATCTCGATACGAAATTTGTCTAGTTTTACCTTTTTTATTTGTTCTGATTTGTTTACCGGTTAAATTATTTAATTTTAATAAAAAAGTAGAAATAGTTTTCTCACTAGAAGGATTGTGTTTTCTATCAAGAATTTCAAATTCTTGAGTTTCTTTAATGTTATCAATACTCGAATAATAGAGTTTAAAACTTCCACCTTTTAAATCACTTAATAAAGTATAATGGTCATTTTGGGAATCTATAATTTCTAGATATATAAAATCATAGGGTCTTGCTTGTTTAATAGGCTTTGGAGGTTTTGAACCGCCAAACATATAGTTTAAGCATTGAAATATAAAAGATTTACCTACGTTAGAGGGACCAGTAATGATATTAACACCTTTTTCAAAAACTATACTTGCTTTTTCAACAGAATCTCCAGTCAGTCTTAATTCTTTTAAAATAAACCCTGTTTTCATTATTGTAAAATTTCAATATTAAATTCATTGTCTATCTCTGATAATTTTGGAGTCACAATGTTTTTTAGTTCTTGTTTAGTATGTTTTGAAAATTTATCAATAGCCCATTTTGCTCTATTCTGAAGTTCAATTGAATATATTTCTTCAAGTGACTCGAGAAATGGCATTGCATTCTCTGTTGCCTTATACTCTATGCCATTGATATTATATTGTTTTTCGATTAAATTCTTTGTAACAAAAAGGTTGAGTCCTTTCTCAATAATTGAACCTCTTACCATTATTTCACCTGACCGATAAGGTACAGCAGGATGAAGGCTCTTTGCTGTTCTGTCAATATCTGCTGAATGTATAGTTAGATAATCTAGGTAAACAAGATTTTGTAAATCAAAAGATTTTGGAAATGCTTCATTCAAAATAGTTAAAATCCTAAGACCAGCTTCGACACTATTATTGAATGGATTTATGTTTTTAATATCTTCCATTATATCCATTTAATTTTTTTATCGTTAACTAATTGATGACATACTCCGCTACGGTCATTAATAATACTTACTTCCTTTAAAGGATTTGAAGAGATTACAATTTTACGTGCTTCCTTTTCTGCTTCTTTTACTTTTATAAAATTGTTAATGTGTTTATCTTCAACAATATCAATAATACCAACTAATATTTCGTTTTGAAAATCTTCAAAAGTGTCAACAGGCAGGCTATCTCTTGAGAAATTCCTTAATTGTTCTGCGTGATGAAAGCTAATTCTTGCCCGAGTAAAATGATTTTTATAAAGCTCTTTTGAGTCTAGTTCTTCTACCTTTTTATAATCTTCATTACTTTCAGAAGCATATGCCGATAATAATTGATTTACATATGTCGTTTCAGAGTTTTGAATCGAACCAGGTATGGTACTCGTATTTAATTTTTGACGTTCTGGTAATCCTCCACCAAACCTTATCAGATGATTTGGATGATTAATATGTTCTTTTAATATGTTTTTGGTATGAATTTTATCAAAAATTGAAAAATCAAAATTGTTTACCCATTTCAGTAATTTCCCTTCTAATATAATTTGTTTACTAGATATATCATTTTCACAATACCGTACCCAATTTTTTTTGATAGCTTCCTTTAATTCGTTTGAATTCTGCAACAATTTGGAGAGGGAAGTCCCGCAACCTTTAGGCGAAACGAAATAAAATTTTCTGGGTTTGGGATATTCGTTATGAAAAGTGTGATATAAAATTTTACCAAACTCCTTATATACTTGAGTTGGCGTTAACGCACTATCATAATGTTTGCATTGATAACAATCCCAAATGTAGTTAGCTTTGTTCTTGTCAGAAATATATCCAACTACGTCTCTTCCTTTATCACCAGCACCTCCAAACCTTTCAGCTTCTATATATTCAGTTTTTTTTATTTCAATCCATTCTTCAATAAATTCTTCCCAGTCATTAAATGACATATGTTCAATCATCTTAAGAGGTATTATTCTCTTACCGTAATTGACTTGATATGATGTTTTATAGTTTATCATTTTTTTCAGCTTACCGCTAATGTTGGGATAACACAATAAGTTGTATTATCCCTTTTATCAATTAACCAATATAGGAACTTTTTATCGTCTTAAAAGTCTTAACATTAAAAATACGCTTTAATAAACGGTGAAATCTCAGAGCTAATTAACCTAAATCTTAAATCACATTTTGAAGTACACTCTTTATAGATATTTAAACAATAACCTAGTAACGTTTATAAATATGCTGTTTATAGTCACTAATAGGAAAATCAAAGGCCTCCAATGTCTTTACAATTATCTTGGATTGGAATACCAATGGATTGCAAAAAACCGTTGGTTCACCCTTGGTTTTGAAGTTGAAAGTTTCTGCTTTACCTAGATAGGTAGGAAAAAATATAATAAAAAAACTCAAAGAATCACAAATGCGAATCTCTAAGCCTAGACTACTAGTGTTTCAAATTAAAGTAGAAAAGAGTTGTTTTTTACCTCAGTTCTTCGTTAGCTGTAGTCTTTTTCACTTTAGTAACACTTTTAAACTTTCAACCGAAGTTTTTACTGTTTTATCATTCATCAAATAAGACGGATTTCCTTTATAACTATCAGTTATGTATTTTAATAAATCATTAACTGGTGGTGAAGTAATACTAGGTTTAACTATTTCAATTAATTCCTTAAACTTTCTTTGAGTCAATGGAAATTGCAGTCTGCTACTAATTCTCGTATCTGTAAACGACAATCCTGCGATATTAGCTTGGTGTGAATCAAGACTTGAAAGAATTTCGGTATAAATTTCATTTGCGGAAGCTGCGATACCATTTCCATTTGTAAGAAATGCTTCGACAATTGCAATAATGAATTTCTTTTCTACCGATTTGGGTATTTTTAATGGTTGTCCAATAATTCTTAAAAGTTGTCTTGCAAAAGCTGGTTCATTATAGAAATTATTAAAACCTCTATGTGCTGATAAAAGATTATCAATAGTGTTGTCAATTTCTATTGCTCTTAAATCATCTGGAATGTAACTTTCTGCATTTACAATTTGTAAAAATTCTCTCGATAATTTCTTTTCATCTTGACTGTTATTGGCTGTATAATGGGCATACTTTAATCCAAAAGATTGTTTGACATCTTCATCTACACGTCCCCAAATCTCTGGCAACAAAAGATTTATATTTTGATGAGTTTGACTTGTGGTTTCTTGTCTTACGTAAATACCAAAAAAACCAGATGCAAGGTTATTAATTTGTTCTTGAGTTAGACCAGTAGTGAAAACTGAAATTTCTTGAGCATCACTCGCACTAATCGCAGTATTTTTTACACCCTGAAGAAGTTGCTTTATTCTTATTGTGACATTTGAAATAGGTAATGTGATTACCTCTTTAATGCAGGTTTCAAGCCAAGAAACTAATTGTAAACCTGTTATTTCACTATTATTTGGATGTGCAGCACTTGCCCAATTCCGCATATAGTTTATATATTCTAAATGTTTAAAACCAAGGTCAGAAATTAATCCAATCTCTTTAGCACCTTTGATTAAATCGTAATCATCTACTTTGTTTAAATCATTTTCGTCTTTTAATTTTTTCCTTCTATCTCCTGTTACAGCATTATCATAAAAAAATTCAATATCATATTGAGAAACACGTCTCCTAATTTGTAAAATTGTTTCATCCCAAAGATAGTTTAGGGAAGCATCAAAAAGTCCGGAAGCTGTGCTGGCTATAAATTTTGATAAATAAAGAGATTGTTGTTTTTCTTCTGCCGAAATTTGGTTTAAAACTGTATCTAAATTCTTAAAAACATTTACTCTCTGTGGTATTTCTACAAACACATTTTCGGTTGGTAATGAGTGTAATTCCAAAACCTGTTTCAAACCCGTTTCAAATTCATTTAATTGGATTAAACCGTCTTGTGATTGTTGATTTTGAGGTAAATTTTCGTTCAAATTCGTGGTTTTTTTTTAGATTATAGCTAAAATCCGCATAAACCCTATTCAAATCCTCAGTAAAGGGTATATATCTATTTAGGCCGTTGTTTTTATTATCAATTAAACTAACACTTTCAAACATTTTATCCAAGGGACTTTAATTTAACTACAAAAATGCTGCATTCAAGATTCTAATACAACAGAGTATTACTATCGAAAAATCTGGTAGGCCTTGTAATGAAATGTGCGTTCCTACTTTTCCCATTATCCTAATAAAACTGGTATTTCACTTCCTGTAATTCCTTCTAATTTAACTGCTAAAACACCCATTCTAAATGCAAATTCTATATCTTTTCCAGCACCTAATGCTGTATAGAGTCCAACCGAAAAAGCTATTGCAGCTTTATCATTAACCGACTTTTTCATTCCAATTACGTATGGAATGTGCTTTGATATTTCTAATGCTTGTGATTCTGAATAACAAGAGTTTAAAACGACACATTTAATGTTTTCAGAGAAAAGTTCAAATAAACTTCCAATTGCATCATTTTCTATGAGTTTAGCGTTTCCTAATGAATCTTCAACAGCAATTCCACTTACGTCTCCGTGACCTGAAAAATGTACAATGTTTGGATGCTCGTCAAGCATCGCTTGTTGTAATGTTTTGGTAGTTATTGCCCATTCAGTTTTAAGTTCAAAAAAGTCTCGCAATGCAGCTAATTTTAATCCGCCTTCTATGTCCCTCACTTCTTCAGCGATTCTCAATTTAACAACGTCAATTGGGCTTGCACCTAAAAACAAAATCTTTATCATTTCGCCCAAATTTTGTTTTTCACTCAATTTGTCTTGTAATATTCTCAATTCGGAAAGTGCATCATCGTTATTCTTAATGGTTTTCTCGTAATCGGTTAAGAGTTGATTATATTCGGGAATTAAATCATTCCATTTTATCAATAGATTCGAATATTTCTCTTTATATGCCTGTTCAGAAACTTCAATTTGCTCTTGTCCAATAATATGAAAATCATTTATGTAACTTATCCATCCTTGAATAGTTTGTCTAAAATTATCTTTACACTCTGCTATTTTTTCAGGTTTATTAAAATGCAATGCAGGTAGACTAATAGAAATCATATGTTGATTGCTTCCACGTCCAAAAATACCTATTATATCATCTTGAACACGGCTTTTTAAAGCTTCTAAATCTACAGCTTGTTTGTCGACGTCAATTAGCCTTGCTTCCAAAAGTTGTATTGCTCTATTAAGTGGAATTTTTATCATTTATTTTAGATTGTCTGGTTTTTTTGCATGACGCACAACGTTATTATAAGAATAGTGGGGATTTAACTGCTGCTACGCTTAATTATATCACCAAAGATAACAAATTGAGACAGCGTTGCAAGACCCAATTTCCCCGCATTATTTTTATAAATTGCTAGGGGGTGTTGTTATTCTTCTCGAAGAATAACTATATGAGGCAAAGACCCTAATTTATAGTTCTTCGATTTTAATTCCTCGAGAACCTTTTCTCTTGAATGTCCAAATTTATCCGAAATATAGTGAAAATGTGGCTGCCCATCCTTCCAACTTTCTTCGCCTCTTAAACTTTTATAAGTCGTAAAAAAGCAATGAAATTCATTACCCTTATCCAAAAAACGAGATACTGTTACTTTTCGATTCTTTATTGAATGCTTAAGTTGTCCATCACTTAATAATGTTTTACCAATTTTATGTATTTCTTTATTGCCTTCATAATACAAGTCAGGAAAATCTTTTCCTTTCAAGTCATTAGGTAAATGTTGTGATTTGTATTCACTAAAAGTAAAGCCATAATCTACGTATGATTGACAGTAAAATGCAAGTAATTCATTTGGGAAAATTCTTTGATTTTTTAATAAATCCTTCTGTTCATTTTTAGACTTTGCCGAAAATAGTGCGAAAAAGTTTGTCGGCACTTTTGCTATTCTTTTTTTCTCAAATTCTTGTTTCCATTCTTCAAAGGTTTCATCAAACATTTCTTTCTCCCAAGCTTTTAATGCTAAGGTGTTTTTTCTTATAATTTCAATGGATTTATGAAGAGATAATTGACCTTGTTTCAAAATCTCTAAAGCTCCTAGTGCTTTAGCTTCTCTTTTTGCAGTAAGCATTAACATTAAGTGGGATTCAAAAAAGTATTCAAGTGGATTACAGAACTCTATATCCTGCACCGAAGATAATATCGCTGTTCCATTTTCGATGTCATATGTTTTAATGCGTTTTGCCATTTCCTCTATTTCTTAATACTCCCTAACGTTAGGTAGTCGAGTAGACAAGGGTAATTTCACCCCAAGACTCTCACAGAGACGTCCTTGAAATTCTCCCCTCACAAGGCTCTTCTAATTTAATTTACAAAAATAACCTCTTCCTTTTGCAAGTTGGCAGATTGTAAATAAAAATTAGCCCATCCCTTTGTTTTATTTCCATTGTAGAAAATTCATCACTACCACTAATTATTCTGCCACACATGCACTATTAGTATTCTACCTCTATATTCTGCCTGTTGTACATTTCCTTTTGACTTGTGGCGAATCCTAATGTGGTAACCTTACGTAATTCTATCATCAATAAGCAGATTCCCAAGTATAAATAGGCCAAAGTAAAGTTCTTGCTATCTGAATCACACCAGCCTTACAGAAAATAAAGAGGTTATTTCTGCAATTAATAGTAGCGATACTATTACTTTTCACTAAGTATGCCCCACGCTAGCTGGCTCGTTCGCTAAAAATGTCATCAGGACATTTTCTTAACTCTCCGTCCTGTAGCTTTTGACCGAAAGTAGCAACTTCTCCGCCTGCCCCGTTTTTTTGGGATTACCTCATCGATGGTTCACTGAAGTTTAACCAGAGCATTCTAAGATAAAACCAAGCTTTTAGGCATTTAATTTTATAAATGGTTCAACTCCTTTATTCGTGCCTAATAATCTCTAGTACTAGATTCTCCTAAACACTCAATACTAAGACTATTAATCAAAGCACCTTTAGGTGGTTTAAAGCCATCGCTTATAAAACGATTCTGATGGACCTACCATTATCTTAATTACAGCATGCCGCCAGTTTAATGCCATGGCTGATTCTTGGCACACTATGGAATGTAGGGTATTAGGAAGGACTGCACTTTCAGGTTTATTCTAAGCCAAATTATAAATTTGGCATTGCTCGTAAAACACCGCTAAACTTTCCAAACCTTTATACCGCTCTATATCTATACATTTTGTTAAAGGCTTTTTCTTTTTTGCTTAATTCGTACCTTAACTTTAGATTCAAGATTAAAAAGGAATCCTTAGTGAAAGTTTAATTTAAACTTCTGCAAAATTGAAATTTAAAACACTTAATTCATTGTGAAATATGCCCTGCCATAAGCTCCAATATCTATATAATGTGTGTAATTATATTTAATAGCAAGTGGGTTATTGGGGTTTAATCCAAATGGTTTTGATTTTCTGCTAATATATGGTGTCGGATATTTTTCTCTGTTTGGGAATTGGCATTTAGTCACATATCCATCAGTTATAAATACAAATCCACTAATCCAACCATTATAAGTTTGCACATAAGCTTTTACACTTTTTTGATTCTGAATATTTAATGCAGATAAATTTGTCTCTTTTTCATACTGAGAGTTCGTGAATGACATGAGACAAGTTATTCCAATTGTTACTGCCAATACTAAAGTTACTTTTTTCATTTTCAAGGTTTTTATTTATGAATACTTCTATAATAATTTTTTTTCTTGCTAATTCAGACCGTTATGTCAATTGTCCCAACGCTAGACTAAAAAACGTAGGAGAGTTTGAAACGCTGCTCATTAAGTTTAATTCATGAAAATAAGATAATAAGTTGTGTTACCCCAATTTCATTCATAGTATAAATCTAGTGATTTTTTATTGTCTTAAAAGTCTTAACGTTAAAAACATGCTTTAAGAATAACCTCCAAACCCGTAGGTTATGAAGTTGAAGGTTTCTGTGTTGCCTAAATAAATAGCGAAAAATTAATTAAAAAAGCTCAAAGAATCAGTTTTACGAATCCATGAGCCTAGAATACTAGTGTATCAAATTAAAGTAGAAAAGAGTTGTTTTTTACCTCAGTTCTTTGTTATGGGCTGGGTTTAATACATCAACTGTTTTTTTGATAGATTTTTCCAACCTGCTTGATTTTCGTAATCAACAAAATATATTTTCAAATCTGCCTGATTTTCATATTTGACAAAGTATATTTTCTTTTTTGCTTGATTCGCATACTCTGTAAAGAACCATTTTCCGTCATTATCACCCACTTGGTTTTGGTATTTTACTTTAAACACCTTTAAGTCAGCTTGATTTTCATATTTTACCACAAAAACTTTTATGTCAGCTTGGTTTTCGTAATTAATAGAAAACATCTTTTGTGCATTTGAGTAATTAAAAAACAATAGAATAAAAGCTATTATTGATAAGTATTTCATTCAAATTATATATTCATTACATCAAAATGAGTTATTTAATTTGGGTAAACAATTCTTTTCTTTGTAAAATTCGTGTAGTAAAATTGCCTCCATATAGGTTGGTGGCACTCCATCTTTTGAATAAATTACATAAAAGTCTAACGATTCAATTTTGTTTTCAATCATAAACCTTTTAACATAATCATTTGTTTGAATATCTTTTTTAGTGTTTTTATCTTTCCCTCTTGATGCTATTAATCTTTTTTGTAAGGAATGATTACTAAATGAACCGTCATTTTTAATTTTACCAGCCATACCGATATAATGAATTACATCGGTTCCAGAATTAGCCCATACATAAACTCCAAATTTATCTAGAACATTATTTCTAATAGTCTTATTATATAATTTCCTTCCGTCTGGTTTATTAAATAAGTTTTTTTCAACAGAGAATTTAACTATTGATTTAGACCCGAATTTTTCTACTTTTTTTAATAATTCATTAATTTTCATAATTATGTTATAGATATTATTAGGTAATAAGAATTTAATACAACACTATAGTGGACTTACATTTATATGAGCTATTTCGCAATCACAATCTGCTCTTATGTATGCATTAAAAGTCCCTTTTCCATATTCAATGAATTGAATTTCGAAGATACCATCACCTTCGTATTGTTCGCCAACTATATCCTTACCAGTATTTTTAAATCTTTGTCTAATCTCGGGAATACAATTTTGAGAACCATTTCCTGTACATCCACTTACTTTATTATTACTTTTTGACCCAGATGAAGAACTATTTAAATTTGAGGATACTAGGACCGAAACAGCTCCCACCAGTGCCACCCCAATAACAATCCACATAACTAGGCTTTTCTTCTTTTTGTCCCCAATCGCAATTTGTTTTGAAAAGTCATCCGGTGAGGGAGTATAGAGGTTGCCTTGTTCTAATCCTTTCTTCTTATTTCCACTACCCCTTTCTGTCTCTGTCACAACTGCTTTTTGTGTCTGTGCCATTTCACGTTGGACAGCGAGTATAAACTTATTGTTCTGCCCCTTCCTAAGCCCACCTATATCTACCTTCACAGATTTTTGCTTATGGCTAGTTGAGATGTTAATGTTTCCCGCTTCAGTCCACGAAACAAGAGTGATCATTTTTGTCATCATCGTGGAATGATGAAACTCAATTTCATTGGTATTAACTGATACGACTATCCAGCCTATTTGTTTTCCAGATCTTTGAATAATCTCACTCAGTTCTCCCTCTGAATTAATGTTTAATGTTTCCTTAAGTGGTCTCATAATAAATCGATTTAGTGGTTTTGGTTTTCTATAAATTTATTTTACAGTATCGTCTTGCACATAACGTTGTTGTAATCGAGTAGACAAGGGGAATTTCACCTCAAGCCTCTCACAGAACCGTGCTTGAAAGTCTCCCCTCACACGGCTCTTGTTGTACAAATCTAAGCGATAATGTTTATCTGAGAAAAATTCCAATGGTAAAACAAAGTAGGAAATTGCTTTCTTACCGTTGCCAACCATTTGTACCCTTTCCTAATACTGGTTTTATATCTCTTACACCTTTTCCTTGCCCACCAAACTAATCGTTTATTAAGTAATCGAAAGACTTTTGTAAGTTCATACATCTTAAATTTACCATAGTAACTCACCCATCCCCTAATCATTGGATTAAGATATTGTGCCACTCCTACAATGCTTTTAAACGTAAGTTTATTTACCTTGAGTTCTTCGAGCTTGTCTGCGATTCGTTTTCTTGAACTAATACTTATAGCACAATCAAAACCTAAAAATAGCTTTCTCTTTTTCTTAGAATAAGCTGTTCTTGGTTGAAAAGAATATCCCAAAAAATCAAATTTGACTGTTGTATGATTCCCTTTTCTTCTGTAGTCTCGGCAATAGACAATTTTTGTCTTTTGTGGATGTAATTCTAATCCTACCGATTCCATTCTTTGATGTACTAATTGCAGTATTTGTTCTGCATGAACTTTTGTATTACAGTGTAATATCACATCATCGGCATAACGAGTGAAAACTACATTTTTGTCTACCTTTTCTAACCATGTATCAAAAGCGTAATGCAGAAAAAGATTTGCCAGCAAGGGGCTGATTACTCCACCTTGTGGCGTTCCTTTTCCTTTCCTTTTGGTCAGTTTTCCAGACTTTGTAACAACGGATGCTTCCAGCCATCGTTTGATGTAGAGTTTAACCCAATTTTCAGGTACATGTTTCTCTACTGCAAGCATCAGTTTGTTGTGGTCTATATTGTCAAAGAAACCTTTGATGTCCATGTCAATTACCCAGTTTTTCTTCCAACAGTTCTCTCTTACCCTTGATAATGCTTTATGAGCACTTCTCTTTGGTCGATAACCATAAGAATTTGGACTGAATACTAACTCTAATCTTGGTTCAAAAAACATTTTAACCAGCATTTGCCCTACTCTGTCACTAATAGTGGGTATACCCAATTTACGGATTGTACCGTCTTTTCTTCGATATCTCTACTTCTTTGACAGGTGGGGGGGAATAACTTGATGCCATCCGATTCCAAAGTTTGTAAAGGTGTTTCCTGCGGTTTGGCATCAAATTCTTGCATACCAATAGCATATATTCCTGCACTTCCTTTGTTGGAACGCACTTTTTGATAAGACTCCCAAACCATTAGGCGACTTATCTTAAAGTAATTATTTTCCTTTCCGAAAAAAGAGGAATTACACATAACGTTCTGAATAAATATAGTACACCGAAGCCTCAATTACAATTGAGAGTGAAAGGCATTAGCTTTATTTGTTGTTGTGCGTAGTTATTTATTCAAATGGCCAATTTTCAGTCAGAGCTTCTGTACTAATTTCCTTTGCTTGTTCTTCTGTGATTTTATATTTTTCCAAAATTTTTGACTTGTTTTCTGTCATTATTTCTTTAGCCTTTTCACTTATTTTATTATAT
>Ga0136554_1000554_pt1 | contig 13913 bp, 10 predicted proteins | sample AntRauTorckE5431_FD_104637 | JGI IMG/M metagenome (GOLD analysis project Ga0136554, IMG submission 104637) | Saline lake microbial communities from Rauer Islands, Antarctica - Metagenome Torckler E5 #431 | ecosystem: Environmental > Aquatic > Non-marine Saline and Alkaline > Saline | place...
GAAATTTTAGGTTATTTGAAGACCGGTAATTGGATGAAGCGATTATAATGTCACTCTGTAAAGCTCCAAAAAAAGCATCACCCCATCTCAACAAGCAAGATAGATATTCATTCAAGGGCCAACCAGAGTTGAAGCCTAGTAAACGGTGCCATGTTAACACCGTCATTGCCTGCAGCTGGGCTTGCAAAGCTATTGCTTGCACTTTCTCTAGTCGTGACCCCAGCTTCAGCTTTCCTAAACCCAGGGCGCAGCAGTGCTGGTGCTCTCTCAGGCAGATGGATTGGTGAATCGACGGTGGCGCCTGCGCACACTATAGGGTCAGGCTGGGGGCGGCAACGCATGGTACTTAACGCCAAGAAAGGAAAAGATTCTAAAAGTGGCAAAGGGAAAGGCAAGGGCCTTGGATCGCCGTCGCCGCGGAGCGAAACACCAAAAGCTAGCCCGCCGCCAAGGGCTAGCTCATCCATTCCAGAAACGCCTCCAGTAGCCGCGGCACCGCCTTCTCCTGCAGCCGCTGAACCCGCTGCACCGTCCTCTCCTGACTGGTTGGTCCGCTAGAATGCCTAAAGAGCTGGTCTAGAGTCTACCTGCGCATGCGCATTGCCCGTGATGGGTTGTCTCAGTGATCCTAGGTGAAACACTGGGACAACTTTCACAAGTGTTTGACAGCTGTGAGCACCACCATCCCCGTGGAGAGGAAAAAAACCCCGCACTCGTGATCTTCTTTCTGAGTAGCTTCTAAGACAGTCTCTTGTTCCTTAGGTTTGAAGTTGGCAACGCTCCCGACGCCGTGTTGTTCAAGTACCACGCGTCGGTCACGCGGGGCGCGTTCGGCCGCGGCATGACCGTCGAAGACTTCATGGCGGTGCCAGAGCTCAGCGAAATGATTGAATCGGTACTAGCTAGGACAAAGTCTGTACATTGATCTATGCGCGTGTATTTAGCTGTTCATGCCTGTTATACTTGAAGAAAGAGGAAGAGTGATGATACACACGAGGAAGTGCGAGAAAGGTTGCAACTTTCAATGAATCATTTTCTGTTTCCTAGTTACTTTCGAATCTTCCTTACCCTCCATTCGGCAACGCGCTCCTTGGTGCGTGCCTGCCTGCTTGCCTCCTTCTCCTTCCCTAAACAGGGTGAAATGGAGTCGCCCGAAGTGCTAGCGGTGTGGGCCCAGGCAGTGGGTGGGACTGAAGCAGACGTGCAGCAGTTCGTGGCGGCTTGGCGCGCGCTCGAGTCCTTGTTTGAGTTCGAAGACATTGTTGACGGCGCCGAACCAGTGCCGGAAGGGTCGCAAATTCAAGTTGACGACGAGGAAGAAGCTCTCAACCCCACTGCCGCTGCTGCTGACTCCACCGCTGAATCTGATTCTGACCAGGCCTCATCAAATTCTGGAGGCTCAGCTGACAGCACCTCAACGGCTGCAGCGGTGCTGCCCAGTGCTGCGGTGGGCGACTGGGAGTTCGCGAGCCAGGGCGCGGTCACGGTGCTGCAGCCCATGGTGGTAGCCAGCCCGTTCTTGGCCGAGCCGCTGGCCGACGGCGACTTGAGCATGGACGAAGTGCAAGCGCTGTGGGCGATTCATGTCGGGGACCCGCGGGCGTCGTGCGACGTGGAGCAGTTTGCCCAACTGTGGCTAGCGGTGGACGACTTGTTTGAAGACGACGACGACGGTGACGATGAAGTTGACGGAAGCAGCGGTAGTGCGATGGCTGGAAACGGCGACTTTACTGTGTTGCCAAACGATGACGACGACGACAGCAGTAAAAATGTGGTTCCACTTGCTCCATCTGCTGTGAAAATTAGCGCAGCGCCTACACGAGCTGACAGTAGTACCGGCGAGAGCAACCAGCTAACAGGGGAGGCTTTGCAGGAATGGCATGCAGCTCAAGGAAGCAGCAGCAGCAGCAGCAGCAGTGGAGAAGTGACCAAAGCGGCCGTGCTCGCGTGTGCCTTCGTAGCAGAGCCTCTGGCCGACGGCGACTTACTGCCCGAAGAAGTCGAAGCGCTTTGGGCGAGCGCTACGGGTAGCGCCAGCGCCACTACGGCGGACGCAGAAAGCTTCGGGCGCTTTTGGGCAGCCGTGGAAGACTTATTCGAAGACGAAGATGACGACGAGGATGACTCTGTAGGCACTGACGCCGCTGCTGCTGGTAGTGGTAGTGCATCTAGGGCACTGAAAGCGCCTCAAGGATTGAGCGGGAGCGCGCTGCGCGAGTGGCGAATGGCGTCAGCAGTGTCTGGCGGGGCGTTTGCTTCGAAGGAAGCGGTGCTGGCGTGCGACTTTGTGACGGAGCCTCTGGCTGATGGGGATTTGCTGAGCGAAGAAGTGGAGCTGCTGTGGGTGGAGCACGTGGGCGCAGCGGCCGAGAGCGCGGACATGGAAACCTTTGGCCGTTTCTGGGCAGCGGTCGATGACTTATTCGAAGACGACGACGACGAAGACGAGGCGATCGACGCTGGGAACGCAGGCGCAGTAAGTGGAAGTGCAGAAGATGCCTCCCTGGATTTGGATGGTTCCTACGCAGCCTGCCGAGCTGCTCTCGTAGAAGCACTTGGAAAAGTGCCACGGAAAGGCTTAGACGCTTCAGAACAACAGCGAGAAACCTTCGCAAAACTTTGCGATGAACTCGATCGCCACCCGGCGCAGGTATGCATACTCTGGTTTTATCTGTTTCTCATGATTCTTAATAATTTTCATTCTCTGCAAAGCCTAATGTACACCAGTGGTTCGTTCCGCATACTCTTCTCCTTATCATTTTGGACAGATGTACTCTGTTTTTTTTTTAATTGATGCATCGGCACTCATGGGATTGAACACCTGTGTTGTTATTGTCAAAAGGTGGAAACACGCACCTCGCTGGGTCCCGACGATTCGCGCTTGACCGGCAACTGGGAGCTGGTGTACACCTCGAGCAGTTCCTTCGTCTTCAACGAAGGCTTCACAGGCGTGGCCAAGACAACTCCGGGCGGCGCGACGTTTCAAAGCCTTACTCAGGTTGTGATGAGGAAAAATGGCAGATGAGCTTTGCACTGAAGATGTGTTCTGCTTGGTTCTATACCGCTCCTGATTTTCTACTTATTGAAGACGCCTAAGTATACCTCCGCTGCGACGATGCTCTCTTCGAACGCATACATTCTTATATTTTGCTCAATTCGTTGCCCCTCCAATTTCACTTCATTTATGTACTCACCTATGTTTATGTACATTGGTTTCCTTGCTGTAACTCTTCCTTTGCGTCTTGCACCCCCCGACCTCTCTCTTGTGTGTGTGTCCACAGCGCTTGACGGCCACAAGGCTTGGCTCCACGGACGCCCTTATTGTTGGCGACACTACCATGGTAGAGACGCTCGCTCTGGGAAGCGGGAGCCGAGAGGACTCGAGTGGTGCCTCGTCGTCTGTTTCGGATGATGGCTCTGACAGCGGCAACCGAGGTGGTGGCGCAGGCCTCCTGTCCGGCGGATTAGTGGTGACGGTTGACGGGTCGTGGGAACTGAAGCGCCGCGTGAATTTGATGGCAGTGGACCAGGCTGAGGCGGCCGTTGTGGGAGTAACCGCCCAATCCCTACGGTGCGTGAGCGCATCAAAACACCTCAAATTGGCTCGATTGAATTGCGTTTTTTTTTTGCACGATGAATAAATACCAGAGCAGCAAGAACCCTCTTTACATATAAGGATATCCCATGTGTTTCTACACAGGTCAGTGTTTTACTTTCCTTCACCTAAAATATTTTTGGGTTTCTTGTCGTTTTGTACACCTCACCCACACACCCTGCTTCTGCAGGTATGGCCCAGTTGAGGTGCGCGGCGACCGAGTGCAAGTAGGGTGGAAGTCCATGCGAGTACTGAACGGAGCCTCGCTCCGCTGCCTGGAGCCTCTTCGCCTCGGCTTGAAGCCCTCGAAAGGAGACCTTCGAATCATGCACGGCTCGGCGGGGCCGTCATCGCTCTTTGTGTTCCGCCGCATCTAAGGACTTTGGCCGCTATAGGAAACCCATTATATGGCGGGTTGATTTAATTCCGCTCATACACATATTAATGGACGTGCGTATATAAGAGGTTTTTACGATGAGGGCTGGGAACTACGTACATAGGTACTTCGTCCGCCAAGCCTTTGAGAAATTTAAGATATTTTCCAACCGTCCTTTCTTTGTGCGGCACTGTGCGCTATCCGCCGACAATCGGCAATACGAAACACTGGCGTCGTTTAACATCCAACGAATTCTCAAAACTATCGCTTTTGCGAAAAGTGCGAACCCCCCTTTAGATGCCGGTTCGTCATCACAACGAAGTCAGCGACGCGCTTAATCAAGGAGTTAAAAGAGAAGGAGATAAAGTAAGATACCCCGAAGAGCCAGCTAGCAATAATAAGCATAAAAATCCTCTATATTCCTATGTTTAACGCCCGCGTAGGATCCAGGATCCTCTGCCCTCAGCTGGTACAGAAATTTCCTTTGGTTTCTTGTGGAGGTAATTTGACTTTTGAAAGGTTACGCATGATGTCCTTCAGTATTGCTGTACCTGCATTACACTAAATAGGTGTTTGATTCACTTATCATACGAAACATGCATACTATCAAAACGCTCTTGCCAATTCTTTCTTGAAGACATGATATGCATCGGCCGAGGTGATAAGATTCATACTGATGCCTTGAACTTCAAATTAGTTGATCCTGGTGCCTTGTGCGTGAACAACAAATTGCTTCCCCTCGAAAGAAGACGGCCTTCCTGTCTTCTTAATCAAGATATAATCGGATAATTCAACCGGTATATAGACCATGATTTACGTATAGCTACCATGTCGCTTTGTTTTTCGTCTGCCGGCATGAGGCGAGAGGTGTACCACTCAATATAAGCCCGACCAGAACCATCACTGGACTTCTACAAACTCAGCTGTTTTAGCAGATTCAAATATGATATGATACCTAGTTCAACATTTGGATGCATTCATAGTGAAATCAATACACGACATGATGAAGTCCGTTAGAAGATTGTGCACGTCAAGACGGTGGGTCCATGATCACTCAGTGATCATTAGTGCGCGCTATATTTGTATTTGAGAGGGTCATGATTAATCAAATATTACGAATGCACAAGTTACGACATGATTCCCGGGAGAAGTGCGAGCACCCACATAATCACTACAGTCATCGGTCTCCATGGCTTCGCGCATGTGTTCTTGGGGCTATGGATGGGTTAGGATCAACCGCAGCATTGATTATAGGTTTGCAAGGTGGTGGAGCGAGTCAAAAGAACACCTTCCTTGGTGGCACAGCCGGTGCAGTTGCTGGTGCAATGTCCATGGGTGTGAGCGAGTATGTTTCGGTTTCTTCACAAAGAGATGCTGAGCAAGCCGACATCAGAGCTGAAGCACAAGAACAGGAAAAGGGTGATGCTGCAAGAGCGCGTGAACTTCAAGAACTTACAGATATATACAAAGCAAGAGGTCTTAGCCACGACTTGGCTTCAAAAGTTGCATCTGAACTCTCTGCCAACGATGTAGTGGCGGCGCACGCACGCGATGAACATGGGATAGACATGGAGGCCTTATCACGCCCAGGTACAGCAGGTCTCTCGGGCTCAACTTCTTTTGCTCTGGGTGCTGCTGTGCCAATAGTGGCAACAGCCTTCGTACCGAAGGCATCTCATCGAATAATTGCGTGTATACTTTCAACGGCTGCTGGCTTTATGGCAGCTGGAATAATTGCAGCTAAGCTCTCCGGTGCTGCTCCATGGAAGGTTTCTATCCGCCTTCTGATAGGAGGAGCGCTAGAATTAGGAGTCACTTATGGAGTTGGTGTTCTTATTGGCGCATCAAGTCGTTGATGATTGATTATCATAATAATTTTAACACAGGCCCCCGGCCTGAAACCAGAGGTTCATTTGGCTGACTTAGAAAGGGCCAACATGAGCAAAGCAGCACAGCTCATTCCTTCAATTCAAATTACGTGCGACTCTTACTGCAATCCCCATGCACTTTACCATCATTAGGATTCTCAGGCATAGGCATAGATCTGTCCATGGCAGCCTTATGGAGGGAGGAAGAGAGAGAAGGGTAAAGGGGCCTGGGGTGTGAAGGAGCGGCGTAACAAACAAAGGGCGTGAGGCAGCAATCTGGACAATCCCAAATTCTGTACTGTCCTGTAGTTGCAGATCGCAAGTCAAAGTTTCACCAAGCCTCCCGATTTATAATGGTCCTCTGACGAACCATTTCATGAAGGATATCTCCTCGGTATAGAGTCCTAGTTGTCTACGAAACTTAGGACAGCGCACGGAATATTATATTATATATTTCCACCATGCACCATGTTTGTTACTGTTGTTTCCTACAGTACAGTAGTACAGTCTCCTGGTCTGGGCGTTTTGGCAACTTTACAGGGTGTTTATTGATATTTTTAAGCGGATGGCGGATGGAGAGATTGAGAGACCGCGGAGATGACGGATGGACCGATCTACGGATGGACAATACTTATACGCTTCAGTGCCATCAGCCATCAGCCATCAGCCTCAGCCTCTCACCTCTCAACGAGCAAGGCAACAGACAATTCTGACGGAAGCCATTAGAGTGGTTGTGCGCTAATTCAAAATATCACTCTGCTTCGCTATTAAATTTATTGAGTTTGGTGTCAGAATTTACTAGGACTCCGACTGATCCCACGCGTATTTGACGTGCGCTAGAACCTTCGTCAATTCGTCGATGGCGCAATTTTGGTCATGCGGAGGATGTTCGTTTGACAACACTAGTCTGGGCTCAGACTCATGCGAAATGTGTGGGCTTAAACGCTCTGGTGATGCCGCCAGCGTAGGTGACGTTCTACTTGGACAGAAATGGATACCGGTAAGCATCAAGCCTTATTCGCTAGCTAGCTAGAGTCCATTGTAATTGGAAGCATTGAATTTGAAAGGCCTATACGCGGTTGCTTGTGTAAATATAGGCGGGGCATTTCGTTTTTGATTTGCAGCGAGGCGCAGGCGTTGGCCTTTCTTCTACCTTGCTCGTGACTATTGTTGATTCTGGCTCGAGCGCTGAAGCTTCAGGAGTGCGCTGCGGTTATAGAGTAGTTTCAGTGGATTCCATGCCTGTTTCAACTATTGAACAATTCAGAGTATGCATATTAAACCGAGGTGGCATTGGTGAATGTGTAGTCGAGTTCGAAAGGCCATTGGCGGATGGCGCTTCGGAAAATGCTGGAAGTCTAGGAGCTCCAGCTCCAGCTCCTCTGCTATCTTCTACAGCTTCCTTGTCTTGCCCTTGGGAGTGCCCTCTGTGCACTTTCGTTAATCCATCTATGTCTTTGGACCGTTGCGAAGCATGCCTAAGCGTAAGATTGGGCACTAGCAAGAAGGTACCTGGCGGCAATGGGAGTGCTGCAGCTGTTGAACATGTGATTTCTCAAGACGTGGCTCTGTCTACTCTTCCAAAGGAGGCTTTAAAAGCAACAGCGTGCGTGGAGACTGATCTCACGTGGAGCTGCAAGACTTGCTTGTTTGTAAACGAATCTAACAGCGCTAGCAGATGTGAGATGTGTGGCAGTGACCGCTCTGATACCAGCACGGTTACTTCAGGCGTCCCTTCCAAGAACTCCAGTACTGTAGCGCCACCTCATGTGCCGCTTGCTGTTCCTCCACTTCCAGTCGTAAGTTCTTTGAACTTGGCCAGTGGATGCTGGGAATGCTCAACCTGCACGTTCCAAAACCCCGCATCAAAAACTGATTGCTGCGAAGCGTGTGGAACAGATTCTTTCAAAACGAGCAGACAACTAGCACCAGGAAATCGTGAAGAGGATTCACTCCATCAACGCGAGCGTAGTGCGCTTGCGTTTTCGCAGGCGGCCTTGGCTGGGAAATTCGATAAATGGGAATGCTCTGCATGCACCTATGTCAATACAGCATCACACTTCGAGAGTTGCGAAGTGTGTGGGGACAACACTTTCGAGACAAGCAAAAAGATGTGTGGAGAAACGGAAGTCCAACCAAAAAAAGCGACGCGGTCCACATCCGAGGTAGCACCAGCCCGTCTGATGGCTGTTGCTGTCAAGACAATACCTGTACTAGAAAGTGTGCCTGTGCTCAATAGTAATCCAGTTCCTGTAGAGATGCCGCCCATTACTCCTGTTGAATACAAGCCGCGCATTCAATGGGACACTTTGGAGTTGGAAACTGCACCTTTTGCCAAAGGAAGCCGCGGCCAAATTTTCAAAGGTTACTACTATGGTACATCCATCGCTGCAAAGCAGCTCTTCATACCAGCAAACAATCCCAGTATTTTTGAAGAACTTGAGACCGAAGTTCATGCCCTTGAAAAGTTAAGTCATCCCAACGTTTTGCAGCTCTTTGGCTGCGCGCTCGACGACAGAGACAGCTCTGCAAGCTCCGACATATTCATGGTAAACCATACTCTTATGCGCACTCGCTTTCGATTTGCGTATAAAACGTGTGGATTGTTCAGGTAATGGAATACTGTGAAGGGGGCAATCTCTTTGACTACCACACGTCTCAGGCGTTTCAATCGCCAAAGGTAAGGCATCATTTAATTTCCGCGCTGAAGCAACGGTATCTAACACGGACCTGTTTGATATCCCTCAGGAATTTGTCCGAATCATCCACGAAGTGCTCAGTAGTGTAGCCTATTTGCATCGAAATAATATATCACACGTAAGTCATTGTTATCTCTTGCTCCCACCTCATTCTTGTCTCATAGCACGAGCTCCTGATTTTGCTTGATTTTCTGTGCCTCAAAAACAACGTTCTTGAATCGAAGCAAGCATTAAAACCGCAGAATATCTTGTTGGCCACAAGTAAGAGCAAGAAATATGTATTGCCTTTGAAAACATTGTTTGACTTTTTAACGTATACATGTCGTTACTTTGTACGCACAATGTTTTTTGTGCTTCGCGTATTTCTCATATATTTATTTTGTGTTTTACCCCAATTCATTTTATTTCAGTTGGTGGAAAGGTAAAACTCGCTGATTTTGGTTTAGCTGGATTGAACAATCTCCTAGTTTCATCCAAAGATTTGGGTACAGGAATTGGTTCCTCAGTATACACATCTCCAGAACTTTTTCAGAGTAGAGGTAGCGAGGATACAGGTAACAACTCCGGCGTTCCAAACGCTCCAGCTTGCACTTCAGCTTTCGATATCTATGCGCTCGGTTTTATTCTCTGGCAATTGTGGTATAAATTGGTCCCTTGGTGTGAAGAGCCCTCTCATCGCATCCCCTTATTGGTTGAAAGCGGCAAACGCCCACCGTTTGCCAGTCTCGGAGCGTGCGAAAGTCAGCCGGAGTCAATGCCAGACACTTCCGAGGATTCACTTTTGCCACCTTCTTCTTTCAAGCGCCTTGTAGAAGCTTGCTGGGCCCAAAACCCTGTGGATCGTCCCGACATTCAACAAGTTTTAAAAGTATTTGGCGCTGAAGTCAAGGCTGACGTTCTAGCTGTCGAAAATAAGTCGATCGTTGAAAATACTGCTGTGGAAGCAAGAAGCAGTTTCGATGAAGAAGACTTTGGACTGGAAAGCGCTCGTCAGGAGTCCGGAAGACCTGAACACGGAAAAGTCGATATCATTGATGCAGCAGAAGGTTTAGGTTCTGCGAAAGATTCTGATTCAGCACGCTTATGTGATGAGGTCGACAATCAACAGACAGACAACAATTCATCTGTGGCTACTACGGCGGGGAATAAAGAAGATTCCAACCAAGAATTAATGGGCCCTGAAGATGAAGCAATTAGAGAGACTGATTTACAACAGGCTAAAGATGCCATTTTGAGTGCTACATCCGAGATTCTATCTACCGAATGGAACGCGGCTAAGGAGCGTATGTATTCTGAGCTGGAGGTCTCACCTCGAGCTCATGCTTCGAGCCTATTTCAACTTGATTTCTTTGTGTCCTTCGACGACACTCACGAGGTTGCTGCTTCTATGGCCAGCGAGCTCGTTACTCTGTTGACACAGAAAGGTTACTCAACTTCGACCTCCACCAGTCCATCCCTCGCGTCGTGCTTCATTGTTGTTTTGACGGAGAACTTTTTCGAAAACGAGGACTGCGTTCGAGATCTATCATGGGCAACGCAGGGAAAGTCCTTCATTCAACCTGTACTAACCGCTGCAGATAAAGGTTGTGAGTCTCGGTTACTTCGGCGATGTCCCGAAACTATCTTGGAAGCAATTGACGAGACTTCGTTCGTTTGTCTCGACCGTGCCGACATTTACTATTGGAAAACTGGGTGCGCCAAAATTATCAGCGCGAAGACTCGCATGGATGAGCAACGCCACAAAAGTAAAGGAAACAATCTCTGGCAGAAATGTGCTTCAAAAATTCTTGGTGCGAGAAGTGAACAAAATTCACAACAACCAATTCTATTTGACTTCTTCTTAAGTTATGCTGCAGGCCCTGGAAGTGAAATTGCTGCTAAGCTGGCGTCTGATCTGGAAGCTCGTGGCAAAAAGTGTTGTTTATCTCATTCTGTGCGGGCGGATTCAGAATCTGCGACCCAGAAAGCTCTCGTCCAATCGGCTTGCGTGCTTGCTGTCATCTCTGATCACAATTCTAAATTGCACCTTGGTAAATCGCCTATTCTAACGTCATCCGAAAAAGCACTGCAGTCTTTCATCCATCGTGAGGACTGCATGGACGAGCTCTTGTGGGCGGCTGAAAGTGGTATTGCCGTGCAACCCATCGTCTTAACGAAGGATAAAGAGCGCATGATCGACTTGCTTGACAACGCGAATGTTAAGGCGCTCGAGTTTCTTGGGACATCCAATTACATCACCGTGGATTTCAATGCTGCGCTGGAATGGAAACATGGACTTGTTAAGATTATTTTAGCACGCGACGAAATTGTTCGAAAGTATGAAGAAGGCAGATCAGCGACAAACGTGGGTGAAGATGGAATGTAGAAACAGAACGATATTTCAGCGGCCTTAACCCTACAAAATAGTTGGCACCAGTGTAACAATCCACACGCATTAAATAAAATGAGGAGCGCATGACGTCGAAGCATCTTTAACCATCGTTAAGCGCTAGACGAGGACCGAGGATGCTTGTTCCTCTGTTTCGATTGAATTCAGGTTTTATGATTAAGTAAGGGAAGTGAGTTCATCTGAATTGAACGCTTTTGGGTCCTAATATTAGCTGCGGTGTTATTACTTAACTTCAAAGCAAGCCCAGTGCTATACCGCCGTAAATTCATAATTACCGAGGTAAAATCGATGGACTTTCAATATTTCAATTGTCATTCCAGACTCGAAATAGGCCATTTGACACGAATTCCCTTGAATTCAAATACAGGGGCTTTATTTCATTTATGAGGGAGTCGTCGGTGATGCCAAGTGAGCTATGTGACTTGTGCGTGTCTCATGTATCATGCTACGTAAAGTAAGGGCTCTTCCTGCACTTGAATCATGATTTCCGTGGATGTGCAGCTGGCGGATGTCGAGCCTACTCGAATTAATAGCAGACAACAATAGATCTCGCATTTGCGGTGGGATGCGGGCTCGGCCTCCCGACTCACTGGTCAAAACGTAAGAGGACTTGCGTCCCTCTACACACCATCCTCTTTACGATTTTGACTTGCGCGCAACGCACGCGCGTACACTTCTGCCCGCAGCATTGGCTTTTGTGTCATTTGGGTTTGTATTAGTTCGAGTTCGAGTTCGCGGGCATTACTGTTATCAAATACTCGCACGAGAGCTGCTCCAGAAGCCATTCACAAACCAGTTCCTGTGTTTCGAGAATTCCTGGGAATCTGTAGTATAATTCCCGGGGATCTGAGGAATTCCCGAGGCCATTTCCTGATTTCCTGGAAGTGGGAATTCCAGTACTTACTGTACAGATACGCGCTATACTTCACAATGCACAATGCTAAGAAGTTGAGATGCTGAATGCTGAGGGACTAACAACGGTAGTCTTGCCCGAGAGAAATAGGCAATATACTCATTAATTTGCGAGGCTCTGACAGTACACTGGACGCCGATCGTATAAAAGTTCGAGTTTAATCATTACGTAGGCAGATCAATTTCCGTAGTGGCTTGAGTCTATCGCCCGTTGACCACACTAAATATTTCGTCTAGGGTATTACGCTGCCATTGCAGGACAACCATGCGATGCCACATGATAGCGATGTTTGCATCTATGTGCAGTTTGCTGCAGCATTCATTTGCGACCCAGATGGGTGGTAGCCTTCCTAAGCGGCAATCCTGCTTAGCATTCACACCCTATGATCTTTCACCTGGTGGCGGAGAGAAGTATTTGCTCGAGTTTATTTTAACCATGCAGGATTTAGGTTGCGATGTCGAGCTGTTAACCATGGCATCTAATCACTGCAAAGACCATGATTGTATCTCAAGGACAGCTGACCTGCTTCGTGTACCAGTGAGGGTTCACGAAGTGCGCCTCACTTTTGTAGAACTTCTCGACTTGGACACGTACTTACGCAGTAAAAGGCCTGATGTTTACTTTGAGCTGGGAAACAAGAAAATCCCCTTCAATCCTAACCCTGGAAAGTTTGGAATATACATGTGTCAGTTTCCATTCGACTTAGACGCTAATGTGGCTGATAGTGATCTAAGAAAATTCTCAACTTTTGATGCCGTATTCGTCAACTCTGAATTCACTCAGACATGGTACCATGAATTCATATACAGGGCACACACAAAAATGGAAAGGCTCAAATTGATATGGCCGAATTCAGTAGTTGTTCATCCGGCAGTTGAAAGCATACAGTCGGCAACTGATGAATATCAATCAGAACCGAGGAAACCATGCGCAATGTTACTCGGCAGAATCTTCGGAGGAACCCAAAACAAAGGTCACATGGAAGCAGTTGCGGCGACAACTGAAATCGCCAAACAGATCCCAGAGTTTGAATTGCATATCATAGGACAACAGCAGCCTGGTCATTATGAATATTTTGAAAAGTTACAAGGCGCCGCTCGAAGGGCAGGTCACATTCACTTCCACGTCAATGCCTCAAATGAAGTCCTGCTAAATGTGTCAAAGAAGTGCTTTGCTCAATGGCATCTGACCGGGATAAAGGCCACCTTAGATCCTTCAAACTATGAGCACTTTGGGATCAGTATCGTGGAAGGAATGCTAGCTGGTATGGTACCTATTGTTATCAGAGTTGGCGGCGGTGCTGAAATCGTTAGATCGGGCCTCGGACGTCTCGTGAGTTCCGTTAGCGAACTCGTTGACTCTACCGTTGATGTTCTCAAAGTAATGGGTTCGGACCATAGTCATTATACCTCCGCAGTTAAGGCACGAGCTCGTGAATTCTCAAGAAGTAACTTTCAGATGCGTGTTCAGCAGATCATCGATGATTTCTCTGACGCTACGAACTTTGCGAAAAGAAAATATACATGGTGCGAGGTGCTTCGCTACGCTTCACTTCTCAGTGACAACAAAGGGAGTATCGTTGTATATATTGATCATCCAGTGATCAACTTACGGGCCCTTATCATAAATGCAATTGCAGATACGCCTCGCGGGTGGAAGTTGTACATTTATCACAAGCCTCATCTCTCGCCTTTTCTAAGGTACTCTTTGCGGGAGGACCTGGGCAAATTGGAACTACGGGAAGTAAAAGTAGACTCCGTTCATGGCCTCTATCAAAGTGTGTGGCAGGAATCTGTAGGCTCTGCTAATCATATTCTAGTGGTTGAGTTCGAATCAATTCTCACTCGATATGATTCAATTAAATGCCCCGCTGCGCATTTGACTGTGTTACGGCCGCTGAACTCAAATCACTGCAACGAAAATGCCGTCCAAGTTGAAGAAACATTCTGTATGAATCAGATGAGCATCAATAATATTCGCGGCCAAGCTAGTGTTCAACCGAGCCATAAGACTGAACTTCCAGACACGCCAACAGGAATGTGTGCTGTATACGTCCCACGGTGTAAGCGCTCC
>Ga0136554_1000556_pt1 | contig 13906 bp, 13 predicted proteins | sample AntRauTorckE5431_FD_104637 | JGI IMG/M metagenome (GOLD analysis project Ga0136554, IMG submission 104637) | Saline lake microbial communities from Rauer Islands, Antarctica - Metagenome Torckler E5 #431 | ecosystem: Environmental > Aquatic > Non-marine Saline and Alkaline > Saline | place...
ATACCTTTCTTTTCGGAATGGCAGCGGCTGTCATGTTTGCCAAGGCCTTTCCTTCCGTAAGTACAGTTTGAAAGTTGCAATCACGATGTGTTAGGCGTCAAAGACACTCGTATCTAACGCAGATGATACGAACTGCATTAATCCAACAGCTTGGAGTCAATGGTGGAATCATGAGACCTGAATTATTCATTGGAAAATTTGGTGTAACATGCATTTTTCTTCTTTCGGGTGTATCGCTTGAGCTGTCCGAGCTAAAAAGTGCGCTTGCAAATTTTAAATTGAATTTTCTTGTTCAAGCAGGATCATTCCTCGTGTGGCCCTTCCTCGTTGGCGTGCCTTTGACAAACGCCATCAAAAGGTTTTTGCCTAATCTTTTTCCAAAGGCTTTATTGGAGGGTATTCTCATTCTAACTTGTTTACCCACTACGGTCAACATGTGTGTGTTATTGACTGGGGCTGCAGATGGAAACGTAGCAGCGTCATTAGCTAATGCTGTAATGGGCAATATGATGGGCATCTTTACAACACGTGAGTCTATATTGTAACTATTATCGGCATGGTCATTGTCATTGTTATTACCATTCTAGTAGTACTCACCCCATGACTCAATTGTCTCACCTTCATCATCACAGCTGCACTTCTCATGTACTTTTTTGGGACGGCAATTGAGTTACCGTTCCTCAATATGGTGTTGAAATTGTGCAATAAAGTGCTGGTACCAGTTGGTGAGTGATTATAACATGCATTTCAATAGAGCCTTTGATTCAGATTTCACGAATCATTGTGTCAAATTTATTCGATCCATTCTATCAATCTCCAAATCGATGTTCATTTCACACACTTGCTATAATGAAACGAATCCTATTTATTCTATTGCATACAATTTGCAGCTGTCGGTCAAGTATTACGTGCTACACCTGCTAAGAAAATATTCGTAGAGAATAAGAAGACTTTCAAGAGCATTCAGGAAGTAAGTGAACATGATAAAAGGCCTCAGACAATGCTGCTTCTCCACCATTCCAATATTCTACTCTCTACTCACAATGATTACATTGTCCGCTTTTTAGTTTATCCTGATTGGTCTAGTATGGAACGCGTTCTGCAATGCATTCACCAAAGGGCTTGGAATCGAATTTTCTCATGGGGTTTATCTCCTTGGCCTCTTGACAACTCTTCATCTTGGAAGCTTTAAATTGCTCATGAAATTCTTCAGTTCCAAGACTCTCAATTTTTCCAGAAAAGACGCAATCGCTGCAACGTTTTGTACATCACATAAAACTCTTGCATTTGGACTTCCTTTGTTGAATACCATTTTTGAGGGCAATCCAAATCTCGCAGCATATTGTGCTCCGGTCATGTTTATTCATCCCCTTCAGTTGCTCTTGGGATCAGTTCTTGCTAGCAAATTGAAGGAAGAGAATGAATAAGTAGATTTGGGTGCAGACAAGTCACTGCCTCAGATCTAAGCAGAAGGAATTAAATAGATAATGAGGTAGGACGTAGGTACCGTATGAAGTATACAACATAATATGACAAAAGTTGCAAGCATGGTAGCATTCTCATCTTATTAAGCATATGTACGAATATAATTTGCGCGAAAAATCAGTCCCATTTTTATTGGGTTATGATACCTCAAAAATACCTGTTACTACTGATTTTTTGTTTTTTTCCCTAAAACCGCAACCCGCAACACAGGGATATCACATTCTTAAACCGAATCGATAGAGAGAGTAACCATGGCAGCAGGTACGTCCACTGTCTGGAGAACAATCATCGTTTCAACCAAGAATATGGAACACCACGACCCTTCGTTGTGTGGATGAACTTTTGCACTGGTAGCTGAAATGCTCATTTTTGAGTAGCTTTCAACACGCCGTCCTCCTTCGAGGCAACCAAAAGTGTATCCTGCGGTTCCATATTCAGAAGTTGACGGAAGTTCACCAGACGAATTTGATAACATACTTCCATCACATTATTTCTATTTCTAACGAACATCTCGTCAATGGGTCACAGGAAAGGCATCAGCAGTAGCAAAGAAGCTCACCAAGGGAGTATCCAAGAAGGGAACTCGTATCCACAACAAGGTACACTTCTACCGCGGAAAGACAGTAGATCTTCCCAAGGCACCCAGATATGCACAGAAGTCCATCCCCAAGAAGAATACTCTTGACAAGTTCTCTGTTATCAAGTACCCCTTGACTACCGAGTCTTCCATGAAGTTGATTGAGGATTCCAACACTCTTGTCTTCATTGTTGACATCAAGTCCAACAAGCGTCAGATCAAGAACGCGGTGAAGGAACTTTACTCCATCGAGGCTGACAGAGTCAACACTCTTATCACCCCTAAGGGAGCTAAGAAGGCTTACGTCAAGCTCAGCAAGGACCACGATGCACTTGATGTTGCTAACAAGGTCGGAGTTATCTAAAGAGGTACTCTTCCTTAAATAAAATAACAGAAGTCTGTAAAACGTAAAACTAGATTATTGTACACATCCAAATGACGAATTTAAGCCGTAGAGTAAATTGAGACTGCATAGTCGTCTGAATGAGATACTGCGATCAAGTGCTTGGATGGGTTCCATGCAAGCCCAGTAACTGATCTATCCAATGATCTGTCATCGTGGCTTGACTGGAGGAAATATGAAATATGTGAGTAGAATGCACAATAGACATCCGCTAATTCTTGCAAGTGCTATTTACCTTTTTTTGAATACCGCAAGCATCCATTACTAGCAATTTACCATTATTTGTCCCCCCTACAACATACCTTCCATCTGGGCTAAAAGTTGCCATTTTAAACTCTGCTTGTTTTCCCTCAGCATCGATGCAAAAGTTGGTAAGCTGGTGAGAGGTTAGGTCATAATTAAAGAGAGTCATGCTATCGTTTTGAGCGGTGATCAGTAGTTCTTTCCCTTTGCTTCCAGTGCCATCTCGTTTTTCGCAAGCTTGACATCGTAAGGAAAGATGTAAGATTGATTTCGATGATAAGGCGTGAAGCACATTGCTGCGTATTTGGAAAAGTACTTCGAAGTCTGATCCCTTCATTATTTGCTCAGACTTGGGTTTCCAGATTATAATATTTCCTCCGTCATCTCCAGTGTACAATCTGCCATTTGATGCATCACATGTGATAGCGCTGACTGCCTGATGATGTCGCTGGACTCTTCCCAGAAGGTCCATATTCGAATCAGTAAGTGTAGAAGCCAAATTCCACAAAGCAACCTTTCCGTCACTCAGCCCGATCACAATTACTGGTATCTTTGATGAGAAAGGATGAAATATTAGCGCTCTTGGGTGTAAAGGAGGTTCTACGAATTGTATATCGTGACATCTCTCATTATCTGCCATCATCTTTGATTCTTTAATGAGATGAACAGAAAAAGTGCCATCTTTGCTTGCACATGCAACAATCGAATCGTCAAGAGACCATGCTAGGTTCAAGATATGCCCATGATGATGATATGATGCAACATATATAGTTTCTCCCGTACACAAGTTATGTACATGCAACTGATGCGTATTCGATGCTACAGCCAGGAACTCGCCAGAGTGACTGAAAGCCAGTGCTGCTGCACCACAGTGATTTAGTGTCATAAAAAGATGATCGGGAATCAAACATTTGTCATTTGGAAGCCTGGAATATTCGTGGATCAGGTCGATGGTGTTAGTTTCACCCTTTACCTCGTCCTTAATGATATTATTGTCTTGATTCTGATGTTCAATGATTTCTTCCCCATCTTTGCTATCTTCGCGATCTTCTTGAATGTATGTTTTGGGTGCGAAGTCCGGTGACTGACGAGTACACATGTTCTGATGGGGAGCAATACGAATGGATAGAAATGGAAGTAGAGACTTTCTTCTTTGGCGCAGGTACTGCTGAAACACCAACGGAATGTTTGAAGACAGAAATCCTAAACGCCTCGCCTGCCTTTGAACATACCAAGATTCATACTGCCAACTGAAAAGTTGCAAGCGGCATCGTTTTGCATTAGATTCGAAATGTAGACTGTCGATATTTGCCTCTTTGCAGTCATCGTTTTCGCTTCTTGATATCATTGGTTCACGCGTTCCAACGTTTACAGTCCCGTTCTTGCTAATTGGTTTGAGAAATCCCCAAGCAATACTGTTTGACCCCTTGAAGGCATCATCATTGCATGCATTATTACTAATAGTAGTATCACCGGCTAAATAACCACATTCTAGCACTTCAAACAAGATTATCGTGCTCTGGTCTAGAATCCTTCTGTAGTCAACTTTAATAATAACAGTGCCATTCCACTGACTTGCACCGTTACAAGTTTTAGATTGCGCAGTTGCATAAACATATTTCTTCCCAATAATTGCAGGAATACATACGCTCTTTCCTGTACTTGTATTGCAAACGTGAATTCGAATAAAGGGATCGATACAAAGCAGATCTAATTCCATGCTATCTATATCGATTCGAACAACATCATTGTTGTCGCAGAGTTGCGACAAGTCAAGATCATGTGACGGCTCTTTTGATGAGTCATGGCCAACGCTTTGAATGTGGAATGTAGATTGACCAAAGAAGTCAAACAGTGGAAAGTATTTGACAAGAGCTTGCATCGATCGATGTCGTCGTTGACTTTTTTTTGAACGAATATTAATCCTGATTTTTTACTCACAAACACGGAGACCTGCAAATTACAAACGAATCCTTTTCATCAAAGAAATACAGATTACACGATGTCAAATCGAAATTCAATTAATCAAGATGAGCTCAAGAAACTGAGAACAAAACCACTGGTACAGGTAAGTAAAGTGAATACACTGTGAGACTTCGTGACATTCTTCAAAATAAGATTGAGCGAAATTGATGGTACAAAATAGTGTTCCTCACCCACCAGCTTTTTGTCTTCTCTTGATGTCTTATTATTATAGTATTCCGATATGCCAACTGAAATGGGCGGCGAGGCAGTCGAAATCATTACAATGGCGGTGGATAAGTTTCAAGCCAAGAAGAATTACGAGGTGCGTTATCAAGCCGATTGGTCACATTCCTTTTATCATGTTCACTAACTGTGTTCTGCATAACACTCAACTCAGGGGGCCGCTCAACTCATTAAAAATACAATGGACAAAAAGTTTGGGTCAACATGGCATTGTGCGATAGGAGAAGGATTTGGATTTGACGTTACTTGCCAGCGAAAGTTCTTGCTCCATATACATTATGGTGTCGCTGCGATTCTTTGCTATAAATCATGAAAAAATTAAAATTTGTTTTGATGACTTTTGTTGTGCGAACGATTCATTTATTGATGCATTGTGCATTTTTGTTTCTATTCAACAAACAATAATAATAGGTATGTGAGCGCTCTACATCATCTTTGCGAGTAGATGTGTTTGAAGAACACTAAAATAGCTTGATGACAGACGGTCTTGCGCACGAAGAAGAGGAAGTGTCACGAAGATCCTCTTCGAATCTTCAACTACGATTGAGATTGTCACGAGTTGTCAACAGAAAAAGAAATCGATCTCAATCACGTCACCGTCGTGTCTTTCGTTTTTCCACATCCCTCCTCCAACATGTCACATAAATACAATAACGAAAAAATCATACAGTAATACACACAACGTAAGATAAACTTAACCACAACAACAAAATAATGATCAACGAGAGCACAGATAAACCTGACTTCCGACGCATGTCTGCTGAAGACGAGGAGATGTTCGCTAAGCCTAGCGCATCCCCAGTCATTCCTGTAAGTTCAAAGTGATGTCGCCGAGAATTCTGACACATATTTCTTAGTGTCTACCATCGCACACACCATGACTATATATTGCATTGATTGACCTTCACTCACGCTTTCCATTTCTTACACCCACATGAGCGTAGTACCTTGCCGTAGAAGAAATCAACAGTGACAAGAAATCAAAGGCACCGATTCTTCCTGACGACTTGACGGAAGAAAAGTTGAAAGCAATCAATATGCCCAAACCCATATCGTTGTAAAACACGCAACTATTATCATGTAACATGTAGAATACAATGAAACGGAAGGCTCGTTGACTGGCGAAATTATTTTTCCTGAAAACAAAATGGAAAGATTTCAGAATGGTACAGTAATCTACCTACTTGCATCCACGGATCAGTGTAGATGAAAGGCAGTTGAATACTTGCGGATAATTGAATAGGAACACAATTTTTAGACCACGGCTTTGTTTGTATTTTACAACAACACAGATTTGTTTCGGTAGCAAGTAGACGAAACAAAGTCTGGCTCGCCTGTAATTCAAGAATGTTATTGAAGCTGACTTAAGAAGAAGCTGATGTGCATTAAAGGGTTTGAAAATAGATGGCTTATCGCCTGCTTCCTTGAATCAAAATCAGCACATCGCGTGCGAGTGGAAGTGTAGTACTTCGTACTGTATATTCTTACCACATTTTGAAAGAATCTTTAGAATCAGCGAAGACGCTGCAGGAAGACAAAAGAACCCTTTCCTCTTCATTATCTCCCCCTTCTTTCTCTCTTCCTTTCCCTTTCGAGCTGATTACTACTGTTGTTTGTTAAAAAAATCAGAGGCATTTCCTATTTCGACCTCAAACCTCACAGCAGCAATAGTGGACAGTATTAAACACATCACACTTCACCCATCCATCACGCAACTAGGTAGCAACACCGTCTCTCGAGCCTTCTCCATTTAACAAGGACAAGATTAATTGCAATGAATGCTCCTGAGCGCGCACTTTCATTCCTTCTCGACGAAGACAATGACGAACAAAAGATCACATACGCCGCGGACACAAAAGTGAGCAACGCTGGAACATTCACAATCAACAAAGAAGATCATACAGTTGCAAACCTGTTCAGAATGCAATTACTCCGTGACCCCAATGTAAGATTTGTAGGTTATATCCATCCCCATCCTTTGATTCACAGGATCGATTTGAAAATCCAGACTACATCGAGTACTGTTCCACCTGTGGACAGTCTTTCTGCGGCAATCGAGGATTTGACAGGTGAAACAGATCACCTGATAACGCAGACGACCGATGCCATAAATAAATGGAAGAAAGAAAATCAGTCAGGTATTGGTCAATTTCAGTAAATTAGGGAAGTATTGTTCAGGAGCATACAGTAGGCAAGTGGAATCACTATAATGCATGGGAAATCAGTAGTTACTAGCTGGGTACATTGTAGGTTGTAGGTACTGTAATACAGAATAAACCACGTCTCTAATTGATTTTTCTATTTCTTTCCCTAGTTATGCCCTTCTTAGATCCCATTCTCACCACGTCCAAAGTGCTACATTCGTGCACGCACTTGCAATTTGAGCATATTTAGGACTGCTTGCAACACATCCAACATGTCCCACGTGGCCATCCAGCTTTTTCACAAGTAGACCACTGACGACATCATAGCAACTGATTGAGCCATTTTCATTTCCAACAAGAACTGTCTGATCGTCAGAGCTGAAACATGCCGCTGCAGGCTTTGCACTCTGAGATCCTTCTCCACTCATATCTTCCGCGGAGAAAACGTGCGTGACAATGTTTGCATCATAGCCATCTACAACGAGAACTAATCCTAACTCTGTCGTTATCAAAATCTGCTTACCAGATTTATTAAAAGTCATGCTCGACCATTTCGCTCTACTAAGCTCTGATGCGATATGAGGCTGTGCTGTGTGACCCTTTGTTTGCAATGCATTAAGCAATGTATTTGAATCTAGTTTCATCTCAGAGAATGCTCCACTGCTGTACTGTCTCGCATCATATAAATGAATGATCTGTTTTTCGAATGCACAGTGGTAAGTGAGTGACAGTGATCCATGAATCAGCAAACTATAGTACACAAAAATATCACCGTTCATACAAGGTCGACACTATTTCTAAACGCTACTTACATGACCTGCGTTTGCTTCTAGAGGAGCGGTAATTCCAAACACTAACCCTGTACTATCATAAGCAGCAAGCGGGCATCCATTTGGATCAATCGTCATGTCTTTCCCACCCCTGTGCATATCCATTGACGCTAAAGATCCCGCCTGCTTCAAATCCCACAAACGAATTGTTCTATCTTTTGAGCTGGTGAGAAAGGAATCATCAGCAGGACTCATAGATATATTCGTTACCTCACCCGAATGACCTCGAAACTGACGTAATATTTTATTGTCATGTAGGGAAAGATAGTTGATTGCGTGTCTCTGTCCAACATTTTGTACCTTATCTTTTTCAGATCCAGTGTACAACAAACTTTGATTATGATGTCTAAAGTCGATGCAGTGTATAGAAGCCCCGTCATTAGAATAAACGAAAACATAGAGAAACTCGCGATACTATATTTGAGAAAACTTACGTAGATTGAACAAGCCTAACACCATCTCTTTCAAATTTCAAGGCAGGTTTGTCAGAAACTCCTCGCTGGCAATCGATTACACGAAGGCGAGAATCAGATTCCGAAGTCACAAAAATGTGAGAACCATCTTGACAATATGAAACACGTGTTGCTGGTGCTTTGCCTCGAATGACTGAAGCTATCTTGGGACCTCCATTTCTGAAATCCATGCTAATAAATAACCTTGTATGCGGTATAAATGTAGGTATTCCTTTTTCGTTCGTCTGAGTCGTCCAAGATTTTTAGGAGATTAGTGAGCAAGAATTGTGCTGAAGAAGAACGGAACAAGAAGAAGGGATGTAGTGTTAGATAGCTAGTACTGCCGCCTCAATATTTGTTGGTGGTTGGAGGTGTTATGAGAAGATGTTGAATTGGTGTGTGTTATGGTAGTTGTTTTTTAGTGGAAGGTGGACAAAGAGCTTTTCTACAATTAATTTTGGAAAAGCTACTACCTGAAGCGTCCACCATTTTTAACATCCAGTCGCAGGTTATAGATCTCATAAAAACTGAGGACATCTATTATTTTAGAAACTCAACGGAAGGAATTTGCGGAGAATTCTAGCTCAACGCATAGGTCATTATAGCCCTTTTATTAAAATAGTGCATTTCTAAATCATGTGTCGGGGCCGATTGCTCATCTTTCCACTGAGACAGGAAAATAGCGCAGTTACAACTCATTAAGCAACGCATCAACGTTGACAATTAAGCAATATCAAATTGCTCTGAGTACGAATTATTTCTCCTTCTTATCGACAACGAAGAAAGCAACAGCATCTTGTGAATGTAGGTCAATCGAATTGAGTTCTCGTATTTAACATTCCCAACAGTATCACCCCATTCACTAACTCATGTCACTCTACAGATGGCTTCCGTTGAAAACCAAGGACTCAATATGAACGATAACAATCAAACCGAAATATCGTCATCAAATGTAGGACCACCTGATGGATTTCATCCGCCTTATCCTTCAATGAGGAATGGTTCTCATGAGAACTGTGAACAGTCTTCACAAGAATCCCGCTCTCGTCGTTCGTACAGGCCTTCTGATCCATCTATGGTGGCCAGCTCTTATTCAAAAGAAGAGATGATGGCAAGAAACCATAGCTTCTCCAGGAATGCGAAAGGAGGACACTACGAGACGTACTATACTCAAAATAATGGAAGGGAACATGAATCTTATCAGCAGGTTGAGAGGAGAGAGGCATCATCAAGGACCGATGACCGCAGAGCTGACAGTGGGCATCAGTACAACTCGTATTCGCGTGATGGACCTTCTCCTGGTCGTGGTTATAATAGAAACTATCATCCTGCAGCATCAGAACAAATGCGGTATCCTCCAGAACGCTTCCAACGCCCTGCTGAGCGCATGCCTTATCAACAATCTCAAGCAGGATCTCCACATTTCAGGAATGCTCCGGCTACAAGTGGGAAGAGAAAAGCTGACATGTCAACACAAGAAGGTCTAAGACTTATTAGCAATCAATCTTCAGATGATAGCATTAATGCACTTCTCCCTCCCAAGAGAGCTCGGTCAAATAATGACTTTTCTGAGTCTGTTGCTCTGATGAAAAGTTTCACTCCTCTCTCCCCTATCCACTCTCGTACTTTTAGCCGTGATGAAGCAATGGATATGTCAAGGTTTATGGATTCTAGGGGTTCGGCTGAGGGATTGCGTATTTTTCAGTCATGGTCCTCTGGCAACACCCCTCCTCAAGATGACCAATCTTCTCAAGACGTGCGCTATTGTTACAATGATTGGCAGGGGCCTGGAGCTGGGAGAAGGCCTGTCAGTAAGATGCCATCTATCAAAGAAAGAGATGTAGAAAGAAAAAGTTCTGGCTCACGGACACCTCCGACCAATCCGTCAAGAGGACAGACGTCTCCTCAGGAACGCTGGCAGAGAACTTCTTCACGAGACCATTCTTTTAACAGAGGCCATAGTTCTCAGGGTGATCAGTTTACTCCCCCTCCAAAGAGCTACAGTAGCAGGGCTGCTACAAACTCTCAGTACTGTCAACCTCTTCACCCAGAAGACCGTTTCGGTCAATTCAATGACCAGTTGAGTCGCCGTGTGCCTGGGTATAATCATGAGTCTCAACCTAGGTACTGGCAAGATGAGGGTTCCCCTTATCAGCAGCAGTATCCATCCTCAAGAAGAGGGAATCCCGATGAGTTGAATTCTCCAGTACGTCGTGGCACACCGCCTGATCCCAATGGATGGAATCGTTATGAAGAACGTCCTCCGCCAAATTCTTTAAGGTATGAGCACCCACCAATGCGACCACGCCAGCCTCAATACGAAACTTGGGCTGACAACAGACCTTATCCTGATGCATCGTATGGTAGTCGCCCTCCCGTTGAACTCGCACCAAGAGAATACACTGGTCGCCACTTGCAGTCTGCCATCATTCAGTCCGGTCCTGATGGATCAGCAACGGCAATGATAACTTCTACAGGTATTTTGCTTCTCTCTCTTCCTGATGATAAAATATCTTTGAGTGAAACTCTATGTATTGTCAGGGAGAATATTGAGGTGTTCATTGCAACTGAAGCAGATGTGAAGGCCCCAGCACCCGGAAGGAAGCGCCCTGTAGTAGTTGGTCAAGTCGGATTGCGTTGCATCCATTGCCGAGTGGCAGCCCATGCATCTGAGAAGGTTAAGAGAGCAGTATGCTTTCCTTCTTCGATCAAGCGAATTTACCGTACAGTGATTGACATGAAACTTGATCATTTCAAAGCATGCCGTTTTGTACCTGTTGAATTCAAAAATAAACTTGAACGACTAAAAGCTACGAACGCAAGAAGTACTGGTACGACAATGCAATATTTTGTTCAAGCTGCAAAGAGAATGGGTATGGCTGATGGAGGTCATGGTATCCGTTTTTGTAAAGAAACTTCTGACTCTGCCGTAGCAACTGTAAGTCCTGGCGTTAACCCAGCAACCTCCAATACTATTTCTATGGTAAAGCAAGAATCTTTCACCGGATTGAAGGCTGTAAATGATGGAAGACGCCAACTGGATAGAATGCCATCTGCTATGTCATTCTCACTGTCAATGGACCTTAGCTTGAGCGGTGCGTCGGCTGGGAGTTCACAGAAAATGAATAGTACTTTGGGTGCCTTCGAATCTGAATCAAATAACATCAAAGATGACATTGCAACCTTTGAAGGGAAGACCATCCTATCATGTCCTGAAGATACATCTGCTTTGAGCCCATTGCGGTGTTTCTTGAGAGAAAACGTGTATGCATTTTCTGCAACTGCCGAAGATATTGCTGTTCGCACCCCCACTACATTTTCTGTGGTTGTGGGACAAGTCGGTATCGGATGTGTCCATTGTTATCGCTTGCCTGCACAAGAGAGATCGAATAGAGCAGTCTGTTTTCCTTTTTCTATTGGAAGAATCTACCAGTCCATTGCTGATATTCAACGCTTTCACATGGGGGAGTGTAAGATGGTACCTCCTGGTGTAAAGGATAATTTTTTGAAGTTGCAGAGTGCAAGTACAAAGGGTTCCAAAGGCCTTGCAACTCGTCAGTACTGGGTCACTTCTGCTCGGAAGCGTGGATTGGTTGATACTAGTAACGGCATCCGTTTTGGGCGTGATCCCAACATTCCTCTTGAGAAGGCTGTGTCCTTGGATATATTGGCTCAGGTTGCTACTGATGTCAATACTGCTTCGAAGCCACTAGTTCTACCTGAGGACAAGGATCAAATTGCCGAATTCATTTACCTTGTCATGAACCAACTCCAGCCTTGTAGATTCACTGAAGCTGATCGCAACAAACGACGACTGAAAAATGTAGGTTGCATTGGAGTCGAGTGCAAGCATTGCGCAGGCAAAGTAGATGGAAGAAAATTCTTTTGGTCATCTGTGAATGCTGTTGAATCAAATTTCGTAAGCGTCCACACACATATGATGGAGTGCAATGCCATTCCATCGGATTTAAAAGAGAACCTGGGTCACTTAAAAACTCTCAGAAAAGAGCATACGGCGAAGCTTAAGACTGGTTCACAAAAAGCTTTTTTTGCTAGAGTGTGGAAACGTCTACATGCCGTCAACGGTGAAATCCTATCTCCTCCCAGTCTACCCCCACATGGTTCGGTGCCACCGCATGTTGCAGTGTCACAGCTGCCGAACCTCTTGACTCCTACTCAAGGTGCTGTCTTCGCAAATGCACTCTTGAATGTGTCTTCTCCGAGCAACTCCTTCAGCGAACAAAGGGATTCATCACCGCTTTCATCAGAGGGAGATTTTGTGGGTACTTCTTCATCAAGTGGAGAATTTCCTTTACTGCCTTTGGTACTGTTGAATCCAAAGAAGGAGCAAGTATAGAAGAAATGCTTCTTTTATATATGTTTTTGTCTGTTTGGTAATGAGAGTAAATACGTGTTCTCACAGCCCAACACTTTAAATTATAAGTGTACAGCTTTATTGTTTTTTTCAGACTTCAATTATCATATTTCCACTAGCATCTGTTTTTGCGCACATTGCGCCACCAAAGTAAGGGGTACAAGGCTTATCGTACCAAACTCTGCTCGTCAAGTCTTTGACTTTGTGGTGACTATCCATGATGTGGAACGCCTGTGTTGTGTGTAAATCCCATGTCGGATAAGACTCTGTACCATTATCCACGCGCTTGAATGGGGATATATTCATTCCTCTTGAGTTAATAATCGAAGCTGCTGCGGGGAATAACTCACCCTGTGGAGCATCCATTGACAGTTCCAGTTTCGTGTAGGCATCCTTCTGCTCCAATCTCTTTATATTATACTCACTTAGCTGCTTTGAAATGTGCCCGATCAAATCCTCCTCACAATTTCTCAGAGGAGGAACGATCCTTGCGCAAGTTTCTTGAACAACCATGTCTACACAGGGTCTTGTCTTTTTATTTTCAAGTTTACAAAGATGCTCTGATAGTGGATCTACAGAAGGATTGAAGAGTTCAATTTCATAGTTCTGACCATGAACTGTGATCTTACCCATATCTATGTATTCCCAGGCTCTCTTTCTCGCACATTTGACGCTCTTAATTTCCAAGCACGTCTTTTCAATCAAATCCCAGTATATAGGCTCTCTGACGATTGGATGGTGATCTTTACTAGCCGCCTTTGCCCATTGAAGAATAGCGTCTACGGGTTCTTGGCCTTCCAGAATGCGTAAGTCAGGTAATTTACCCTCATGATAATGCATCAAACGGTCGAGTTTGTTGCCAGGCTCAACAAGAATTGCTTGCATCATGCACACGAGAAGGAAAGCTAATGCATAGATTGCAATCTTGTGCCCACCGTGTATTTGCATTAATTTCCTTGCGAACCCAAGCATGGCGCGGACTAGGAACATCGATGATACCAAAGAGAGGATCGGAAACAGTGAATGCATTGCAATCTGTAGGGTTGAGATAGTTAGCAATATTTTGTCAGCAAAATTGGTCAAAGAGTTGGGAGATGACGTACATTTTCAGTAGATTCATTCTTCGCTAAAGTGCTTAGCTTTGATCCAAAATTTGATTCAGCCACTGATGATAGGAACTTCCATCCCA
>Ga0136554_1000559_pt1 | contig 13871 bp, 13 predicted proteins | sample AntRauTorckE5431_FD_104637 | JGI IMG/M metagenome (GOLD analysis project Ga0136554, IMG submission 104637) | Saline lake microbial communities from Rauer Islands, Antarctica - Metagenome Torckler E5 #431 | ecosystem: Environmental > Aquatic > Non-marine Saline and Alkaline > Saline | place...
ACCAAAGCCTCCCAAGCCACCGGCTCCGTTTTGCTGACGCTCCAATCTCTCAAGAACTTTGCTGTAATCCTGAACGGAGTGAAAAATACTTACGGTAAATGAATTAGGCTTCTTACCACCGAGCCATGGCTCGGTAAATGAGATGGAATAGTTTTGGAAGCCACCGTTCGCTTGAACCCGAAGGGCGAGGCGTTGACCATCTCCTTTTGGAAGTGGACGGTACTCTTTAAGGTTACCAACATTTCTTAAGGAGAAGTTATTGAATACAACTCCAAACGTTCCTACGAGACCCTGAAAACCACCCCAACCGCCGGAGAGTTCTATATTATCACTTGATTTCTCTTCAACGTCGTATTCAATGTTCACGGTACCGTCTGCCTGTGGAACCGGTCGTGGATTGATAGTCTGAGGATCAAAGTACCCTAATTTAGAAAGCATTTGGGTAGTTTCGATTAAGTCTGTCTTGCTGAACTTCTGACCCGGTCGGGTTAGGATCTCCCGCATGACTACCTTGTCACTTGTCTTAGTATTACCGTTCAAGACAATGCGGTTAATCATTGCTTGCTTACCTTCAAAAATTCGCATTTCAATGTCAATGGAGTCCCCTTGGATTGCTACTTCAACTGGTGTACAACTAAAATAAAGGTAGCCGTCGTCCATGTAGAATGAGCTAATATCTCCGGCGGGAATACCGTTTATTTTTTTGTTTAACTCTTCGGGATTATATAGGTCACCTTTTTGGATTCCTAAGATAAGGTTTAAAGTGTCGGATGCATGCAGGTAATTACCTGTCCAGCTAATATCACGGTAGTAGAAGCGGTTCCCTTCGTCAATATTTAAAACGATATTTAGGTTATCGTCTTTCGTTGCATAGATCGAGTCTGATATTACACGAGCATTCCGGTAGCCTTTCTTATTATACCAGTCAACGAGTTTTACTTTATCTTCCTTGAATTTCTTGTTTACAAATTTCGAAGGAGTGAAAACCCTGAGCGGTGCTCTTTCTTTTGTGCCTTTCATTTTGGCCAATACCTTCCATTCAGGCATCTGCTTAATACCGTTGAGTTCAATATCGTTGATTTTAACCTTATCTTTTTTGTCGATAGTCAGAATGAGCGTAGCATTATTTGCTCGGATAGAGTCTGTTGTCTGCTGTGCCTGTACAGTGGTGTTAAGGTAACCTTTGTCAATAAAGTACTTTTTGATTGTCAACTGAATATTTTTCACCAGAGCTTCGGTAATAACCTTCCCTTTATTGGCCGCAATTTTTTCCTCTACGGTTTCTCTTTCACTTTTTCGGATTCCCTGAAGTTGTAATTTGTAAAGCCGTGGCCGCTCTTTCAGATTAATGTCAAGAAATATCTTCTTTCCTTCGATTTTCGTTACATCAATGGCAATATCTTCGATAATTCCTTGATCCATCAGACGGCGTATGGCAGTACTGATTCGTTCACCCGGCACAGTAATCTTATCGTTTACGTTCAACCCTGATACCGAAATCAGGGTATTGGGGTCAAGGAATTTTACGCCGCTGACGGTTATTCCACCGATGGTGTATTCCTGTGGACGTTCGTAACTAAAACCCTCTTGTGCGGGTGTGCGGTTCGAACTCCCGACCCCCATCCTAAGTTGGGCGTTGGATAAGAAAGATATTCCGAAGAAAAATACTGCGGCAATTAATGTTTTTATACTTAGGTTAGAACTCGTCATTAAACTTAGTGTTTTTGATAAGATGCTTAGTGGCAACTTTTAGTTTGAATACATTTCAACTTTACTTCACTTGATCCCCAGTTTTTCCAAATCTTCTTTCACGTTGTTGAAAGGTACAAACCGCTTTAAAAAGGTGCTCTCTGCCAAACTCTGGCCAGAAGATATCATCCATAAAAAGTAGTTCAGCATACGCAGATTGCCATAACAAATAGTTGCTAATACGGTGGTCTCCGCCCGTACGAATCATCAAGTCAACGTCGGGGGTTTCTTCGGTAGAAAGTAAACCAGCAAACATTTCTTCGTTGATTTCTTCAACAGCTAATTCACCTTTCTGCACCTGCGAAGCAACGTTCTTTACTGCCTGAATAATATCCCACTTTCCACTGTAACTTAACGCCAGATAGAGCGTAAGGCCAGTATTATCCTTAGTGTGATCAATAGCATCTTCTAGTTTTTTTCTCGCTCGTTTTGGTAAACTATTGCGATCGCCAATTACTTTCAGGCGAACGTTGTTTTCGTGTAAACGCGGAACCTCTTCGTGAATGGTTTTCGCCAGAAGTTGCATAATTCCTTCGACCTCGATTTTCGGTCGATTCCAGTTTTCAGTCGAAAAGGTATAAAGAGTTAAGTACCTGATACCAATTTCTCCACATCCTTCTACTGCTTCCCGAACGGCCTTTATACCGTGGTGATGCCCAAATATACGCATGGCACCCTGCTTCTTTGCCCAACGGCCATTCCCATCCATAATAATGGCAATATGGCTGGGCAATTTATGACGATCTATCTGCTCTTTTATTGCCACTGAGCCATCAACTACATTTTGAGACATGTTCACTTATTGTTTAATGCTATCACGTTCATAGTAAGGCACTAATTACTAGTAGGTTACTCTTAAAAACGGCTACAAAGCTATTAAAAATGACCGATACTATTACTAATAAGCAAGTAGTTTAACGTTTTTAAACATGTTTAGTGAGGGGGTTTTCGCCTGACGTATAATTCTAGTCAAAAATACGCTTGAATAGAGGTACTCTATAACCTGGCGGACAGATAACATCCCCAAAAAGGTAACTAATGGATACGTGAGTATAAAAGTACATATCCTGCGTGCGGTTATTTGGAATGGCAAACCGCCTTAATTCTAGGAAAGAACTCTTTGCGTCTCCGCTGAAATTTGGAACTAGCGTTTTATCCGTCGAACTTACTTCTACGTATCCAATATTGTCAATACTTACATCACTGTCGTTATCTGCAAGAATTTGCCGAGCTCCAAATTCAACCGTAAGGTTTAATCTTGGTCGGATTACTTTTTTTAGCCCAATTCCAAACGGAATAGCTCTTTCCCTTCTTGGTTCAGTTATGGTCTTGTTATAAGCTAAGAGTGGTCTGGCGGCTGGCGATGCAACCAAAAACTCTCTTTTGCCAACTGAGTAGACGGAATATCCCCCAAAAACGTAGGGGGTCCAGGGTGAATCCCTAACGTGTGAACTTCTGAAGTGAAGGAAGTTGTATTCAACCTGACCACCTACTTCCCAAATATTAGTTTTGAATTTCAATCCTCGATTCTGGTGAAATAGTGCATTTACCCGATTATCGTCAGCGGATAAAACACCAATCATACCGGTGGCTTTGATGGAAATTCCCGATTTTATCAGGTTAAAACGAGCGAACGTACTTACTCCACCATTAAAAGCGAATGGTTTGAAACTTGGGTAAATTTCACCCTTGTAGTGCGTTGCTCCGACACCGCCGCCGAATTCGAACCGCTGGGCATTCAAGGTTGAAAAGCTGCAAGTTATAAGTAGTAAAACAAGTGAATTTCTCAGAAGAATTATTGGGTTAGTATCAGGATTCATCACAAGGGTACAATTTGTCACTTTATTATTTAATCGGCGGACATTTTACCCGGTTACTAAGTACATAATTCAGTGTAACCTGCGTAGTTAAGTACATGTCAAAATGGTGATAAATTCTATTCCCGATACCACGAACTACATTTGCACCCGTCGGGGCATAAATAGTTGCTGCTGCGTTCTCAGGTGTTATTCCTGGAATATTTCTTCCACTAGCTAAAGTATATGCATTAAGAAAATCTACGATTCTCGACCGACCGCTAACCGCGTGGAAGTTCTCGTCAGCACGGTAAGAGAAATCAGCGGAGGTGATTCCGTAATTATTCGCTAAATCAGCTAAATCAGGGTATCGGTCTTTTCCAATATCGTCCAAGTAATCTGTTAGTGCTACGCGATAACCTAGTTCAAAACCTAAATCGATATTTTGGGCAATTTTCATCCGAAAACCAACCGCCAATGGAATAACTGGAGCAATCAGGGAATACGGTTTTTTGTTAACGGCTGGAAGTCCCTGACCAGCAGTATTTAATGGTTTCAAAGAAATCCATTGATCATATACTGTTAAAGATGGAGTAACAGGTGGAATAGTGACCGCCTGTACCGCCTTGGGATTGTGATTAATTAATCCAAGCCCCGCCGAGAAGTAGGGCATAAATTTATCTCGTGGTTGGTTAGCATTTCCGTATTGCTTTTTTAAGTTCCATACACCAGCAATGGTAAACTCCTGCACGTCATTGCGGAAGTGGAGATTTCGTACATAATTCTGGTACATATTGTTAAAGTTACGCTGAGCAAATACGAAATCATCACCGTAGAGACGTGCCCAAGTGAATGAGACCCTCGCCCCAAAGTTCTCGTTGAAGTATTTGGTATAATTGCCCGTGACATTCCAGCGTACATTTGTGTAAGGTACGTAGTAAGCATAACGTATCGGAGTCAAATCGCCAATGTAATGAGCTGATCCACCACCAATTCCTGCTGACGTGTAGAAATCATTGGAATTTCCTTTGAATAGACCAGTTCTTTGGGCTTTCGCAAAATTACCTATTACTAATAGCGTTAAAAATAAAAACGCTGTTCCTATCTTTTTATGTAAATTCATTCCGGTTCTGTTTTCAAATTGCATGCGTATTGCAAACGATATGTACTACTTTTTTATTGCGGTGAAGTGGATTGAGACGTCCCAGAGCCAATCCGGTTCCTAACATCTTTTCCCCATCCTAGTTTTTGACGCAAAGTATTCAAAAAGTCTCCACCTTCTAAGGTAACTAAGCGAGCGTTGAAGTCGCTTTTCTTAATTTCAATGTTTAAATCTTCTTCATTTGAGATTATTTTTGCTCGGGAATCCATCGAAAGTAGGAAGCTTTTACTTCTACTCTCAACCCTCAAATTGATCGTCGAACTATCTGACACTACCATTGGTCGTACAAATAGATTGTGCGGACAAATGGGCGTGACGATGAAATTTGCCGAATGGGGCATAACCAATGGTCCGCCACAACTTAGCGAATAACCCGTTGAACCCGTGGAGGTTGCAACCATGAGTCCATCTGCCCAATACGAGTTAAGGAACTCCCCGTTGATATAGGCATGAATGGTGATCATGGATGATGTATCTGTCTTTGAAATTGCTACCTCGTTTAAAGCAAAATTCGTACCTTCTTCAAACAATTCGAAGCTAGCGGTGGCGTTCAGAAGGGTGCGACTGTCAAGGGAGAAATTCCCGTTCGTCAATTGTGACAATGCCTGTTTAATATTTTCCGGCTGTACATTTGCCAGAAAACCTAAACGACCGAAATTTATTCCTAAAATGGGAGTTTCATGTTTGCCAACAATCCCGACGGCTTCAAGTAATGTGCCGTCTCCTCCTAGACTAAGCATAAAGTCTGCTTTGTCAATATCGTCGTGGTTGTGAAAAGTAGCAGATTGGTCGGTTTCTACTCCGGCTACTTTTAAAGTCTGCATAAACGAATCCGAGATTTTGAAATCGATGTTATGATTTTTCAGTTCGTCAAAGACTTGTTGAACGTTGGGGGTGGATTCAGCAGGGAATTCACGACCGTGAACCGCAATTTTCATAATTGTTGTGCTCTGTTGAACCGCAAAATTACCCGAAAAGGCTGTATTCTCCGCTTAGATGCTCAAATATTTCATCAGCATGTCGTAGCGGTCTTTATCACCGTTGGCAATAGGGGCGTGAGCGTAAGCAGCATTGATGGTATAACCGAACCGTTCGAGTGTAGCGACAATGGCAGAAATATCAACTCTATTTAGTTTGAGCGTAACCCGAAGCGGATTAGCGAAGTCTTGTGTGCTTCCTGTAATATAACTGCTGGTGACCTTTGCATTTTCAGATTCAATTAAACGGCTTATTTCGCTCAGTGAATAATCTCTGTTTAAAAGACTCATTTCAATGATAGCTCCGGGCTCGTATGTTCCGATCTGCTTTGCTAAAAGTTGATAAATATTGTTAGAGGAGATACTACCCACAAATTTCTGCTCCTCATTTAAGACGGGAAGTATTTTCAAATCGTAGCGGGAGGCGGTTCCTAAAAGTTCGTAAAGGTGTTGAAATACTAAAACGAACACTCCGGAGAAGTCAGGCAGAACTGTCTCAATTAGTTCTGACTCATCGCAATCAAGCAATGCATCTTCCTCAAGCATGCCCATGTATTTATCGTCATGAATTACCGCAAGTTGAGACAAGCGGTTTTCCTCCATCAGTCGCAATGCTCTCGCAACAGTATCTGATGTTCTTAATGCGGGAATGTCGTAATCTACTAAATCTATGGCAAGCATAATATTGTTTCTTATCTCTTCCTGAGAAGTATTTTCTTATTGTTCACTTACGTACTTATGAGTTCTTTGGTCTTTAATGCAACTAGGTATTTTTCTAATACTTTATTAAACCTGACTGGACGTTCCATCATTGGGGCGTGACAGCATTTATCAATAAAAAACAGTTCCGAATTTGGTATTAACCGCTTGAATTCATGACCTACACTTGGCGGAGTGATGGTGTCATTCAATCCCCATATTAATAATGTAGGTACTTCAATGTTAGCGATATCCTTTGCCATATTATGCCGTTGAGCAGATTTGGCGATTTGCAGGATATTCATGCACTTCGGAATACTAGAAGTAACTTCAAAGCATTCATCAACTAGATTTTTTGTGGCTGTTTTAGGGTCATAGAATGTATATTCAACACGTTCTTTGATATACGAATAGCTGCCCCGCTTTGGGAACGAACCACCCATGGTATTTTCGAAAAGCCCTGAACTACCCGTTAAAATCAGTGACCTAACTTTCGCGGGATGTGCTAATGTGTATAACAATCCAACGTGACCGCCGAGTGAGTTGCCCAACAATATCATATTGTCAAGCCCTTTGAACTCCACGAAGCGTTCAATAAATGCTAATAGACCTTCAAGACCGGCTTGCTTAACGGGCATATCGTAGATGGGCATTACTGGAATAATCATCCGGTAAGTTCCTTTAAAACCCTCTACCACACTTTCAAAGTTACTTAACGCACCGAAAAGTCCGTGTAAAATTAAAATAGTGTCTCCTTGACCTTCATCTATATAATTGAATTCGCCTGAATTTTTGACTTCAATGTTCATACAAGTTCTTCTTCTGAATCCCGACTAACGCAGACTCTCTTTTGTTGTTGATGTGTTTTCCGTACAATTTAGTGAGTCAAATAAGTGTTTTTAGAATTAAAAAACAAACTTTACGGTTAATGTTAGAACTTTAACCACATTCGGTAGAGTTTCATTAATCGTTGAAACGAAAGGTTTCTAATAAAAGTTTATATGTACGATATTCCAGTCATTATTATAGGAGGAGGGGTTTCAGGTTTGACCTGTGCCAATTACTTGCACAAAGGAGGGGTAAGTTTCTTATTACTCGAAGCAAGTGAGGAATTTGGCGGACGTGTAAAAACAGCAAGTATTGACGGCTACCTATTGGATCGTGGGTTTCAGGTGCTACAAACCAGTTACCCCGAAGCAAAAAAGTTACTTGATTACGATGCTTTAAGCCTTAAAACCTTTGAATCAGGAGCAAAAATCAGAACAGGCGAAGGTTTTATGACCATGCAAAATCCGTTCAGGAATCCGCTTGCGTTCATTCCAATGGCTTTTTCGAGTATCGGCTCTCTGGTTGACAAACTCAAAATGGCAAAACTAATCGGTGAAGTAAAGCTTACATCGAGTGAGGAATTGATATCCGAAGAAGCTACTACAACTTATGACTACTTGAAATCGTACGGCTTTTCCGAGAAAATAATTAACACTTTCTTTCGCCCTTTCTTTGCTGGGGTATTTTTAGAAGAAGAATTAACTACCGGGAGTAACTTCTTTCGGTTCACTTTCAAGCAGTTTTTTGAAGGAAACGCTGCTGTTCCCGAAAACGGAATGCAGGAAATTCCGTCGCAATTATTGAATAATCTTCCAGTTGATTCTATTCGTAAAAACGTTGCGGTTGAATCAATCGAAAATAACGTGGTAAAGCTTTCTGATGGAACTTCATTTTCAGCTGGTAAAATTGTTTTAGCGACAAATCCTGAAGCAACCGATAAGTTGCTAAATCTGCACATAGAACGAGTCTATAATTCAACAACATGTTTGTATTTTTCCGCTGATTTTTCTCCAATGGCTGGCAAGAAATACCTGTCGTTGAACCCTAATCGGCGGCAATTAGTGCATCACATGTGTGTTCCGTCTGATGTATCTGCGGCGTACGCTCCTGCTGGCAAAACGCTAATTTCGGTAACGCTTCGAGACGCAAAAGGACTAAGCAAGGTTAAGCAAGTAGAACAGACCAAACGAGAATTGAACGTGTGGTTTGGTTCTTCGGTAAATGCGTGGCGTTTGTTGGAACACCAGGAAATTCCGCAGGCACTTAGCTTTTACGACGGTAGTACGAAGTCACCTGGTTATCAGGTTGCTGAAAATACCTACCGTTGTGGCGATTACTTAGCTTATCCGTCGCTGAACGCCGCCATGAAAACTGGGCGTGAAGTAGCAGAACTGATAGCGGGTTAATGCTTGTCGAGTTGTTTCACTAATACCTCAAAATCTTTTGGGTAGGGAGCCACAACTTTTATTTCTTCACCCGTTAGTAGCCTGAACTTAATACCGTGGGCGTGGAGGGCTACTCGTTTTATTAACGGTAATTCTTCGGTATCCTTTTTTAGGTTAAACTTTCTCTTTAGCTCAGACAGATAGATGTACCTGCCGCCGTAGGTCGGGTCGCAAACAATTGGAGCTTTCAGGCATTGCAAATGTACCCTGATTTGGTGCATTCTGCCGCTGATGGGGAGACACTGAATCAATGTATGTTTTTGATAAACTTTCAGCGTTTTGAAGATGGTTTCGGCAACTTTTCCTTTCACTCGATCAATTCTTACTTCCGTACCGTTCTTAAGTGTAACGATGGGTAAATAAACCGAAACGTCGTCAAGTTCGTGAATGCCGCCTACAACTGCGTGGTAAGCTTTCACTACTTCACGTTGTTCAAACTGCATGGCAACGTGGCGATACGCCGCCGGATTTTTTGCAATAATTAATGCCCCTGAAGTTTCTTTGTCAAGGCGGTGACATAATTGCGGGTCTTCTGTATACTCTCTCGCCATTTGTAAAATACTTGACGTATTATCGGCGGTTCGTTCGTCGAGACTCGCCACAAACGGTGGTTTATTTATAATGATATAGTCTTCATTTTCGTGAATAATTAAATCACTAAATTTCAGAGATTTAGGCAGTTTTTTGTAGCTGTTCAGATTCATTTATCAGAGATTGTTCATTAGTGGGTAGCCGGTCAAGAGCAAACTTAAACTGGGTCCCCTTGTTGAGCTGACTCTTTACGGTAACCGTAGAGTTGTGAGCGTTGATGATATGCTTAACAATTGCGAGTCCGAGACCAGTTCCGCCCATTTCTTTATTGCGGCTTTTTTCGATTCGATAAAAACGCTCGAATATCCGTAGGTGGTGTTCTTCGGGAATGCCAGGGCCATCATCAATAACGTAGGTAATCAACTCGTCTTCGTTCTCGTCTTCTTTAAACTCAATGAGTACTTTCCCATCTTCACGCCCGTATTTTATGGCGTTGTCAATTAAATTGGTCAGTACTTGACGGATTCGTTTTTGATCAGCCACCACTACGAAGCTTTTTAGCCCGTTCCCTTTTATTTTGAGGGAAGTACCTCTGCGGGCAGCACGGTGTTCTAATTCTTCGTAAATTTCTTTAACTAATTGCCGCATATTTACTACGCCGAGATGCATTTTCAAATCACCGCTTTCAACCTGCGACAAAATTAGTAAATCGCTTACTAAAGCTTCCAAACCGTCTAAACTTTTGGCGGCTTTTTTTAAAAAACGAGTAGAAACTACGGGGTCATCTTTAGCTCCGTCAAGCAGTGTATGAACAAAGCCTTGTGCGGCAAAAATGGGCGTTTTTAGTTCGTGAGAAACGTCCGCAATAAATTCCCGACGAAAGATTTCCATTCGTTGTAACTCCTCTATTTCGAGTTGTTTGTTCTTTACGTAATTCGAAATTTCACGGTTCAGTTTTTTTAACGGATTGACGCTTCTGATTAGATTGCTGCGTGATAAGTTGAAGTCTTTTATCTTCAACTTTTTCACGTTTTTATATATCAGATTTACTTCCCGATAAACAAGAATATCAACGGCGTAGAAAACAAAGAAGAACGTTGGGACAAAGCAAGCCACACCCGCCACAAAGAGTACATTGTTTGTAACTGAGGGTAAAAAACTCAGGAACAATAACACGAATACTGTTGAAAGGGTGGCGATAAGTACGGCGGTCCAGCGTGGCGACATAGTTATATTTTTATGTAAATAGATGGGAGACTTTAACCTGTTTAGTATTAATTGATTTATATGAAAATATTGTCCAAGAATAACTAGGATAGTTCTACATTCAGTTGCTTTTACGTACTTAAAAGGGGAGTCTCAGGTTTCCTCCGAACTATTCAACTGTTCCGATAGGTCTTCTGCCCGTTCCTTCGCGATTGGTGAGGTCATCGCCCAAGTCTTTACGAGCTTTTTCGGCTAATGTCATTAGTTCGGCGAGTTTTTCGGGGTAAGTCTCTGATACATCATACGCTTCGCTTGGGTCACGGCGTAAATCGTACAAACCTTGTTCAAATGGTATGCTCTCGGGAGAAGGGCCAGGGAAACCGTCGTTGCCTGGTTGCGATCCTACGTACGAACGCCCTTTATGGGCAAATACTAATTTCCAGTTTCCTTTTCGTACGGCTTTTAGTGAATTACGGTTATAGTAATAATAAAATTCGTCTCGTGGGGAAGCATTCGGTCCATCCGTTAATAAGGGCAACAGACTAACGCCGTCTATTTTATGTTTTGGTAATTCCGCTCCGATAATTTCTGCTACCGTCGGGAAAATATCAATCGTGGAAGCCATTTGATTGTAAACAACACCACTAGCGGTTTTTCCCTTCCAACGCATAATTCCCGGTACGCGGTGTCCACCTTCGTAAATTGTTCCTTTACCTTCCCGAAATCCACCGGTATTTCCAGCGTGGTTTCCATAATTTAGCCACGGACCGTTATCACTTGAAAAGACGATAAGTGTGTTTTCTTCCAGACCATTTTGTTTCAATGCCTTCATTATTTCACCCACTGACCAATCGACTTCCATCATCAGGTCGCCGTACATTCCGGCACCGCTTTTCCCTTTGAATTTACTCGAAACTTCAATCGGAACGTGTGGCATGGAATGCGGCACGTATAAAAAGAACGGCTTGTTCTTATTTCTCTGAATAAAGTCAACGGCTTTTTCGGTGTAAAGAGTCGTTAGTTCACCTTGGTGCTCTAATTTACTCAATGTCCTTATTTTTTCGTTGCCTTCAATCAGTGGCAGTGGTGGGTAATTTGCCTTTCTGTGCTGATCAATAGTTGCGGGTGTGCCGTCGTACCAAACCGGCCACATATCGTTAGAATACGGAAGTCCCACGTATTCGTCAAATCCGTGCTGAAGGGGTAAAAACTTTTTATTGTCACCCAAATGCCATTTCCCGAAAATTGCGGTGGCGTAGCCTTTTGCTTTTACCAATTCGGCAAGCGTGGTTTCGTCTTCGTGAATTCCTACTTTTGCGTTCGGTCCGTAAGCTCCCCAAAAGCCAACGCGATTGGAGTAACAACCGGTTAGTAACGCCACACGTGAAGCCGAACAAACTGCTTGGGCGGAAAGGAAATTAGTGAATCGAATGCCTTCGTTGGCAAGTCTGTCAATATTCGGAGTTCGGTAATCTAACGCCCCATAGCAGCTCAAATCGCCGTAGCCAAGGTCATCCATATAGATAATTACCACATTGGGAGATTTGGCTTTATTTGTGTCAATTGTGATTGACACGCAGACAAACCCCGCAAATGTCATCAATGAAAGTAAGTACAGGTTAAGGTTTTTCATAATCAATAAATGATGTGCAAACAAAGTAGTAAATTTACAATTTATTACTGAATCTTCCGATGGTTCTGTTAATTTTACCATTTACCAACAAAAATCCCGAAATAAGCCCATGCCATCCGAATTTTTACTTCCAGATTTATCAATGATTGTTGCCGTTGCTGACAACGGTATAATTGGAAACGACAATCAACTTATTTGGCGATTATCCAACGACTTAAAAAATTTCAAACGCCTCACCACTGGAAACGTCATTATTATGGGGCGAAAAACGTTTGACTCCATCGGGAAACCTTTGCCGAACCGTATAAATATTGTGGTTACAAGAAGTGAAGGTTTGGAAATATCAGGTTGCGAAGTGGCGAACAGTATTGAGGAAGCGTTGAAAGTTGCTTCACAACTGAAAACTGAAACGCAAGAAGTATTTATCATCGGCGGAGAAAATATTTACCGGCAAACTATGGATAGCGTCTCGACCATTTATTACACCAAGGTTCACGCCAAGCCAAAAGGTGACGCGTCCTTTCCTGAATTATCCGAGGACTGGAGAGAAGAAGAACGCACTTCTTTTAAAGCTGATGCTAAGAATGAATTTGATTTCGATGTGATTCTGTATAAGAGGTAGTTGTAAAGGCTGTAGTATGAATTTAGGCAGGTTGTATTTATAATTGTAATACAATAGTCCTTTTAACATATGCTTAAAAACCTACTTCCTCTACTCGCTACTTTTATCTATTTTAATTCATTTTCACAGTCAATCTTTGAGATTCAGGGGCCTTCCCATCTTTGTCGAGGTGGAACCGCAACACTTATGGCTGTCAATTGCAGCGGAAGTTTACGTTGGTCAAATAATGCAACGAGTACCACTATAAATGTTATACCTGCTGAAACCCGAACGTATTACGCTACTTGCGAGGTGGATGGTATCAAGACCTTTGCAAGCTTTTCGCCATTGATTATCCCGCCGCTGATTATTACCTCATCAACTAGCGAATGCCTTGAATCTGGGAAGGCTATTCTTAGCATTTCGAACGCCATACTGAATGAGAAGTTCGTTTGGAAAAAAAGGAATTATAATTTCTGGTGTTTCCGAAAATACTCATACCCCAACGGAGAATGGTGCATATACCGCCGAAAATTACAGTACGACGAATGGACATCTCAGCACCCTTACCCAACTGGACATGGCGTAAATGATGTTAAATTTAATCAAAATTCACGCGGAGTAGCTGTTGGAGAATTTGGGACGATATTTATAAATCAGGTATTCTATTATTTTTCTAACGAATGGAAGCAGATTGTATCTGGTACCAAAAATCATCTCAACAGCGTTTCTGCCAAAGGGGTATTTTGAGTACTGGGCCGTTGGTGATAAAAACACTGTGTTGAAGAGTCAGGACTACGGAGTTACTTGGAATTCAACTGACATTGGCGGAAACGAAACTTATGACTACGAAAAAATATTGTTCAGTACTTATGATGATGCATGGATATTGGTGAACAATAGTAGACGTTATCACGAATTTTAGTTCATGGCTTAAATTTAGGGCATTGATGAATCTAAACCAATTTTGTTACGAGCGTTTGTTCGAAGTTTTTGACAGACGCGTAGTTTCATACTTTTTCCAACATATTTTGAAAGGCAAACAGCGTTTGATTCTGAGTTTCAAAGAACCGAAAACAGTAGCCTTTCCGGCAGTATCTTCAAGTTAGATTTTATGTTACTTTATTTGAAAGAAAACCTTATTCAGAGCTACCACGGTTGTCTTTTTGAACTTTAAAAGATATCTGGTCATGAGGATTGCAATAGGAATACACAACCTCCGAATTAGATATAAAACAGCTACC
>Ga0136554_1000561_pt1 | contig 13846 bp, 13 predicted proteins | sample AntRauTorckE5431_FD_104637 | JGI IMG/M metagenome (GOLD analysis project Ga0136554, IMG submission 104637) | Saline lake microbial communities from Rauer Islands, Antarctica - Metagenome Torckler E5 #431 | ecosystem: Environmental > Aquatic > Non-marine Saline and Alkaline > Saline | place...
CATAGGTTGGCACCAACCATTTAGGCCATTTCTTGCTGGCCAACTTGCTCAAGGACGCACTGGCCACGGGCAACGGTGGCCGATTAGTAGTAACGGGCTCCCCTGTACATGACCCCAAATCAGGGGGCGGTGACGTCGGTAGCACGGCGACCTTGGGTACCCTCGAGGGCCTTCGCGCAGCCGCCACTTCCAATGGTAAGCCCTTACCGCATTTCCCTATTTCTGAGCCATGCACCTGCAGAGTACTTGGCCCCTTTCGTAAGCCGAATGCGATCGCGCCCTATTGCTTTCCTCGTTTTGCTGAGTTTTGTCTACACTTACTATTAAACACGCAAATAACAAACAGCTGGCCAATTCGACATGGTCGACGGCGGGCCATACGATCCTGACAAGGCTTACAAAGACTCCAAGCTTTGCAACCTTGTGTTTACGGCGTCTGCGGCGGAGAAGTGGGCGGCTTCGGGGATTCAAGTCGATGCTTTCTCCCCCGGTTTAATCCCGAGCCCGAACGGCTTTTTCCGGAACCAAAACCAGCTTTTCGCGAAAGCTTTCAGTACCATTGCGGGCGTTGCGGGGGTGTCCGAAACGAATGCTTTTGGCGGCGCGGCGATGGCGTACATGGCCGTTGCACCGGAGTTGCCGAAGTCTACAGGGGGTTGGTATGATTCATACCCACCTGGCAAGCACCAACTCGCAGTGCATCAGCCTTCCACCGAAGCCCAGAACAAAGACGAGCAAGCTCAATTATGGGAACTCAGTGCGAAACTTACGGGTCTCGCATAAGCTGCCTCTCGTCTCTGCTCCTTGTTCCCGCTTGGAGTCGCCCTGTTGATATCACTTGAAATTTACCACCGCCTATTATAATTTGCCATATAAGACGCGATACCAAGTAGCAAGTAGCGAAGCAAGAAAAAGAACAGGAGAAGATAAAAAGGTCAGAATTGTGACTAAGAATTTTGAATTGCACATTTATTTGACATTGGTGCACAGTGCACTAAGGAGATGGGCAATTCGAGGTCCGGTATCCGACTGAGGTAGCACTAATCTTTACTCGCCAGGTTTTATTCGTGCCGTCCGAAGTCGGAAGTCAAGACAAACGGGATTAAGAGTTATCAGTTATCTGAGCCGCCGAGCCGCCCCGTCGGAAGTCGGAGATTTACTCGCGATTCTACGAAGAAAGAGGTTAAAATGGAATCGTCCATCAAAAGTACTGTAATGTGAAGTGCCTTTTTTGTGTTTTCGTACCTTTTCTGGCGTGTGGCTCTGGGGGCGGGGGGCTGGGCGGGTTGAGGGTTATAGTTGTACAGTTTTACAGGAAGCAGGAAGCACTGCAATATACCACATTAGTGCCGCGCGTCCTCGTGATTTATTTTTCTTGCTGTTACATTGGAGGAAATCCGTTACATTACAGATACGTCCAACAAAAATGGCCAATGTCGAAGACTACGAAGTCTTGGACTGGGTGGGTGGGGGCTCCTTCGGCTCGGTGAGTCGCGTTCGCCGCAAGCGCGATGATGTAGTCGTCTGCTGGAAGCGTGTCCAGTATGGTGGATTTTCGGAGGCAGAGAAGCGCGCGGTGGTGGCCGAAGTCAACTGCTTGCGCGAGCTTCACAGCCCGTTCGTAGTCCGTTTCCTAGACCGTGTCGTAGACCGCAAGACGACAACCATATACATTGTAATGGAGTTCTGCGAAGGTGGGGACTTGGCTCAGCTGCTGGATAGTCTTCGCAAGAGAAGCACTGACAGTTCCCCGTGCTTCCTCGAAGAGTCCAAGGTAACACGTTTCTGCTTGCTTGCTTACGTTGGACATATCTCGCTCATCTGCTGCAGTAGCAACAGGAGCGGCCATCGATGGACGAGCCCATTTCGTTTTCATTCCAGTAACTTACAAGACCTACTTCATATTCACCCGCGACCTACTTCCTTCCCAATCACCTAGTTGTGGCGGCTAGCAGCACAACTGCTGCTCGGGCTGCACGCGTGCCATTACTTCATTTCACCAGCGCCAGCAGGAGCGGCGCCCGGCGCCGTGGGCGAGCGACGCGTCATTTTGCAGTAAAATTTTGATGGATTGCATGTTTAATATGATTTTTGAACTCGAAGCTTCTGTCACTTTTATATCTTTTTTGAGATGTATTCTTTTCACGTGTACACCCTTATTTCTTTCACTTCTTACTTCTCTAGACGGCAGTTTTGCATGTCGCTGCCTGCTGTTAATCTACCTCTTCCCAGTCATCTTTCTCGCGCATTTCTCACACTTGATATCTTTTTCTCCATTGTAGCCGCGACCTGAAGCCTGCCAATGTTCTCTTGGACAAAGCTGGAAACGCAAAACTCGGCGACTTTGGGATGTCCAAAAATGTGATCGTGGCGGCTGCAGCCAGGTACTTCTTTTCAAAATTACAAATACGCACACGTTTTATTATGCATTCACGCACTCCTAATTACTCTTTCAATCTGCACTTTTCCGCCCGTCTAAATTTGAACTGATCTTCGTCCAGCCATCCCTGCGCCGACCCTGCTGCGCTGAGTTTAGCTCTGGGAACACCGAATTCGATGAGCCCTGAAGCGGTGAACGGCGAAGCAGGCTGCGCCAAGTCCGACGTGTGGGCGCTGGGGTGCGTGCTGTACGAAGCAGCCAGTTTGCGGCCGCCTTTTGTGGCGAGCAACCCGATGGCCCTTGCGGTCGCCATTGACGATGTATGAGAAATGAAATGAGAAAAGCTAAGGACTGACAAGGACTAACACCTGCCCCCTTGAAATCGCTTCATTTCTTCTACTAATGTCCTTGCTTTACCTATTCCCCTTGTTGCACCTTTCCTCCATACCCAATCAATCGTCCACAACAGGGGCATTTTCCTCGCTTGCCAGAGCGCTACAGCGACACCTTAGCCAACTTCGTCTCAACCCTTTTAACCCACGCGCGGGCAGAGCGCCCTACGGTAGGCGCGTTGCTAGGTCTCGAGCGCCACGGCGGCAGCAGCAACGGTGGTAGTAGTACCAGCAACAGCGCCACTGCTGCTAGCTTAAGCCATAAAGCTAGCAGTACTACAAACAGCAGCAGCAGTAGGAGTAGCAGAAGTGTCAGTGTCAGCAGTAGTGCAGTGCAGAAGGGTCCTTATTCGCAAGAAGCTGATTCACATGACGTAGGACCCTGTTTGCCTCTTCGCGAAGCCCTTGTGGAAGCCCGCGGTCTGTCGCTGCGGATGGAAGCGCAAACGCAGGTAATGAGATTCGCCGATCCTGGTGAAGGAAGTGTCAGATTGTAATTCGATATTAAGGTGAAATCGATTCGAAGTACTTGAGTGTGCGTGGAAAGTCAATTATGATGCCAATTAGTTTGGTTAATTTTAAATGTGCCCTGCTACATTCCTGGCACCTGCCTCGCGCGCGTGTGTGTCTATGCCATTTTCTGTTTTTTCTCCAGCTGGCGCGGCAGTTGGCGTGGAAGCGCGAAGCCCACCGGCGCGAGGCGGCTCTCGCCGCGCGAGAAGCCAAAGTCGCCGAGCGAGAAGCGGCACCTGCGGCAGTTGCAGAGGCAGGTGCAGGCGTCAAAAAAGAAGGAGAAGAAACAGCAGCAGTAGGTCCTGGCACCGGGCGTGTAGTCAAAGCTAGGGTTGAGAACAGCAGCGACAACAGCAGCCATCGCCAGCCTCCTGCTCTTCCCTGTGCACACGGTCCTCAAGTTGCAACGAAAAATGGTCGTGATGATATCAAGGCAACTGAAAGCACTCCCCGCAAAAACCGCACCTTTTATCCCTCTTCTGAGTCTAGAGTGCTCGCTGCTTTTTCGTCTTCATTCTCAGCGGCTGCCGCGGCAACGGCTTCTGCTGCTCCTGCTGCTCTTCCTCCTGCTCCATTCAGCTGCAATAGAGACTCTGCGAAGCCTTTCGTGGAGACCATGCACCAGGCAAACGGAACTTTGACTCAGCCCGACGGCAGCACTTCCGGTCGGCCCGACGGCTCAGTCCCGGGCCGCAGCTTCACTGCGCTGCTGCTCTCACCTTGTGGTGACGTAGAGGGCAACAACAACCACAGCAGCAGTACCAGCGGTACCAACAGGCACGACACAGGTCATTCCAGTGCCGGATGCCACGATTCAAGCAATGAAACGCAATTCCTCACCGGCCTCCGAGACGACCGTTTACCCGACGACAGCGCTATTTTACAGGGGGATACAATGATGCCGTCGGCTGCGACGCTGCTATTAGCTTCGGGCGATGCCTCACGCACTAACGACTGCGCTACTGCTGGTCTTGGCAGTGGTAGTACACCTACAGGAACGGGCCTTCTACTGTACAGTAACCGAAGCACTGGCCATGGAACATGGCTTGGCGCTGGTATAACGGCCCGGCCAAGTACGCTAGACAGTGCCGCAGACGCTACAGGAGAAGTTGGACACGAGCACCAGCATGAGCCCTCTGCAACGCTAGAATTTGCAACTGGAGGCATACCAACATCTTTTCCTAAAGATAATGCAGCAGAAGGATTACCTGTTCCAGCTGCAGCTGAAGAACGTGGCACAAAGCGCCCCTTGCGAGGGCCTATCTCAAGCGCTGCCCCAGCGGCTGCACCTCGCTTTCTGCCACAGCCGCCACTGGCAGCCCCCGCTTTTGCTGGCGGCCGCACCGGTTTCCCTGGGCGTGCTTTTGGGGTTGGCAACAACGCCAACGGCGGCGGCGGCGGATTAGCCCCTGGCTCCGCGCCGCAGCAGCAGCACCGTCGCCGCAGAACACTGGCCAGTGCAGCCGCTTTCAAACCTGCGCACGGTGCAGTGGAGCCGCCGCGTCCTCCTCCGTCTGCTTCTGCTGCCACAACAAGTTTGGAGGTGTGTGGCCACGGCTACGCCGCCATTCGTGCTGGCCCAGGGAAAGAAAATGCCACTGTCGAAGGGCCGGCCAAGAAATACCGAGAAGCGCATTAAGAGAGCTCAGATTTCTTAACTCGGGGGAACCAGCGAGATCAAGCAAACCAAGCAAACCAAGAACCAAATGATTCAGCCATTATTCGGCAAGTAACAGAAGCACGCGGCTTAAACTTAAACTAGAGTTCCGAAGAGTAGAGAGGTCCTCCCAAGACCCATGACCCGAAGTACGAAGCTTGGTTAGGAATTCTGCGTAAATCACACGGAAGACCAACACCGACTGGCAGCTAAAGGGGGGGTCACTTATGGAATATCGCCTTTATTGGCCATAGCATACGCAAATCGAGGCGGGCTTCCCCCTAACCGAGCTCATACGGCCTTACCACTGTGGCCCGGTATTTTGACGACATCGAGGGGGAATCCCGATACCAAGAAGCGCGATATTCTATTGAATTTGGGGCCTCGATTGTGCCAAATCGCTCGAAATCTGCAGTAAATCGCGTCTATGATACGAAATTACCAATAATGCGCAAAATTTCCGCTTTTGCTAAAAGTGACCCCCCTTTAGCTGCCAGTTAGACGGAAAGTGAATATTAAGCGATGCCGAAGTGATTCAAGTTCGCACTGAAAAATTCCCTAGTCGTAAAGTTGGCGCGTGAATCACGCTTGAATGGCGCTTAAATCGCGCGGAAAGGAAATTTGCAGCCTCTTCGCGCGTGGACGTGAAACGCAACCTTGGTACTTGGTACGAAGTACTTTTCGTTGCGTGTAGTAAAATCCGCCTAGCCGAAAAGGAGCAATTAGAAGCAACGGTATGCTGTTTGGGTTATTGCTCTCCTCTTTCTTTCGTCTTATTCGTATTCTTTATTCGCCGCGTTCGAGTTGTGAGTTATGAGTTGGAGTTGAGGTCGAGACAGACGGTAAGACTGTCTCAGTAAATGACATAGCTACCATACTACATTAGTATTTTAGCCTACAGAAGTACGTACAGATAGAGCTTCCTGCTTTTCGTGCTGCTTATCATGTTCACTCCCCATCGTTCGCGTAAATCTACGCACGTACAAGGGTACTAGTTTAAGCAAGGAAGGGTAACCCTTGGTTTAAGTACCCTTGTACGTGCGTAGATTTACGCGAACGATGGGGAGTGTATCATGTTGTAGTTGTATGTCCTCGTTTGATGAGCTTGCTTGATGAATTCTCTAATAACTGCCATCCTCCAATACTTTGAAGCTAGCGTTGGCACTCCAAATGCCTAGATAGCAGGCCATTAAACGCAGCACTTCCTTTTTGACGTGGTCGAAGAAGTAGTTTGAATTTTTCAGCTGCTTGGAGACAATTCTTATTTTTTTAATCTAGACTTGTTAGACTGGTGTCGAACATGCTACAGAAAGTGGCGTCAACATTTACATCTGCATTGGCTAGGCATCCCCCCATTGTATGGGCTAACGGGCTATCAGTGCCATGGCCACGTAATCACAGGTATTTGTCGAACGCATGCCAATGCACTGACACTCTACTTTGACTTATTTCACTTCGCTTTGCCGCTTATGTCATGCACGTAGATTTGCCATGTGGAAGTTTGACGATTTGCACGACAATCTTCTCGATACACGAGCTGGCGGCATGGTAAGGCCTTCATCACTTGCAGTCCATCGTTTCTATATTTTACGCATGAAGTACTCATGAAGTACTTACATTTCTGTTCAGGTCGAGCGGCCCTCTGATTTTGCAACGCTCGACGCATCCGACCACCTGGATGACGCAGCGTACCTGGCGTGCCACGGCAGCGAATACTACCACGGCTTCGTAAAAGACACATTGGTATGCAATTTGGGCTAGTCACTGATTTGATGCATTTCCCAATTCATTATCACGCTGTATTGGCGGCCTAAAAATATGGAATCTAATTGTCAAGGATATGCATTCGTTGAAGTGCACTCTCCCTTCATCTGTTTTTCATCAGGCACCTAACCTTAAGCGGCGCATTGGATTTACTCAACGTCCCGATCACGATCAATTGGTAATTGAAAAGATGATAATGCTTTGAGGGTCTGACCCACGATACCATCGCCAGCACTGTATTGGCGTTGATCACATCTGTTGTTGCGGTATAACCCACTTCAGGTTTCACGCACGAAATTAGAATGTTCCTGCACCGTAAAAGCTGCGCGGCTAGCCCTCGAACACGGCGTTGCTTTGAGCTGTGCTGGCGGCACCCATCACGCTCACCGTGACTGGGGCAGCGGATTCACGGTATGCCTGCCGAGCTCAATTCTATACTTCTTACCTCTTTTAGTGAACGCTACATTACCACCGTCGTTGTGCCGCCCTCCTTTAAATACTTCGATTTTGCATGTTTGTCTCCTAACATGGTGTCTTAAAAAGGCGCTCAACGATTTGGCGATAGCGGCTACGCTGCTGCGCGATCTCAGCGAAGTGCAACGCGTGCTGATCGTGGACCTCGATGTTCATCAAGTGAGACTTACGCCCTTCTTTATTGGTGACGTAACCTTGAATTGGAATCGTAGCTAGTTTTCTATAGATGGCTTTGCTTTGAGTTTTTCATACTACTGGCCCGTGTGCCGTTTCTGATGGAGCACATTTTACAGCTTAGCTTCGAGCTATTCGCACGACTTTACAGCAGTGGTGTGTGTATTTACTTTAGGGAGACGGCACGGCTGAAATTTTGAAAGACGAGCCCAACTTGTTTACTATGAGCATGCACTGCGCTGAAAACTTCCCGCTTGGGTTTTACCAGGTGTTTCTTCGAAGTTAAACTTGCCTGACATTGCGTAATGTCTGTTTTGCGAGCATCTTTCCTATCGTATTCTAGACCATCTGACTATTGTTATAACCCACTCGCCATCATTAACCTACGTAGCCTGCTGTGCTAACATAATTTGCAACTTTTTGGTGCCCTCAACTATGCATATACCAGGAGCATTTAGGAGACGACAAGTCAGATTTGGACATTGGATTAGCGTCAGGCACGGGAGACACTCGCTTTTTGGCAACTCTTGCGGACCATTTGCCGCATTTGTTAGACACCTTTCGGCCTGATCTCGTGCTTTACGATGCAGGCGTTGACCCGTAAGTTTTATAACACGGTGCATGCTCATGCATGATTTAAAAGGTTCAAATGACATTCCTTGCGAGTGGTCTATCACTTAACGCCGTCGACTAAATTTCATTGACACCGAACGTCTCTTTTTCCTACTCCCTGGAACAGGTACATCGACGACCAACTCGGCAAATTAGCCCTAACGAGCGACGGCCTTTACCAGCGAGATTCCTATGTGGTGCGCTTTCTGTAACTTTTGCACCATCAGCCATTCTTGATTTTGTATAGTCCTATGTTGATAAGTACATATATAAATTCACTTTTACTATTTGCACTGGCGTCAATTTTACGTAATAATTTCCACCTTTAGATGCGGCAGTGCATCAAACGAGGGGTTCCTGTTGCTGCAGTCATTGGAGGAGGATACGACCGAGATCCAGCAGCGCTAGCTCAACGCCACGCCACTGTACATCGAGCTAGCACTGCGGAGTGGTTATTGAAATGATGAGCACACGAAGCTCAACTTCCTGAGGTCGATCTCTTACTGTGCTAAGTATTCCAGGCGGGACGGCCGTGGCTGTTTGCTCCTGTTTTTAACCACGGTGGCTCTGAATGTGCTTCACGTAGCAAACTTCGCTTGGTACTAGAGCTCGAGATTTATCTGTATATGTATGTGTATATGGAATTATTTTAAAAAAAAATGGAATAGGGGGTCAAGAATCTACACCTAGCCGGAATCAGAGCGGTCTAGAAGGTCTAAGCACGGAGCGGAAGCGGCTTTTAACAACGGGCGCTACGCGCTACACACCACACTGACCCCCCTTGGGCAATAAAATGTCAAGCATATATGAGGCCTTTTCTAATTCCGCGAGCCCGCTGATGGCCCCTTTGCCTATTTCGCATTCAAGCTGCTCATGATGTCGATTCAAAAAGCGCGGCATTACTGACACGTCTACTTCGCCATCACCACCCCTCTCAAAGGGGGCAGGGCCACCAGGTGAACGATTTATGGTTCGACGGCGGCCAGTGCCGTCGTGCAACTCCCGAGAAGTGGCTCGGTGAACCCGTTGTAGCTCCAAACAGCACATGGTCAAACAGTCTTCTGCTGACGGTTGGTAGCGGGCTAAGCTTTCTTTGCCGGTGAAACACAAGGCCACGCCGTGCTTTTCAAGAAAACGCACGATGCGATGGAAAGCTAAAGTTGAAGCACGCTCAACCTCTCCGCTCGGCTGTTTGGCGGTGTGAAGAAGAGCACCTTGATGGCAACCCAGAGTAACGTCTTCTTCTACGGCACAATTCGGCGGATACCACGGCAGCACGGGCGCATGCAAGGCAGCAGCAGGCAAAGGCTGGTGCGGGTACAGTGCAAGCACAGAGCGGAGATTGTCACATCGACGGAGATCGAAGCTGCTGCAGGCTGTGAATGGGAATCCCGTGGTCAAGCTGTTCCCAGGCACTGGATCAAACAATAATGTGTGAAATTCAACTGAAGCTGCAAGGTCTGGCGTTGCGCTCAATACTCGAGCAAGTTTCATGCACGCGATGCCACCGCGCGACAGGCCCACCGCTACGCATCGGACTCGCCGCCCGGCCACTATTGGGGCTGCTGCCGCTGGGACACTCGGAGAATCTAGCGCACTTCTCGGTGTAGACTTTGATAATGAATGAATGTTAGCACTGCTCGAAATGATTGCACGTGCAGCCTTGGCCACCTCTCGGCATTGTGCGTCGAGCCCTGAGGCGAAGAGTGTGCCCAACAACCCGTTCGTTACTCCGCAGCCGTCAAACGCCATTTTGAACGGCCCAGAACTAGCGTAGTCAACTGAGACACTTTCATTGCGAACATCAATTGCTTTGCAGGCATTTGCAAACTCACCGATCTGCGTCGTCGCAGGTCTTAATGTATTGGCAGTTCCCTCAAAGAAGACGACAAGGAGAACTTCTTCCGGCGCCCCTTCACACGCCATTCCGCCCTATGTCCCCTACAAGAAAAAGTCAAAGCTGCAGTTCATGATCAAGCATGTCATCTGCTTCTCTTGTCTAGAATCTAGCCAGAAGCATACAACGAGGGCACATCACGTGCTACTTACTGGCTCCTTACTCTCATTACTTCCAGGAGCTTTTTGAGATGATGATGCTGTCATCTATTCACGTACGTACTCGAGTAGTACGTACGTACCGTATACTTAAGCAAAAGTTGCAGAAGTGTTCAGGCGTCGTTCGTCGTTCACCAGCAGCCAGCAGCCAGTATGCTTCCACCTTGTAGCTTCTGCTATGCTGCCACTTGGCCTTAGTAGACATCGATCTCAAAGAGAAAGAATTGGAATTGCCATAAGGCATCCAAATTGGAATTGCGATAATTCTCTAATGAATTGGGGATTTAAGGTCCTGCGCCTTAAATTTTCCAAATTGAACTAGTCTCAAGTCTCTGGTCTCAGGTCCTAGATATGCAGATAAATTTTCCGGTAATCGCACGCGGCCGCAAAAGCAATCAGTGAACCATAGTGGACATCGGAACCACCAGCGCTTAAATGAAACTCTATGCGAATTCGCAAAGGGGGTTTGGTTTAGTCAGGAAACACGGGTATCATATCGGCGGCTGTGTTGGGCTGTCAAGCACAGATCGCGCGGTGGTCTGTACTCCTTCAAGGTCTTCCCAAAAGAGGCCCCGGTTCAAAGCCTAGTAGACGTAGAACAGTACAAGAAAGAAGGTCTCAAAACAAAAATGTACTTGAGCACAAATATCAACACTCCTAATGCGTGAATTATACATGCAATTTTCCATCCATACTCTCATATTTTAGCTCGCTCGCTCTCAGTAGCTTAAAATTCGCAAATGAAAAAGAAGAAATAGTTCATTCAAATTTTCCAACCTGGCTGGCGACAAGGGAGGAATGGTTCACGTGCTTGACTCGAAAGTACAACATGTAGCGGATCCCGCAGCCCAAGTGAGGGCCGCCGCAATGCGCTAAGCAATGATGCGCCAGCAGTACGTCTCCCGTGTTCAACGTTAAGGCCACTGACACAGTCAAAAACATGAAGCAATGAACAGAATCAAATGTTCAAAAATAAAATACGTGCACACATTATAAAAAAAATGAACAACAAAATTAACATATTCGACGGCCCTATGTAAGCACTAGTAGCTTCTCATGAAGTTTCCGCTTCCACTTCATAAACTTGTTCTTCTTGCCCTAAATGAACCCTTCCTCCCCCTCACAGACACACACACATGCACTCACCAGGCTGGCCTAAATCAGGGAGCGGTCCATCAGTATCTTCGTAGCCTGGGTCCACACAGCCGCCACTGCCGTCGCCGCTGCCCCCACCTCGCCCCCCGCCTGTAGCCCGCGTGGCGCCTTCTACCGGACCAAAGACGCCGCCGTTGATAGAAGAAGCAGCGCCAACTTCGCGCTTCACCTGATTGGCCCCCATATCAGTCAATCAAACAAAACCAAGAGAAACCAAGAGAAACATTAGGTATTAGCAAGATTGTTATCTTTTGTTCAAAAGCAATCATCAAAAGTGAGACCTCATTCTTCATATTCCCCCTCCCTTCTCACAGCATCTCTCTTCGCTCATCTTACAAGACAAAAGATAGGAAACAGATGATCTCTTCGATGAACCTCGAGGGTAGATGCGCTTAATGTTATACCTTTCCGTCAGGCCACCGCATGAGCCCTGGCGTTACACGATGAGAGCCTGGCCACACGAACAGCTGGCCCTCCGTAGCGCTGGCAATGCTGCTGCTGCTGCTGCTGTTGCTGCTATGATTACTACCGTGCTCTCCCTGAATGGGGTTTTGAAAAGAAATAGATTGGTAAATAGACGACTAATTCCATTGTTAAGTGCTTGATTCAACTTTTTCCCTTCGGTTTAGCAAATTATATCATTGTAACCGCCCACTCGGTCAACCCATGTGTACCTGGTCGGAGAGAGCCACCCCTACCAAGAGGGAAAACGAGTGCTGTTTCCCCTGGCGCAAGCCATCGGTGTGCCACGATTTCCCGTCGACCCTCTCCAGACAGGCCGCGCCACCGGCCACCAACGCGTCGACGCAACGAGGAAACCGCAGCGCGATTTGGCACCCGAGCATCGGCATCACTTTTTCTTCGCCGCCCAAGATTTGCGCAACGAGGCGGTTCACCTACGGTATATTGAACGAAAGCTAGGAGGTGTCACGGGTTTGAAGACAGATTACCCAGGTCTTAAATATAATCCGTGCGGTGAAATTTATATCAAAAATTAAAGCTCATGATCATTCCTCACCGCAGGCGATCGTGCCACTCCACACGTTTCGGGCGCGTTGGACGCAGGCCCGCCTACTTTGGTGACGGGTTCGCTTTCCATTTCGCGCTTGCCTCGGGTGCCCGTGGATTCCCCTACATTGTGGCCATATCATCATGTTTTTTTTTAGAAAATACACGGTTGAAAAAAAGGATTAAAAAATGTGAACATGGAAATGCACGAATGATCGTAAATCATGTGAAATAGAGAGCAGGTTGAATAAAAAACAGCGCACGAATGCGAGAGCACCTGAGCATTTCCTGCAATAATTTTCACTGATACCTGAAAATATGGAAGCAAGTCTAGCATTTCTTTCTCCTGACCACACATGCTATCACTCTATCTATCTTGTAATCACGCACCGCTGTCGCTGCTGCCGGTTCGTCCCAAACGGCTGTTCACATAGGCAAGCGCTTCTTCGCAAGGCGCGCGCGCGGCCGCCGCACGGCACACCACGTAGCCATGCTTCACGAAATGCTCCAGTTCAGCGGGGGTCAGTGCAGTCAAACGCCCGTCCTCTGAAAGCGCTTGAGTTCCGACTAAACCACCACCGCTTAGACTGATGGTACCATCCACGGGCTCACCACGGACTAGACCATCTCCGTCATTACCATTACTTCCGCTGCTGTTACCACCACTATCCGCATTCCCACGACCGTTCGGCCCACTTGCAAGTGAAGTGCCCGGCAGTGCCGCTTTGGGCCTTGCATTGAGGGGTGCATACGAGGTCTGTAAACGCATCGGAGAAAAATGAATCGCTTCGCAGCGCCAGCGGCAAGCATCAGCTACTCGGGCGTCTGCGGGGCCACCAACACCAACTTCAGCGGCGCTGCTAGTACTGCTACTACTGAGACTGCTGCTGCTGCTATTATTGCCACTACTGACGCGGCTGCCCATGACTCCAAGGCTGCCTTCCTGAGGCACAGCGGCAAGCCACCAGGCGCTCTCAGATGCACTGTTGTTGCTTGCTTCAGAAGAAGGGGTCTCGCTAGAACTTCTTGCACTAGCGCCGCTGCTATTCTGGCTACTCTGGCTGCTTTGACTCCCGCCAGCGTTGTTTCGCAGATACACAAATCGCCCTGGCTCCTGTGCTTCGCTTTTATCTCTGCTATCAGGCGCCATCAGCGCAGGTACTACCGTCCAGGTTGCATCTTTTGTGCCACCACCGTCGAAGCGCAGGCATCCTTTTAAAGAAAGAAATACAGTAGGTCATTCATTTTGGGTTAAAAATACACTGCAAGTGTTTCAGGTGCGACGAAGTTGATCATACTTCTAACAATAAGCTCAATGCATAGCCCATCAATTGTTTGGTGAAAGCTGGCCCCCAAAAAAGTGGCTCTCGCTGCGAGCAGCTTTAGTGTCAAACCTCGTCGTGCGTCGAGGCGAAGGCGGTGGTACGGCTCTCCCGCACGGGCCAAGCTCACAACGCGTCGCTTTTGATCCCGGCGGTCCACCAGCACTTCGAGCTGCATGCCCTGACATGTTAATCGCACAGCTTCGTGCGTGGCCCAGACTGGCACAGCTAGCTGATGTTGCACTGGTGGCTCCACGCTGCTTGCGTCAGCATTGCCTGTTTCATCACAGGTGTTCGTCAGGGTTCCTGGGTCCAGATTTACACCTAGGCTCGCACATGC
>Ga0136554_1000563_pt1 | contig 13836 bp, 16 predicted proteins | sample AntRauTorckE5431_FD_104637 | JGI IMG/M metagenome (GOLD analysis project Ga0136554, IMG submission 104637) | Saline lake microbial communities from Rauer Islands, Antarctica - Metagenome Torckler E5 #431 | ecosystem: Environmental > Aquatic > Non-marine Saline and Alkaline > Saline | place...
GAAAGACGGTCAAGAAGTGATGTACATTGATGCGAACTGAGAGCTGCAGTGCCTTTCGAAGAGCTGTCGCTCAACATTACTTGTTGAGCCGCTCATGCAAATGCTGAGGCGCCTTCATTACTGTAATTGTCCTCGATCAGGAAGGAACAGAGGGCTACTATCAATTTCGTCATATCACAAGTGCCAGCCACTTTCGCTGATTCATTTATCTACAGGCATGAGACTAGTTGAAGTCCGTATGGATGAAATTGGAGAGTGCCAATGGTATCACGCTGATGGTCGATGATCTTTTATAGAGAATAGAGGATCCCGTGTGCGTTCAACCGGGTTTAGTCACTGCGCAAGTTGCTACTATATCTGTCACATCCCTTGTAACATTAATTCTATTCAGATTCGTAAGGCCCATATTGTTGGTAAGTTGTATGAATGCCCTAACAACACGCTGTGCTTTAAGATCAAGATTAAACGCGATGGCATTCAAAGAGCTTTGAATCCACGATGTCAATCCAACAGCATGAAAGTAGTGGTAAGATGAAGATGATTCTTCTCATTTTGGAATAACCCCTAGAATACTTACCACCTATAGCCCGCTTCATCGGGAACAATTCTGTGTTTGCTTCGAAAAAATCTCAAAGCTCCTAGAGCCCTGAGTAGATAAGTGTTTTGTTGATCTGTGTTCTGAAACTGCTGCGATACTTGAGATGGTATTTGCACATCAGCCATGCATTGAAAACATGGGATACCTGCAAACTATAATTTTTGAGGTACAATTTCTTCTGCGAAACTTCAAAGGAAATATGCTATAAACATTTGACTCACCATTAGTTTGGGATGTTGGAACAGGCAGCGTGCACTCCCCGGTGTGAAATTGGGATCTCAATAGTTCGCATGTATCTGATACCAAAAATGGATACGTAGACATGATGATGACCTGGAATGAGAATCAGTCAGTATGAGAATATGGATGCATAATTATATTCAACAATCTTACCTTCCGTTTGAGGACAAGAAATCCAAGGACAATGGTCACAACTGTCGGCACGTCGAGGCTAGCAAATAATCTACGGAATGAAAAGTCTAGCACTGGTAAATTCTTGAGCGCAGGGAGTCCTAGTACCATAGGACTTGCAATAGCTGGAAGCGGTATTGTAATACATTGCCTGCCCGACTTTGGGGCAGGAACCGTTAAAAGCAAGACGACGATCAAGGTCAAAAAAGTTAAGTGCGACAGAAACTGCCTGAATGCAAACCAAAATGGATATCGACTAATGAGGCAGATAGTCTTGTTCTCAAACGTGATCATCTCATCGAAACCAGTTAGCAACATGTCATCATCTTGTGAAGGACTTTCGCCATTTCTAATTTCCTCAAATCCAACCATGAGGCTACTTTTATCCTCTTTATATCTTGCCGCTCGCAGTACAATTTATGCGGAAGCGAAGATAGCCTTCTAGCTCTTGACATCTCATCCAGTTGATCCAATTTTGAACGTCCTAGAGGTTCCATACACAACACGCACGATACATGGATAGCCAACACCAAAAAAGGAAATATCAGTTATTCGAAAACAAATTAGGAAATAGACAATTAGCAAAAAGTACAAAGTCACCATGAATACTCTCTCCGCGTTCGTCCTTCACAATAAAACCATAATTTTCGGGCAACAGCGCATCTTAGTATCTAGCACGAAGGAACTTGCACCCAATAGGATCACAAAGCGTCGGTAACTCTTCCTCTGGTAATGGCACCCCTTTATAAACTTTCTATGGAATGCGATCAAGTACTTGGGTAGCAAAAGGAGTGTCTAGAAATCCCATTGGTAAGTTGCACTTGCACACAATGGCAGGCATCCCAAAAGCCAACAAATCTCTTCACTTGAAGCCTCTTCATAATCATCCTCTACATCTTCCTCATTTGTATCTGGTTCTAGTACATTATTGAAAGGTCCCCAAGTCGACCTGCCAGAAAAAGGTATCCTCGTCATCATTCTGACTCTCCTCAAAGTCGTCCACCTTCTCCAATGGTAGGACCGGTTTACCCTCAAGTCCCTTAAAACTCATTGCAGCATCTATCATACTTGGATCTTTATGAAACCTTTCTTCTTCGCCAAATCTCTGCTTTCGCAATGCAACCAGATGGACGAGTTCATAAACCCCATCACCACTATTCATTGGATCGATCGTATATACGGGGCAGCTCGTCACTTTCCACCAACAAAGGCATCATTATGATCTTCAACAAATTCATCTTCGCTGTTTAGGCCTGTCATTTTATTTGCATTTTAATCTAGCACACATTCATCTTCGCTGTTGACATCCTCTTGATCTACCATACCACAAACATTCTGAACTTTAACAAATTCAACTTCGCTGTCTACATAATCAGGGTCTGTCATTTCATTCGCATTTTGATCTTCCACAATTTGGTCCTCGCTATTGAAAAATACCACTTCATCTTCACTGTCGTCATCGCTTTCTTCGAGAATTACAGCATCGTCGTTATCACCATCAATGTCACCACTTCCAACAACCAAATATTCGTCAGTTTCAGATTCTTGTGCACCATCCGAATCTTCTTCGTACCTCTCTAGTCTTCATTAATATCTTCAGCAACAAAAGGATCATTAGCAGGCTAAGGGGGCACAATCTCACCCCGACTTGGGTGTTCTTTACCACTATCAGCTATCAGCAGCAATATCTAAGTACTGAATATCGACTTCGTTCTCATCTTCAGTAATATTATCCTGTACATCCACCGCACCATCCTGTTCCAACAAATGATCGTTGTCAAATTCTCGTCAGCAGGGCCCAACCAAAGAAATGCAGCGGCCCTGCTGGAACCTCAATATCTGCCATCAAGATGTCATCCCTGCGCCTCGACAACGCAACTTGGTCTCCTATTGCTCCAAAAGATCCATCTGCCTCCAATTGCAATCCAGAGACATGACGATCACAAGCAACCGTCAAAGCTCCCGAACCTAGATCTGAACTGAACGAAATTCATTCAGTTATCTTTATCTGTTCTCGTATGTTGTAATTCACTTCTTATGGTGTCACTGACGAATCTGTTCCGTTGATAAGCTGCGGGTTTGAGATAAAAAGTGTAGTACATAATTCGACGAGGGCAATGTTATATAGGTTATAATATCTCTAAATTTGTGAGAGAATACCTGAGAATGCTCTCATTTTTGCTTCTCTCTTCATTCCTCTTCCTTCTTCTTTCATCACACTCAACATAACACATAACATCATTATCAGCAATCACCACATAACTAACATATAATATTACATTATCTTGCAACGTTACAAGGCAGGTCCTTTCCAATTAATATTCATTGACAGGTTGAAATCCAACTAGTCGAGACAAGACAAGTCAATTCTATTCTATTCGGCACCGCATCATCAATCATGTCAGAACAAGACGCAATGAATCAAGCAGATGAAGAATACGACAACGCTACAAAGTTGGTGCAGCGAGCATCAAATCGTGAAGCTCTTCTAACTTCATCCGTAGCTTCTCCGACCGGAGCAGACTTTTCCAATCTAAAGTTGAAGCCGGATCATAGCGCGAGACCATGTTGGACAGCACCTGATGGCGCCATTTACCTCGAAGCATTCCATACGCTGTATAACTCAGCCTACGACTTCCTTGTTGCCATCAGTGAACCTGTGGCCAGACCAGAATTTCTGCACGAGTATAAACTTACGCCCTATTCCCTATATGCAGCCGTAGCTACTAATATCGACACTGAATCAATTGTTCGAGTCCTAGATCGTCTCAGTAAAAATGTTTTACCGACGGGTGTCGCCACTTTCATCAGAGAATGCACAAAACGATATGGAAAGGCTAAGCTCGTTCTCAAACACAACAAATTCTACGTAGAAAGTGAACACCCTGATGTTCTGAGGGAACTTCTCAGAGATTCAAAGATTAGCCAGGCAAGGGTCGTAGAAGATTCTGCCGCGGGTGATGAAGCAGATTCAACTGATAAAGATGGTTTCGTTGTTAATGAAAAGGCAGCTGAAATGGAGGAAAACTTGAAGATACTGAGGGGCACCGATGACGATTCTGATGATGACGAAGATGAAGATATCATGGCAGAAGCCTCTGGAGCAAGCCGGGCCAATCAAGGGAAGAAATTTACAACCGTGGCGTTCCAGATTAGATCGGAACAGGTGGAAGTCGTGAAGAAGCAAGCCATTGAATTGGATTATCCACTTATGGAGGAGTACGATTTCCGTAATGACAATGTGAACCCAAACGTGCCTATGGATCTCAAGCCGCATGCGAGAATTCGTAGATATCAGGAACGAAGTCTGGCGAAGATGTTTGGTAATGGTCGGGCGCGTTCCGGAATTATTGTCTTGCCGTGTGGGGCGGGAAAGACGCTGACGGGAGTGACTGCTGCACAAACGATTAAAAAGAGTGTTATTGTTCTTTGTACAAATGCAGTCTCTGTGCTACAGTGGAAATATCAATTTCAGCTGTGGACGAATATTCCAGACGATCGAATTTGTTGCTTTACATCGGATAAAAAAGAGGTGATGCATCCAGAATCGTGCGTGCTTGTGACCACCTATACCATGATTTCGTACGGAGGAAAGAGAAGCGAAAAAAGTAAGGAGGTCATGGATGCCATCAGCGGTAGAGAATGGGGACTGATGCTCATGGATGAAGTACATGTTGTGCCAGCTAAAATGTTCCGTCGTGTGGTGGGTAGCGTCAAGGCTCATTGTCGGTTAGGATTAACTGCAACATTGGTGCGCGAGGACGATCTTATTTCTGATCTTAACTTTTTGATTGGTCCAAAGCTGTACGAGGCAAATTGGATGGATTTGACTGCAGCAGGATATTTGGCAAATGTACAATGTGTGGAAGTATGGTGTCCAATGACTGGACCTTTTATGGGAGAGTACCTCAAACCAACTGCGAATGCTCGCCTGAAACAGCTCCTATACGTTATGAATCCAAGCAAACTTCGAGCAGTCGAGTATTTGGTTAACTTTCATGAAGCAAGAGGAGACAAAATTATTGTATTCAGTGATCTGGTCTATAGTTTAAAACTATATGCAGACATGCTAAAAAAACCATTGATCTATGGAGAGACTCCAGAGAAGGAACGCCAAGCCATTCTTGGTATTTTTAGATCAACAAAAGCAGTCTCAACTATTTGCTTGAGTAAAGTTGGAGATACGTCCATTGATCTTCCAGAGGCCAATGTCGTTATCCAAGTCTCATCACATTTCGGCTCACGGCGTCAAGAAGCACAGCGTTTAGGTAGAATCCTCAGGCCAAAATCGTATACTCAAACGAACGGAACCAATAGATCATCATTCAATGCCTTCTTCTACACTCTGGTAAGCACAGATACTCAAGAAATGTATTATTCAGCAAAGCGGCAACAATATCTCATTGACCAGGGATATACATTTAAGATTGTCACCAATCTAAGCGAGTTGTGCGATATCGAGGCAAAAATCAATGGGTTTGTTTATTCTACACCTGAAGATGATAAAAAATTATTGCAAACACTGCTTATGAGTGACACGGAAATGGAAAAAGATCAAAAGGCCGAGGATACTGCGATCCGAAAGAATAATCCTGATGGTGCTGCTCTTGCAGATGCAAGTGTCAAACGGACAGCTGGTAGTACAATGTCCCAGCTCTCTGGTGGAACAGGCATGCGATATAGAGAAATTGGCGGAGGTTCGAGTAAGCGTCATCCACTCTTTGCAAAGCGAATGAGGAAGTGAGCGACACGCAATGATAACCTACTAAATTAAGCCAGCCTCATCTATTAGCTATTAAGCAGAGTACTAATAGCGTTTGACGAGTACTTAAAGTATATCTGCTCTGAAGCTTTTAGCATCATAATGAAGCATCATCTACTTGAAGAGGGATAAATATAACCTACATAGAAATTAGCATTGATTCAATACATGTCATCTACAATGGACAGCCCTGCTGGTCACACCAATCTTTCCAGTCTTGACCAAAGACTTCTATAATTGGGCCTGGCATTGTAAAATTCAACCATGGACAACTTTCTCTGGCAGCTTGTAAGCTCGCAGCTTTAGCATTTGGAGAAAGATTCACAGACTGCCCTATCAAGCTCAAATGCACATTGTACTCTTTCTTCAATGCGAAACAAAGCTTTTTTCTATTGTCTCGAGTCAAGATATTTTTCACTGGTTGTTCAATTTTCGACGAGTCTTTCAATTTTGCATATGGTATCTGTATTGTATCTTTGGGCTGGCCCAGATATGTATTTGCAGCGATCCAGTCTTTATTTAAGTATTCAGTTCTCACAACCATGATTGTCTTATTGACCAGACCAATTCCGAGATTCCATGTTATGAACGACAAATTGGACAGATGGTGCATCATAGCTTCATCGACTTTGTTATGAACTGTGAGTTTAGCAACATTATCACAACCCCCCTCGCTCACAAAGCGTTTCCAATTACCCTCAATAAATTCATCTGGATCGCCAAGCAATGCCGCATATTCATTCAAAGTAGGGAAGCATTTATAGATATGTTCATTGGCTTTTTCAGATACAGAACGCTTAAAGATCTCTCGAAGATAAAATTCGCGCACTGCAGCCTCGGAGCCATCAAGTTCCTTCATCTTTTGATTGTACAATGGGGTTTCCTTGAAGTACGAAAATTGTGCTGCTTCTTTATTGGCTGGATGAGTATAGAGATACGATGATATCAAACGATCCACCGGATCCCTGACAGTGAATAGGTAAAAGTCATGAAGGGTTGGCTTCATGAAAATGCTTTGTTTTCTTTCTCTTGCGCCTCTCTTAAAATCGTGATAGTATGTGGTTAGCTTTGAAATGGCTGTTTCATTTTGCTCTTGGACTCTTTCTGGCCTACAGGGTTTTGGTGCAATTTCATTGCACCCGTTTCTTAAAATTGTGGAAATTGTGGAGCCTCCAGTTTTTCCAACATGAACAAACCCTCCAAGCGTTAGTTGAGGAGGAACAGGTCTGGTATCGTTCTTTAGATGTTCAGCTGCTCTTATCTGAAACGGCGTCAAAGCCACCGGGTGTGATAATGACACCGTCATAGGAAAATCTGAAAAATCAGTATTGTTTGTTATATTGACATTGGCATGATGATGTGCATTGCTGGGAGTGTCAAGTGCAGTTTCAAGGAAAGAACTGTAGTAGCTAACGCAGAGGATGTTAGTAGTAATGCAAGAGGCTAATAGCATCACACTCGCAAAAGATCTTCTCATTCACAGCGTACAGGGATTATTTGTGATATGTGTTCCGTGTGTGTTCCTCATTGATACGGAGCATATGATTTGGGAACAACGAAGAGATGACAACATGTAACATTCATATCATCATGAGTATATCCCATATCCTATAAAATAGTTGGCAGTTCGTTGTAGATTACTAATTAGCTAGATTAGTGTCTTGCTTGTTACAAAACCTTCGTTAACGGTTGTTGATAACTGCTCTACGCACTCTTCACAAAGGATGCACTTTTGTCACTAGTGAGGTTAGAGATGATCCAAAATGGAAGGGGTCCGATTTATTTTGCAACAAACGGAAAGGACATTTTTATCAATCAGGAAACTCGCTGCTACCTTCAAAATGTTGGTTTCGCTCTCTTGGCGGCTCAAACTACGCTGCACTAGCTAGAGTCTTGTTCACCAAAATATCATTTTCTAATAGAATTTAGCAGTTATTCCACTTCTTCAACGCTAGGGTCTATTAAACCGTCGTCAACACCATTCAGATGTGCACTAATGAAGTCTTCATCATCATTATCACCAGAATTGTTCGCTCTTTTATACACTTTCTTTCATCTTCACATTTGCTCCTTTGGTAAAGTAACTTGCTTGATGGAGTGACAACAAAGTTGAAATTAATATTTGCTCATAAAGCACGTTACAATATTGATTCTATTTATACTGCAATGCTTTACTCTTGGCAAGGTGTAACATATACACCATTACAGTCCGTATCTGTAAATGTTACAACCTTGAAGTACGGATTCGATTCGGCAATCTTTTTCAGCCATTCGTTACAAGCTCCACAAGGTTTGAGAGGATTGATGTCCTAATTGTAAAGGATCATACAAACGTTAGACAACAAAAATAGAATGAAGGTGACATTTGAAGTTCCCAAACTAAGACTCACTTCTGACGAATGGACAACAACCGTCCGTTTCTTCTTTCGCTTGTAATTGCCAAGTTTTGATTTGCTGGGAAACTCGTGTTGAGCTTCTCCTCCTCCATAAAGCTTGATTTTGCGTATCGGAGTACTCACACCAGAGTTGGAATTCGAATCAGAGATGATCTCAGAAATCGGTGACTGATGCGCAATTGAAGCCAGCGTTGATTTCATGTTCGAAATTGGTGGGGGGGTCTCTAGTATTATCCTATCAGCAGCAGGCATCTTGTCCCAAGAAGAGTCGTCCGTTTCATTAGAATCACTGCCTTCAACAATGCTTGTGAAACTCCCAATGCTCATGGACCTTCGTAAGTTTTCAGGTCTCTGGTACTTCGAAAGCTTCTCTTCAACCTCGTTAAAGAAAACGGATGTGCCCTTGTTGGAATCGTTCCTAGGGCTAATGATTGTACAAAAATCTTGATTTACTCCAGGCGGTGGACTTGGAAGTTGTGGTGGTGCATTTGATGACATGCCATCATCTATTAGTGGAACTGCCAGCACCGCCACCATCATCAGGTCTTCCCTCCTCAAGTTAGGATTTGTAGCCAATGCTGTTCCAATAACATTTCTCTCGGCACACAAAGATCCTGTTGGCATTGATACTTCCATATTCATGCCTCGATACGTGATTAGACCTTTCCCAGGTCGATTCATCAATAACACTGCCAGCACTGGTTTCTTCGTCTTACGCAACCAAAATTTTCGAATATCATTATCACCTTCACCAAGGGTCTTGACAAAGTCCTGCCGAAACTTTTTCATCTCCTCCACAACGCACTGCACATCCGAGTTCGTCTTTTGAACCTCCATTGCTGGAACAGTTTCCATACTTTCAAAGGAATGAACTTCTATATCATCATCACATATCTTCGAATCGTGCCAAAACGTTTTAAGCTGCCAGAAATGGAAGTAAGTAGGTCTATATGGCCGTAAAGAAGACTGAATCGCATGTGTTCGCGCCGGTGCCCCATCAGCAAAGGATAGCGTGAGGGCAACAGTTTGTTTCCAATCTGGATCAAACGGGTTGGTTGATCTTCTTGTCGTCGCCCAATCACCATCCACTACTTCATCTGATTTGTTGTGAGGGATTAGATGCCATCTTCCAGCAACAACATCATCAATCTAAAAAATCAAAAGCATAATCCATCTTACCTGGATACCGTTCTCCTCGAGCATGGGCATCACGATATGCATCAATGCAAGGCAGCAGCTCCTCGTTTGCAAAAGTTATATTCTCATCATATCGAAAGATCTCTCTTTGAGAATGTAACCTCACCACCACCACATCAGGATACAAAACTTTGATAAACATCTCCATCAATTCAGCACAAGCTTCTGTAGAATTTCCTGTTATGGAATGCGTCCAATTACGGGGGGTTCCCACACCACTCACCAAAACCAGCACCTTCTTCACCTTATTTGTCAAGATGGATCCATACTTACCCACAATCTGATTGTGCCACCTTCTCAAGAGACTTGAAAGCAAAGGGAAGAAAATCGCTTCCAAATGCAATGGTGAATATAGGCTGTCACGATCATTATCATCACCGCCATCACCACCATAATCACGTTGCGCACATTCCCCTCTCTCGTTTTTCCTCTGTGGCAACGATGTCGACGGCCAACATCCCGCCGCAACCACTCCCTCCATCTTGACCATATCTTTTCCCCGCACTCTCAACGATGCCACATCTTCCTGCGTCAATGCCAATTCTTTCGAATAAACCTTGGAAGAGATGGAATCTTTACCTTCATCCCGGATCAATTGCGCCAAGTTGAATCCGACAGGCAGCATCGTTTGCTTACTAGGTTTGGGCGTTACGAGCGAGAAGCGCGCTGTGGAGTCGCTCCTTTCGTATTTTGGAAAAGACATGATGCTCGCATACAGCTGTCGAATCTTTTCCTCTTTTTCATCATGGATTGTCTGTGGACTCCTTACCTCGGGACCACTCTTCCTCTCACTTGCATGCTGATTATTCTCATGCCTTTTGTGAATCCCTTCACTACTGCCGCCATCATCCATGCAATGATGATTGCAATTAGAATTGTGCAAGACATGCAGAATTCTTCTACAGAACATATCAAACGCCGAGAATCGTGGACGACAGAGCGCATGCGCCTCCTCCTTTTGGAAATGAACCTTTTGCTTGCTATTATTTTTTAATGGAGTACGCGCAGTAGCATTAGCAGCAACATCAGCATTACTATCAACACCATTGGATTGCAACTCTGGTGGTATTCCCAGGCACAGTACCAAGTCGGTATGTGCAACATTATGCACTAGAATTTCTAGATATCTGACTGGTTTTGCATCGTTATCAGTGGCAGTGGATACTTCCGACGCATCAGTTTGTGTGAGTACGCTATTGCTTCTGCTTCGGTATTCGTTACTTGGTTGTTGCTGTTGTTGTTGTTGTTGTTGCTGCTGCTGTCGTAGTTTGAGGAGCATATTATCAGCGTTGATGTGTATTGTTGCAGTATTTGCGAGTGGCGGTTCAGTAAGTTTGGAATGTATTTCTGCCTGCTCTTGCTCTTGCTTCTGCTTGGATTCTTCATCTGAATCTTGCTCTCGAATTTCTATGTTCTCAATACTCGTATTATTACCATTGACATCACCATTGATTGTTTCATTGCCATGACCAGCAGTGCCGTCATTCTTATCATTATCATTATTATCATTGTTATTATTATGATGATCACGATCATTATTTCCAAGCAATAGATATAGAAATGGAATGACAATGGAAGCATGCTTAGCTTTGAGCTGTGTGATCGTATACAGAAGCAATAGAGTCGACCAATCAATACCATTTCTATTTTGGATAAGGCTTTCAATTCTATTGCCATTTCCATTTACATTTTCAATTCCAATGCAACCATTTCCTTTTTGATAGATTCCCTTCAACATTCGTTTCAGCTTATTTGGAATCTTCAATTTCCATGGATTCTTGAGTAGATGATTCATTGTCGCAAACCCAATTCCAGATGAGATACCTAACAGTAGACTGTATATGCATGCAGGTTTTGTCATTGCTGACGATGATGGAGAGGGTGGCGCCATTGGATGTTTCATTTATGGATGACTTTCGTTAGTAGGTAGGTACAGTAATATCATTCGATGCAGTCAGGTGTCAGATCAGTAGTAGTCCGGTGATTGTTCTTTGTTCTTTGCTCTTTGCTGTTGTATTCTATTAGATTGTTATTTATTATCTGCAGTGGCCAATCTTCAATCTTTCATCTGTTCGATCTATTTTCTGTTGTCTGTTGTCTGTTGTCTGTTGTCTGTTGTCTGTTGTCTGTTGTCTGTTGTTTGTGACATCATCACCATCATCTCCGTTGCGTCTGTCGTCTGTTGTCGCATTTTCCATTCGAAGTTTGAAGCGTTTGAATGATGAAGATCAGAATTCGGCAGAAGAATCGTTTATGGTCCCCCCCCTCAATCTCCATTAACCACAACAAAAGAAAAAGGGGGTACAACTAATACATACAGTAATACATGCTTCATTATAATCCCTATTGGGTAAGTAGTTAAGTATCTTTCATGATGTTGCGTCATCTTTCTTCAACTTTTGTTGTTGTGCGGTTCTTCTTTGTTTCCGCTTCAACTTGGAAACTGATGAGAGGGAAATCTTTTATCCAAACCAAAGAAGACAGAAGACAGACAAGACAAGCAACTCTTATTACTACCAACCTTGACATTACGATCCTCCATCTCAAGTATACTTCATAGATATAGTATCCTGCAGCTTTCGCATTCTTCAATTTACAGAGACTAGAAAGAAACTAATCACCGAACAAAATGGCTAACTTTTCAATTGCAGCCACGGCTCTTCTCGTTGCTTCTGCAAATGCATTTGCACCCAATCCTAATCCCAGTTCCATCATTCACAAGATCAAGATCAATAACAATAACAACATCAATAACAATATCAACAACAACAGATCTTCGCCTGCATCGAGTCTCCATGCAGTATCCACTCCTCTATCTCCACTCACCCAATGGGGACCAGCAATAACTGACATTAAATCCACGCAACAACAATACAAATCACAAACTAAACCAGACTTTGCTCCCACCATCTCTGCTAAAACCCTCAATATCGCAGGAGACAAAGATGCCCAGCTCAAATATATTCAAGATAACGCTTTTGAACTCAAAGCTAAAATGGTTGAGAATGGTGCTGTCGTATTTAGAGACTTTGAGCTCATGAAGGAACAGGATGGTTTCGTCAAATTCTACGAAACCCTTGGCATGAAGACTTGTCTTGATCCCCTTCATTCTGTCAGTGCCAGGCCCACCGTTGATGGTAAAAAGGATAGTCCCGTATACGAAGCCGTCAACAAGGAGAGTCGGAAAAACTTCTTTATTGGTGAGTTCGTTTATTTCTTGGTTGTTTATTATTATAATATCTTTGTTTGTTTGTTTGTACACGTGTGTGTACATGTATGTTGGTTTGTGTATTGTCTATACATTCACTTGAAACTACAGTATAACTACGAATACATACTAACTCATCACCAATATCATCACCAATATCATCATCATCATCTCCAACAGGAATGCACAACGAATTCGTAGGAACGAGAGCTCCACGCGCTGCAGCATTCGTATGCTTTAAAGCAGCAGAAACAGGAGGAGAATTCCTCATCGCTGACGGACGTGCCATCTTCCGTGATCTCAAAACAGAATTAGTCGAAAAACTATACAATCGATCCATCCGCTATTCTGTCATGGAACTGCCTTTCTTCGGATGGCTCGATAACGTACCAGGACCTGTTCAGCAACCGCTCATGGGCATCATTAGAGGATTAGCTTCTGCTGCCATCAATGGGAAAGTTGACTTCTCGGTTGATCTCCAATGGGGAGAGGGAGGATATGATAATGTTAAAATGCTCCAGGCCAGAGCACCCAAACAACCACCCATTGTCGTTCATCCAGTTACGGGAGATCCTACCTGGTTCTGTAATGTGCACAGCCACAGTAGTAAATTGAGAAAAGATCGGGAATCCATTTATGGTGCAGAGAGGTTCGAAGATGGTGCCAGTCAGATTAATAAGAGTGATATGTTCTTTGGTGACGATGGGGATATCTCCAATGAAGATTTGGAAAATATGGATGAGGTTACCATGAACAATGTTCAATTTGTCAAAATGACAGAGGGAGATGTGGTTCTTCTTGATAATTATAAGTGTATGCACGGACGCAACGTGTTTGACGGAACGAGGAAGCATGGTGTTGCTTGGTTCGGGGGATGGGATGGTGAAGAGGAGATGACTCAGAAATATTTGGATGAAAAGAATGCGGTTGCCATGCCCTAAAGAAGTACATTTATCTGCTGTTTTTTGGGATGGATGAATGAATGAATGATTGATTGATTGATTGGTTGGTTGTCTTCAGATTCACAAATGGAGAATTTGATTTTTGACTATCTACTATTCTGTTGCGCAAATCATGGACACGGACGGATACGTATTACATATTAGTATTATCGACAATAGTGACTAGCTACTACTACTAACAGAGAGAGAGAGAGAGAGAGAGGCTAGTGCCTAACATATTATGTAACAGCGAGCAGCATATTATAACATTTTACTGAATAGCATTATTACAGCGAGCAGCAAAATATCACATTATTTTACTA
>Ga0136554_1000566_pt1 | contig 13825 bp, 7 predicted proteins | sample AntRauTorckE5431_FD_104637 | JGI IMG/M metagenome (GOLD analysis project Ga0136554, IMG submission 104637) | Saline lake microbial communities from Rauer Islands, Antarctica - Metagenome Torckler E5 #431 | ecosystem: Environmental > Aquatic > Non-marine Saline and Alkaline > Saline | place...
CGGTTGATTCTCCCTCTTTTCTGGATTTCCTCGTTTATGTCCAGTTCTGGCTGGTGAATAATCATCGACCTTTGGCGAGTATCAGCAAACTTGTAGTAAGCATGACAAGAAACACCAGTTGACGCTGCGGAATTAATTAACAATACATCTGCATTGCCACTATTAAAATCCTTAAAAAATTGCTTTTTATTTGATTTGAATGAATAATAAATCGGTTGCCCTTTTTCAATCTTAATCTGTGCAGAACGCCCAGTACATTCTCGAACACGATAATTGGCACTCGCTATGCCACCAATTTTATCATTTGGACGAGCTGCACTTTGAATCTTATTGATAATATCGTCAATCGGAGAAACAGACATTAAACCCAATTCTTGACCTAAATCGTAAATTTCTCTCGATAGATTTTCAAACGTATTCTCGAATTCAGTACCCACATTAAAGGGGTCGATTTTAAAGTTTTCAATGACCCCATCTTCCCTTTTTGCAGAAAAATTAAGCGTTTTATTCAACAATCGCTGCAAGATGGTAGAGAATGAAAAATCACTTACCACATCACCAGCCGACAAATTCATTTCCTTTAAGAAGGTCTCATTAGTCGAAGAAAAAGCGATGACTACTTTTTTATTTTGACGGAGTAATTCTAAAGCTAAATCCGCTACATCACCAGCCTTCAATGCAAACAGTAATTGTCTGGCAATCGAATGTATTTTACTGAATAAATCGCTACCTGTCGTCTGTATCGTTTGATTATCATTGACCTCCCCTTTAAAGCCAATTTGTTGCATTACAACTTGCTGCTCTTCCGAAACAAAATTCTTTTCAAATGCCATTACCGCGCGAATCACCTCCATTACCTTATCGTAATATCGAATGTGCCTATCCGACGTTTCAATGTCATTTAAGATTTTATAATTGACATCAATACCGTTGAAAGGTCGTTGTCTGCGTATCATTTGACCATTTCGAGTTAATTCAGCAGCGACCAATTCTTGCAATGGCACATCACCAATTTCAAAAACGGTTTCAAATTCATCTTCGGTAATGTTAGCTTCCGACAATGCTGTTTTTAAAGCATAAATCGGCATATTTTCAGGTCTTTTAGCATAAGTAGCGGATAGGAAAATCGTTGAATGGGAATTAGTAACCGCTTCTTTAAAAAAGAAACCGGTTGTACTAAACTTACCACTTGCCAAATGTGCTTCATCCATTACGATAATCGAACCTTTGGCATATTGCCGCAAAAACTCGCATCTTGCTTGTGAATTTTCCGTAAAAGAGTAGTGTTCTTGCCACTTATTTTCACCGTACTCTGCCTTTTTTGCAGCTTCTTTTGCTACTTTATCTTCTGTTAATTGAGAATAAGTCGTCATTACAAAATCATAACCTTCAGGCAATTTACGCTGTCCGTCCAAATTATCATTGTGGTCTTTGTTATTTTTCTTTTTGTAGCGAATATCATCCTTGAGTACCCAAAGTAAATTTTTACCGGTACCTTTTTCAATTTCCTTTTCCGTCAATTTAACTTCTGGGTCAATCAAATCGGTTTCATTAAACACATAGGGAACAATAAAATCAGCCTTAATATCCTTAAAATCACGGTACATATCAGACAATAAATCGGCAGTTTTGGTGACGAAAACGCAATTATAGCCATTCATTTTGCAATACAAAATAATTGCAGCCGCTTGTCGCCCTTTGCCAATACCAGTTTGGTCACCAATAATAAAACCTTGCCCGGATTCAATATTATCAATCGCTAAAGCAACGCCATCGACCTGCTCTGCCGCCAGAACTTGCCACATTTCCTCTTTTGTAGCGTAAATACTCAGCCGTTTCCTTACAAATTCATCAACGTCACCATATTTACGTTGCAATTTTTTCAATGCCTGCTGTGTTTCAAAAGCCATTGAAGTTGGCGTAAAGACCTTTAATGAAAATGGATTTTGTGAAATTGCCGAATAAGGATAGTTTCCTTCTTGTACTTTTATTTCAATCTCTTCTTCATCATCCGATTCTACTTCTTTGACATTTTTAGCGTAATACGCATTAACTACGGTATCGGTCGTAATACTTTTGGTAAAACCTTCGGCTTTTAGTTTTGCTAATTGTTCATTGACCGCAACCGCAAAATCATCAATGCTAAATTCAGATAGCAACACCTCATCAGCACCAAACATATAACTACCGCCCAATGAATAGGCTTTGAAATCCTCTGACAAGGATTCTTTACCATCTTCATAAAGCGTAATAATTGCACTATCGCCAAACTTTCTAAAACCCTTATCTTTTAACCTTTCGTATATCATTAGCTAATAAAAAATTTAATAGGAAAAACACATTTGCATCATCGCCAATGCGTATTCTGAGAAGGAGAGTTCTAAATCTAATTCAGAACAAATACTTACAAATGAGTCAATCGTTAAATAAATTTCTAAAAGGTCATGTAGTTTCATCATTGTTTCCTTATCAAATAATTCCACGACTTCATTAGCCATTATTGAAAAACATTCATTTGTAATGCTGTTTGAATCTTCAAACATTAAATACAAATCATCAAAATCAATTTCTCTTGTATAAAAATCGAAGACAGCATCTGTTATGTTTTGCCACCTTAATATTGCTTCTACTGGAATTGCAACCATAAAAATTTGGATTATTAATGGTCGGTATATTCTCCTAATTTGTCCAAATAGCTTTCAAGCGTTTCCGACTCAAAAGTTTGTACTAATTCCTTATATCCTCTATTTAAACAAAGGAAAGGCAACACAGTACGATCTATATCGAGTAGTTTTCCGCCCATCGTTGCTTTTTGTAAATCGTCAAAGTCTTGTGCAATGACTTCAAGATTGACATCATCCCACATTTCACGGACATTAATCATCAAGGCAGAAAACTGGTCGCTATTTCGGATATTATCAATTGGATTATCGGCATAAGTATCAGCCATCAATTTAGTTTCTATTAACGCATTGATTTTGTGAAGTCCTAACATTGAGTCCTTAATCAAGGATTGAACTCTATCTACTATATAGCTTTTGTGATTCGAGCAACTGATAGGAGCAACTGGCGTTTTGATTGTCGATAAACAGCCATTAATATCTAATTCGGGTATTAAGCGACAATTGTAAAACACGACTTTAGGTGAAACTTTCATATTTGTACCGACCTTTTTTTTCTTAATATTGTGATAAAGTCTGCAATTTATGGATTTTAACAGATATAACCAACTTGTAAAATCCATAATAAAGGATTTAATCTATATTTTTGCTATGAGTAATTGTTGGTTTATCCATATTTTGGAGAGCATTGGCGGACAAATTAAGGGACATCGGAAGTCAGGGAAACTAAGTCAATTTGCTTTAATAAAGAAAATCAGTCGTCATTGTTTCTACCTTATAAGCATGAAAAATATCTAATTTAAACCACAAGTATAGGTCTATTGCGACCTTGCAAAGGTTTTGGGTAAAAATATTAAGGAGACGTTTTGGTTGAGTTTTCTCGATAATGACGAAATGGTTTTAATTGAAATTCTGAACGAATTAAATCCTTAGGCAACAAGCGAAAAGGATACAATTGAGTTTATTAAAAAGATATAAAAAATAAATAAATAAAAATTTACTAAATAATTTTCGACGTTTTTTATCAATTTTAAGCCAATACAAAAAACGCTGCACCATTTTGTAATTTATCAGGTGCAGCACCCACTAAATCATCTTGAATCACTACTTTTTCTTCTGATAATTTGGTGCGTCAGGATTATTGGTTTCGCAATAGAATATTTCCCAATAACCATGTATGGAATATCCGATATTCCGCATCAAGGAACGCATTACTTCTGAGTTACGACCGAACCCCATTAAATACAGAAAATCAACTATCTCATTCAATCCAATTTTCTGTACTTGTTTTTGAATAAGTGGAGCAGGTTTCCAAAAGTATTTCCCACTTTCACTTTGTTCTATTTCGTGATTATGATGCGTTTCTGTTTGGAATAACTCTTGCCACAAAGGGTATTCTATATCTTTTCTCTCAATCATATACCATTAAATTCTTTTACATTTTCCTCTGACTGCAAGTAAGAAAACCATAGGAAAACCGAAATTAAAACCGTTGAAATAACGGATAAGAAAAAAAAATTGGTTGTCAGTAATAACAATCCACTAATCATAAACTGAATTAAAAATAAACCTGAGGGTTTATACAAAATAGAAGGCTTGGCAAAGATGCTTTCAAGATAATATACCTCATCGTCTAAACGAAAAAAAGGGCAATCCAACGACTGCTCAAAGTCGTTGCGATTACCCTTGAAATTTGCACTAACAAGCCTTTCACCACTTGGTGTATTTACCCAAACATCTATGTAATTCCAAATCATTCTATAATTCTATTAGTATCAACGTCACGAAGTGTACCGTCAAGTGCTAAGGTAGCGAAAAATTCCGAATTATGGAAAATAATCCCTGTATTTGGTAAGAAATTAGGCTTTTTTAGGGCATATTTGTTCACGAATACAAGGAAAACTTCCTTTAATACGGATAGTGACCTTGATTTAACGGAATACTCCGGGTTTTCTTTTGCCTTTTCAATCTGTTTTTCTTTATATGTTCCGCTATTCAAAATATGAAATTTAGGTGCAGAACCTAAAAATAATTCATAGTCTCTTTTTTCAGATAGTTTATATGACGATACTTCATATTGCATGAATTCAAAAGCATCTTTAGCCATTTCAGCCATTCTACGTAATCGCATCGTTAAGTCATCTTGTTGATGAATAGACCGCTGCATTGCTCGTTCTACTCGATTCCACAACGTATCCGTATCACTAACCACAGCTTCCCATTCTGCATTATCTAAATTTTTGTAAGGTGCAGAACCATGTGGAACTTCCTTGCGACCTTGAATTAAAATCATCTGCAACGGGAACGATGTACCTTGTCGGTGATACAATTTCTTACTATCAATATTGATAATATCGGCAACGCAATAGTTACGGAATAACCAATTAAAAAATGGTCGATGTTTTGCAATTTTATCCTTTTCATTAAAGGTCGTATGTCCGCCCATAATAAAGGCAGCACGCCCATCATTTTTGAGTGTTTCTAATGCAATCGCAATCATATACGCATCTAATCGACCAATCTGAATGCCATCATATTTATATTTTGAACTTTCCAAATCATTAAATGGAGGATTCATTAAGACGACATCCATTTGCCGTGCCTTATTTTCAAATGATTTTGGGTTGGAAGCATCTAAGGCAGTCACTTCTTTGAAGTTTTGAATTTTCAAATTAGCCAACCTTATTTCGTCTATTTCATTGATTAATATTTTCTCGTAAGGTGCGAGTATCGTTAATAAACCGTTTCCGCCTGAAGGTTCAAGTATCGTTTTTACCTTTTTTTCATCTACTTCACAAAAGTAACCAGCCAAAAATGCGATAGGTGCAGCCGTAGAAAACTGCTGGGCAATTTTCGTAATCGCATCACGAACAGAATACGTTGGTTGCTGATTTTCATAAAAATCTACAACGCTATCATATTTTTTCCGACTGCTGCTTTTCTTTATTATCAATTGCTCTCGTACATGGTCAAGTTCGTTGGATTTATTGGCATCCATTTCAATCAAATGACGATAGTAAATCGTCCAAGCGACTTCCGTTATCTCATAAGCCATTTTTAAATCGTCAATCCCATTTGCCAATGCGATTTTTCGGATGTGGGTTTTATTGATTTTATCACCGTTCGCCCAATGATTGTGAAGCGTTTGAATAATTTGGTGTTTTGGTGATAAGTTGGCTGGAACAATCTTATCCTGTTTCGATTTATCTTTGTCCAATAAATGCAAATAATCCTTTGATAACCAGACAATATTATCAGGGTTTTCATTCATTAATCCCTTCAAATATTCTTCATATCCTTCTTTCGTGTAGCTTTGAAAAACATCATGTAATCTATTATGAATTTTCTTTTTTATAAAAAGGTCATATTCATTCATCTGATAAATTATTGAACCTGATGCTGATTTAATCGCCAAACCATCAACCATTATCGCAGCTTCAACCTTCTCCAATCTCCTCTTTTGAATCGCCTCTTCAAAAACAAAAATTTGAATATCCTCTTTCCCTTCAAACGGATTTAGAATACCAGCCTTTTTATCCACCAAATCAATTATGACTTCGCCACTATCTTCCAACTCAAAATCAGCACCGCCACTAATCATATCCAACGCCTTCACCGATTCGTTGGGATAGGATTGAATCAAATCTTCATACGCTGCCAATGCTTGATAGCTTATCTCGCTACCACGACCTCGCTCCAAAGCAGTTCTAATAGCCGTCTTGTGTTCATAAGCATACCGGTTAGTCGTATTTTTATCTTCAAGGTACGTACCTGAACCATCTTTAGCCGCAGGATATTGGTCGCCCCAAGACATTTTTTTAACTGCATTCAAATACTTATCAGCGTGTTTTTTATCGTATCGAAAGATTAAATAATTGCTCAATGACATAGCCAACGGTTTGGTATCAATGGCTTCCAATTCCTCTTGATATTCATGCTCTTCGATGACATTTGACCCTTTATACTTATAATTAAGGTTTCTGTCAATTTCAGTAGTATCAATTTTGGACGTGTCAAACATTCGGAAATTATCGTGCGACATTCGCTCTCTTACGTGTGCAGGAATAAGTTTTAGACCCTTCGCTCTATGTGTCGTAAGTGTTTCTATTTCCTTATTCGTTACACTAACGACCGTACCAATAAAGCGAACTAGACCGTCTTTTTTGATAGCAAAAAAATCATTATCTTGAACGATTGAACCAGCGGAAAACTTCAAAACATCGCCTTCAGTAATCGGAGGAACACTTTTTTGACTCGGAAGCACAACCAGGATCGGAAAAGAGATATTAATTATTTTATCGTCCTCTATTTTTTGATAAAAAACACTCCAAGACAGACCTTCTGCTTTGCTACCAGCTTCTTGAATGGTGATGTATGACGGTTGCACCTCTATAATCTTAACCGTGTAAAATCCACCATTCCATTCATAAACAAAGTTACCACCTACGAAATCGTTAGGATTTGCCGCAACACCCAAATTATAGTGTTTTAACTCTTTTAAAGTTAATTTTCTGCTATAATCAATACGCTCAAATTTATGTTTTCCATCTTTTTCACCACTAATAAATCCTTCGGGTGGCTGCGTTCCGTAACCCATTGGACGGCTCAATAAGTAATAGCTATAAACCGCATCTTTTACGTATGTAACATTATCTTTTTTTGCATCCGTCGTTGAAGTTTCCTTTATTGATAATTCCCTTTGTTTATTGATTGACAAAATAAGTCCTTCTTTTTTTGCCAATTCTTTATCCAAGCGATACAGGGAAATACCGTCCCCTTGATAAAAATGTAACCCTAAATAGAAACCACCTGCCGTATCGTGAAAGTCTGGAGATTTTACCCAATGACCTGCACCCTTTTTTTCGTGCGAAGTTTCAGAATCTACCCCTATTTTGTCATTAAAATCTTTTCCAAAACGATAAATTTTAGAAATACCAGTAATTTCGTCAAGATAACTGTCATACACGATTACAGAATCGTTCGGATAAACATCTAAACCGTCATAATATTTCAGATGAAATCCCTCATCTGTCTTATCATCCTCAGCTTCATCTACCAAATCCGTATCGCCCTCATTTCCACTACAAACTTCATTCGCAAACGCCCACAAAGCATCCGTATAAGACGCCCACCAAAGTGCTTTTCTTCTACTCCATTGAAAAGCACTTGCGTTCAATATTTTCAATACACTTGCGTCTGGACTTGATGTAAAGCGAATTTCAATTCCTGCCTTTTTAAAATTATTCGTTTTCATAACCGAACAATCCGAACCAACGATAGGCGATGTATCCGCAGTACGTTCTAATTCCACATTCGCACTTAATTCAAGCACGTAAAATTGGCAAACCTCCGAAAGGTAAGTGTTACAAGTCCATTGGTCACGTTGATACTTTACAAAATTTTCGTATTCCGCTTCTCTTTTGCTTTTAATTTTCGTTGGAATCTCGTCAGCCGTAATATTCGTTGAACGATAGCCAACTGGCAACGGTTTACCAAAACTACCCTTGTTGTAAGCAACCGACCAAGTTTTCAATCCATCATCATACACGCCATCGCTATCAATCCGTCCTTCGTGTCGAACAATAATATACGGTGGTTTAATATCCAAACTTCTAATCTTTCTGGAATCAACAGGCTTGTAACCGCTTTCCGTTAAAACGGCAGCCGTTGCAGCCATTTTAAGCTCAACCTTTTCTTTTTCCTTCTGCTCCGCTTCTTGTCTTACAATTTTGTCCGCATCAGACTGCTCTTTTTCCTTCCTTTTTAATTCCGCAAACGCTGCGTATAACTTATCATACGAAGCCTTATCCGTCACCAAACCATTCGTAAAGTAACGATAAAGGACGTATTTGTCACCTTCATAAAACGCATTAAGCGATACGCCAATCGTGATGTAGGTTGTTCCCCAAAATTTGAATTTAAAAATACCAATGTCACCGTAAATATTATCAATCGGAAAGTTTTCGTATTGCTCCTTGATGATTGGCAACGCATCAACCAAATCTTCTGCCTTCTGCAAGGCAGAAGAAAACCGTAATTCCGTACCTTTAGAATCCTTATTTAGTATCCAATACACCTGTTTATTTTCAGAATCATCCGCAAACTTTTTGACATAATTATACGTCCAAAGTAAATCACCGACTTCTCTTTTTTTCTTATTATCAATCCCATTGTATTTGATTCCTAACGTATTATTTTTATTAAATAATAACGTTTTATAACCACCGACACGCCCGAAACCTGCTACCTCGCTGAAATCACCGTGTACGGTAACTTGTGTTTTGTATTTGAATACTGGAAAACCTTTATCCTGTAAGCGTTCCAATTCCTCAATCGTAATGCCCTCTTTTTCTATTTTTTTAGCCAGTTCAGGGTCGATTTGTTTTTTACCTCGATTTAGCTTTTTTGGTGTATCGTAGGTTTTTCCTGATGAAGATTGAACCGCAGCACCTTCTTTCGATTGACTATTTTGAAAAAACGTTTTGACATCATCTGCCAACACTAATTTTTTTTGATTTGACATTTCTTTATTTTTTGATGGAATGGATTTTTCATTTGATGTAGTGACTTCCTGTGGTTTCATAGGTTGTTTTTTAATAAAATCACTTTCACTAAATACGGATATCGTCAATCCATATTCTGCCGCTAATTTTACAGAAAATTTAGGCTCATTGCTAATCGTTTCAGGTGTCAAAACATCATCTAAATCAATTTGCTGGGTAATGCTTTTGTTCGTTTCAAGACGCTCAAACTCTACGTATAAAAACCCTTTATAAGTAAAATAATACTTGCCTTTCAATGGATAGGTATGATAAATCTTTAGTTTGGATTTGAGGAATGCTATCTTTTCAACTTCCTTTTTTGCCAAAGCCAAACCAGTATTATGATAGGTTTCCCATCGACCATGCTTTTCTTTATTGTAGATACTCAATTCGCCATCGTGCTGAACGAAGGCGATTTTTTTATAATCCGCATCATGCGAAGTCAATTTATCCGAATAAGAAGTGCCAGTTGGATAACCTCCTCGAAACAACCAAAGACTGGTATATTTCTCAGGATTTTTTTTCAAATAGGCTTTCAATTGTCTTTTATAAAGTCGGACAATTTCACTTCCGAAATCAAGCCGTTCCTTCCAATCTTTTATCTTGTCGTATTCCGACAATAATTTGATTAAATGTGTCATAATTCACTATTCACTATTCACTATTTTGAATATTCCTTTTGATATTTTAGGTTAATCGTTCGCTTTATACCACGTCATACGCTTTCAAATAAGGTTAATTCCTGAGCAACATAATGACCTTCATGCGAACCATTTTCAATAACAAACCTCGGTATTTTAGTACCGATTTTATTCTTGATTACACCAATACGATAATTAGTTTTGTGACCAAAATCCAAATCACCTTTAGCACTCGAAACCAGAACCTCCATACCGATTTTTATATCTTCAACTTGAGTTTTATGCTCAAATAAGGCTTTAATTTCTTTTTTCTCAGACTCTCCAGATTGATTATTCTTAAACCAATCTTTTAATATTTTTACATACAATCTCATTTGCTCAAACTTAGCGTTCGAGTCATTTTTCACACCTTCCGAATAAAGTTTTTTTGCTTTTTCAATTAATAAATCGAATTGACGATTCACTTCATTTTGTTCTGTCAAATGAATCGTTTCAGAGAAAAAAGGTATTTTTCTCACCATTATAAATTCCTTTTTTTTTCTGAAATATTGGATAGAAACAAGATTTTGGCTTTCACCTTTTCCATATTTTTTTGACAATACGAACCCATCAGAATTTTGAAAAACCTCAAAAAATGGTTTGTAATTATCCACCTCAATCACCAACGATAGATAACTGCTATCCTTTTCAGTTCTAATTGCATTGACCATTAACAAATAAAACAAGTCAAAAACTGCCAAAAATCGCAACTCCGTTTCCTTTGCAACTTCGCTGTAATACCTTCGGATATATCGTTTGGAAATAGTGTGATAATCCTTTAATACATCCGATTTTTTAAAAGCACCTTTATCCCCTTTTTCAAGTTCACGAGCTTTAGCAATCATCCGTTTTCCTTCGGTATCATATTTCACCCATTTCAAAAACGCTTTTGAAAATTCAAGGTCGGTCTGCTCCGATTTTATGGATTCATTTTGACTAATTTCCGCTACGTCAATCGTTTCTTTTATTTCAATCGCTTCTTTTTTAACGACTCCTTTATCGTTTATTGCTTCCCATTCCTTCGTCCATTTCTCTATCGCTTCCTTAGCGGTCATCAACATCAAATGTTTCGCAGAAAAATAAGGAATCACCTTAAATTCATTGATATATTTTGGAATGATGTACTTCATGCGACTTTTTTCCTTGTCCGATGCTTTTTGACGATAATGATTTTCCAATTCATCGGTGGACATTTGCAAGGCGGTCTTGAAATTATCTTCTTTTAATTCCGACTCCTCTTTATTCAATGTAGAAACCGCCAAATCTTCTACCATTCGGGTACGCTCACCAAAATAAGACACTTCTTTACCAATGCCATACTCATATTTAATCGCTTCAATTAATTTACCGAATAACAAAAACAATTGCTTACGCTCCTCGCCCGACGGGTAAATGCCCATCTCAATACCTCGCTTTGGAATATTGACTAAATAATTACTCTTGATGCCTTTTATTTTCAATTTATCCTCAATGTAACATTCCCACGACCTTGCGAATAACTCTACGTCCTTACTCCAATAACTACTCGTCATTGCACTCGAAGCCGAATAAAATTGGGTGCTATTCGTGACGTATGACACCGTAATTTCACTCAATTTAGCAGCACTTGCAATACTATCAAACCAAGATTTATGGTTTGCCCTTTTAGCATTTTCAAGCCGATTATAACTAACATAATTTGAACGCAATCTATTCACCATACCCTGTACCGTTACCGTTTCAGTTGGCTTACTATATGCTTTGAATCTACCTGTTTGCTTATGAGTTACATAAATGACCGATTCGCTACCATTTTTGATATAATTCATTATTGCCTTAATCGCTCTCTGTATGTCCGAACTCAAAGCACCAGATTCAGTCGCAAAAAGTCCACGGCTACCATTGACCGTCACCAAATTATTATCGCCGGCTGATTTGTTTGCTAAAACATTATCTAAATAATGACCCCATTCGTGAGCGACCGAACCATCACCGTTATTTTTGGTCAAATTAATAAGTCGCTTGTCTGAGTGATAAGTCGCCAAGGCTTTTCCACGTCCATAACCGCCAAAAGAAATCGACAAACCACCTAATTTATTTAAGCCACAAATATCAGCACCCAACGCTTCCTCCAAGTCATACATAGAACCAATGAAACTTTCCACATGATGAGCTGCTTCCGTATCCTTGACATAATTACCGAACAAAACTGATTTGTAGCAAAATTTATCCTGAATGTTCGCCACGGTCACATCAACAACTTCACGTCCACCGATGCGAACAATCTTCGTGATAAGCGACCGATAATGTATTGGCATTTCGGTAGGCTTAGTCGTGCTGCCTATTGCACTCCTGTTATCGGGTTTCTTTTTTACGTCCCCTTTTATTTTCGCCCAACTCCAATCTGCATTTCGGATTTTATATTCCTCAAGCGGCTTCCAATTGTCAATTCTTTTTTGAAAATTTTTGATATTTTCTTGATAAAATTCAAAGTTCAAATCAATCAATTCTTGTGTCAACTCATTTTCTCCATTATAATAAACAAAAGTGTGGCTTGACCCCCCATAAGAATCGCCCCTTTCCATGCCACGAAGTTTTAGACCGTTCGATGTTATTTCATCTAATGATTTAGCTTTGCTAACTATTTCAACCGCTCTTTTATAAAATTCCACAGACGAAGCAGTACTTTGAGTCGCACGTTCGCTATTTTGTCCTGCCGCCTTTTGTTCTTCCGTAGTAAAAGCATCTTTTAAATTTGCTTCATTTCGGGTTTTCCAATAAGAGTTACCAAACGATTTTACGATGTTCCAAAAACGCTTACCAAAAACATCATCAATGATGCTAATTTGCCGGATTCTATTACCATATCGGGCAAGCGTATTCTCGGTTTCTACTTTGACATATCCATTAACAAACTCCTTGAACGTTACCAAAATAGTCGCAACATCACCTATCGTCAAGGCTTCATTTAATGCCTTTTGAAATTTCTCACAAAACTCCACATAATACTTTCGACCTTCGGGCAAATCAATAGGTTTGGCAGACATAGCCGACCGAATCTTATTTTTAAACCATGCTGCACCAGCAGACACCCCATTATCACGCTGTTGTTTCCAATCGAACGGTGGAAAGACCCTATTTTTGTCCACCAATTTATAGGCTTCTCCTTTGCGTTCGACTTCGGATAAGTTCTGGAGCGTAATCGTCTTATAAGCAGCAAGTTCTTTTCGAGAACCACTGACACGCTCACCAGCATCCTTAAACTCTTTCCCTTTCTGCTTTTCTTGTAATAAATCTTCTACTTTTTGATTGAATGAACTCATATTGGATATATAAAATATGATGATTAAATGGTTGCAACTAACAAGCTATCGTTATGCTTGTTAGCATCTAATTTCCTATTTATAGCGAAAAATGGATTTAATCTAAAATGGAAATAATCAAGATTAACGGAATTATAAACGTCAGTTAACTAATAAATTGACTTGAAATGTAGATTTAATCTACAAATATAGATTTTTTAAGGCTATAAGTCAATAAAATATTATTATATCGCAACGGAACGGCTTAATAAAATAGATATTTTAATTTTACTTTTTTGCCAAGATATAGGCAGTTAAAGAGATTAAAAATGAAAAGGCTACCGTCTGGTAACCTTTTTTGTTGGTGATAATAATATTTTAAGTCTTGGTAATAAATTATAATAAATAAATATTTTATTCAATGAAAAGTGTATATTTAGCGGAAGATAGAAAAAATAAAGACTGCTATGCGGTGTTGGCAAAAAATACGATTGATTATTTGAAAAAATATTTAGTAGAATATCAACCATATTATTAGCTTTTGAGGATGAAAAAAGTGGACAATACAGCGAAAAAAGTATTTAATCCGTTTTTATGAATGCTAAAGTAAAATCAGGCAAATGATAGTGTTACACTTCACGGTTTGCGACACAGTTTCGCAACGCATTTGGTTGATAATGGCGTTCCGCTTCCTATTATAA
>Ga0136554_1000572_pt1 | contig 13752 bp, 17 predicted proteins | sample AntRauTorckE5431_FD_104637 | JGI IMG/M metagenome (GOLD analysis project Ga0136554, IMG submission 104637) | Saline lake microbial communities from Rauer Islands, Antarctica - Metagenome Torckler E5 #431 | ecosystem: Environmental > Aquatic > Non-marine Saline and Alkaline > Saline | place...
GACCCTTCTTCCATTCGCAATGCTCTTACTTCTGTATCTACGTGGAGCTACCTGCATGCATGTGTTTGCTCAAAATCACTCCAAGGTTTCGTAGCCCTTCACTCTGCTTTTCGTGTCTTTCACTTCTTCAACAGGATCTGCATAAGTACTTCCACGCCATGTCGTTTACTGCACCCGTGCTGCCCATGCTAGAAACTCTCCAAGGAGCTTCTGCGGCCTCGTCTCATCACAAATCCGGTGCGCCAAGAACCAAGGCAGCAAATGGAGGGGACGTTCGTTCGAGCGGGCTCTTCCTGACAGGAGGAGGAAGAGAAAGTGTCAGCGCAGGAAGCACAGGAAGCGTACGATGGGCGCCTGGGTTACTCGCATAGGTTTCCTCCGGTGCTATGGCGACTTGCGGCATCGAAATAATGGGCACTCGTCATTGCCTGGCTCCATACCTGAGATTAAATTCTGGGACTAGGAACAGGGAGGGGCATCTGCCATCTGTCTTCTGTCCTGGAGCCCGGAGTGCAGCTTCCCGTTGTTGCATGGCCATCGGATGCCATCGGAATGGTGGCTGGAATACCGCTGTTAGATATGATAAGAGCCTCTTATGGACGTAAAGAGTGATCACATAAACACCTGTGTGTTATAAGCGTGCCGCGTGCCGAATATTGCCCAAAAAGCAAAAAGAACAAAAATAAAACAAAGGGCTTTTCTTTAAAATAATTTTTAGGTTACAGTTACAGCTATTGTCTATTGTATTCACCTACTGCCTACTGCTACTTATTTTGTGGCTTGTGGGTAATTTCGTTATTTAAAATCCCATAGTACGAAGCAGAAGTAACAAGCTTTTGCTTAGTCCCACCGTCCCACCAAAGGAGCTATCAGAAACAAGCAAAGGAGGAGTGTCCTCGCCTTTTCCGGGCCGTGATCAACCTCCCCCTCCCAACTCCACATCCCGTTCGTTTGAGCTCGGGAAAGAAGCGCAAGAGAGCGAGAGAAATGGTCAGCCACAGGAGGAAGGAGCTGGCAGGGCCGCGCGTGATGCTAGCTGCAATGGATTGGAACACCTTTCGGTTCATCTACTTCGCCACCACCTTGTATGCTTGGCCTGCTTTTTTTTTTACACCACGTAGCCCTTGTTCGGGATGTTCTTGGCGTAGCCGTAGCCGCCGAGCGGGCTGGCGCCGAAGATGAAGCGGCTGGAGCGCACTTCCGGGATCATGGTGAGCTCCTTCTGGACCTTGGACCAGTTGGCGTCGTCGGTGAGCACCACGTCGATCACGTTGTACGCCACGTCGCCGCGGGACTTGTTCACCTGTTGGTTGAATGGGGTTTGGTGGATGAGGAATAGAAAATAAAAAAAATAAAAGACTGATGCGGTGAGGCAAAGATGCTCGAACATGTGTTAAGGCAAGAGACATGAGGACATGAGAAAAAGAGAAACAGCAACAGAAGGAAGAATGCTTGTATTCACGCATTCATCACGAGTATCCGCGAATGACAACAACAACAACAACAACATGCATGTACCTGCTGAAGGATGTTCAAGCTGGCGTCACCGAAGACTCCCAGGATCTTGGAGAGCACGCCCGAGGTGTTCTCGTTAACCACGCTCACGCGCACCGTTTTCTCCGCGTCCCGGGCTTCCAGGATGGTCTCGGGGAAGTTCACGCTGTTGACCACTTCGCCCGTGGTCAAGAAGCGCATGATGGTTTCCGCCGCCATGGCCGCCGCCGCGTCCTCGGCCTCCTCGGTGGACGCCCCCAGGTGGGGAATCACCACGCAGCGCGGATGGTCCCACAGCTCGTCGTCGGGGAAGTCGGTCACGTACCTGAACAAAGAGCCGAAAGGTGAGCATATTCGGCCAGGCAAACAGGAGACGAATGGGGCGAAGCAAACAGGAGACGAATGCGAAATCGACGAAAATCCACAACTTGAATAAGAATGAGAAGTGACCAGTTTAGTGCCGACGTAGTGTCCTTGTTTTTAACTGCCGTGTTCTCACCGGCCAGTATTGCCCGGGGCGTCCAACCAAGCTTTCAAGTCCTTGGAGTCCACGAGCTCGCCGCGGGCGAAGTTGAGGAGCACCGCGTCTTGCTTCATGCCTGCAAGCAGGGTCGAGTTCACGATGCCCTGTCAACGACATCAAGGAAAGCGCACGCACAACAACGCGCACGGAAAGGAAATGTGGGCAAACGTGTGAGGACGCGAGACTGCAAACAAATCGACAAGAGCAAAAGCAGCACTTCAAGGTTGAACGAAGCTGACAGGGACACCAATGTTAAAAAAATGAGTCGCGCGCATAGGCCACTCCTGCAATAAGAATCATCGCCAATAAAGCATGTGTACCTTGGTGCCGCCTTCGGCCACCGACTTGTTGATGAAGGGCACGTTGAGGCTCACGTAGTCCGCCGAGTCCATCACCGCCTTCATGCCCCCGAGGAGCTTGGTTTCCCGGGGCAGCTTGAGCGCCGCTTGAATGGTCATGCCCGGGTCGTAGCCGATCACCTAGAGTCGTTGAGGAGGTTTTGACGTAAAACAACGCAAGCAGTGGCACTGTGGGAGGAGAGGTAAATTGCATACAAAGAAAACGAGCGCACAGCGTACCTGCATGCCAAGGGACGCGCAGTCGCGAGCAGTAGCGCTGCCAATGTGGCCCAGGCCAATGATGCCCACGGTTTTGCCGGCGATCTCGCGGCCGCCGAACATGGCCTTGTCCTTCTCCACTTTCTCGCGGGCAGTGCCGGCTGCGCCCAGGGTTTTCATGTGGTTCACGCCCCCGATGATGTCGCGGCTGCCAAGCAAGAGGCCCGCGATCACCAGCTCCTTCACCGCGTTGGCGTTAGCGCCCGGGGTGTTGAAGACAGGAATCCCGGCGGCGGTCATTTCGTTCACTGGCACGTTGTTGGTACCGGCGCCGCAGCGGGCAATGGCGCGCACCGTCCATGGCACTTCGCTCACTTGCAACTTGTGGCTGAAGAACGCAGCAGCAACACAACAAAAGATAACCAAGAAGCAGACCAATAGAAAGAGTCAGTGATGCAGAGGTTGAATCGCTGCGTTGCAGAGCGAGGTAGGAATAGATCTTCAGGAAAAAGAGCGTGCAAAGAGGATGGAAAAGCGGATTCTACTACTGGAATTGCTCAGAACGACAGAAGAATCTCCGATGAGGACAGCATTATTCGCTATTTCTTCGCCCCACATATGAGATAAAAGCATTAAAAAATCAATGGCGCGTACCTGCGCAAGAGGATGGCGTGAGCGTCGGAGTCGTGGTCAGGCGAAACCTAAGTACCGAGTGAGAAGAAGGCTTGAGTTAGGCACACGTCATCGTTGAACTCAAGAAGGAACGAGCACATCCAAAACAAACACTTCGCGCGCCCATATCGAAACAATCTTGTTCAGCAAATTAAAAACAGCAGTTTGGTCGCTGCAATCGCGAACGGCTGTTGAGTTTGAGCTTAGAGGATACATGCTCTGTGAGAAACCCAAGTGACAGAGATACGTGTTGGACACTCGAAGTATGAGACCGCCAATGTGAAGTGAATCTCCCGGACGCACCGTATAAGAAGCCCGCGGGAATCGAGACAAGCCCTTCTCGCTGATCTTGTTGAAAGTCTTAATCCTGAACTGGCCAGGGGGATTAGGCGAATTGTGTTCAAGGTCAAGCGGCACAGAGCTTGCCCAGGCCGAAGGCGCAGAAGCAGTAGAGAGAGGATGAGCGCGGCGGCTCAGGTTTGCGACCGTGGAAACAATAGGGCGTGCGCGAAACATCTTTATGAAGAAGCGGTGTGGTTGCGGTGTGATTGTCTGACTTTTATGAACGGAGGTTGGACGACTTGGATGGTCGTCGCTCGCTAGATTCAATCGTGAAGATGGTGAATGTGTCGATTTCGTGAAAGGTTCGTGGAGAAAAATTCAAGGTTTCTACAGGAGCACGTGGCCTTGTGTTGAAAAATTACGGTACAAAAATACGATTTATCATTTGGCCTTGCTTCTCGCTTCTCGTCGATGATATATATTATATTAGTGCGTAAGTAGCGCCAAAAAGCTGAAAACTTCTATATTATTACTGCACTGAACATCATCATAACATGACGGAGGCGTAGTGTGCAAGGTAGCGTGGGTCGCTAGTTGAGGGCACAATCAAAGCCATCCGAGTGAACATTAAGATTTCAACCAGTATTTTACCACCAAAACTTCGGGATGAACAACATGGCGGACTCGCGGACCGGCATTCGCCTACCAGCGGACAAGGTTGGGAGTCTCGAAATTGCGGCACCATTACCAGCTCTGGCGCGGGCTCAACTACGGAGTGCTCCGCCTTCATCAAAAACCGGTTTTACTAATTCGTCATCGATGGGTGGTATGAATGACACACGGGGGCAAAGTTTGCCTCCTTCGGGTTTCGGGAGCCCACCGTGCACCACTTCTTCGTTGTCTTCAGGCGTGGGCAGCTTTGCCTTGCAGCAGAAGAGCGTAGCCACCGGCGAATTCAGCGAAGGCTTGCGTGGTCAACTTGACGCCTTGCGGTCTCTCGAAGGCTATGAAGAGTTAGGCGGCAGCACTTATGGGTCTGGGCGACGGCTAGTCATGGAGCTCAAGGAATCAGTGAAGCAACAGCGGCGGCGCGACGCTCGCGAAGCAGGATTCTCTCTGGATTGCGTCGGGGTTTCAAAGCACGAGGCCCTCAGAGTGCCGCGCTACTTGCCTTATTACGACGAAACCCAGGTGCAGAGGGTCCATGACTACCTTTTGAGGTTTTTCAGCAGAATGGAGAATTGCTTTAGCGCCGCTGTGTTCACTTTGTCTCTTTCAAGCTCTCTTGATGTTATTTTTTTTGGTTTTTGTCAGGCCATCTTTTTGAAGGCTCGAGAGCGGCGAGCGGCGCTGTTGCAGTCCTACGACTGGAAAGACATGACGCGCGATCAGAGCGCTGTCATGAAGCACAACGTGGCCCTGCTGGAGCGGCGCGGGCGCGGCACCATAGCCTCTCGCCAAAGCCCTGCAGCCACAATGCAACGCTTCGACCAACGCGTGGGTGCTGCGGCAGGGTTCGTGCAGGTATCATCTGATGAATCTTATGATCCTACTGCCTTTAAAAAATTCGCGATTATTCGACCTTTCCATTCCTAGTTCCAACTACTATACGTACTTTTCTGTGTGATTCACAAACGTGCTCCCGTCCCATGCCCTATTCTGTACGTTCTCCTCCTCCGCTGCCATCAACAGTTGAACACGTCCCTGGCGTCGTCGGAATCGGGCCGTTGGACGCCAGGAGTCTCCTTCCGTGGCGCTACGGTGGACCCTGGTCTTGCGTCCACTGTGGCCAAAGCAGACCGCAAAGCAGCCCATCGCGCGGTAACACACGCTGTAACGCAAGGTGTCGCGAACGGATCCTCGTCGTCGTCACAGATTGCCACGTCTCCCATCACCCCGGGCAACGACAACAATGGTATAGAAGAAGGAAGCGAAGGAGGCCTACCAGTTGAGGCGTCTGTGGAGCTCAGCGCTGCCGAACAGTTGGCCTTGAAGTTGTCCGGTCAAGAAGCTTTGACGCAGCAAGAGCTGCCCACCTCAGCCACGGGTTTACTCCGAGTGCAATCGTTGCACGACTCCAGCACTTCACCTGCTTTCCGCCGGGCACTCGTAAGCATTATAAGACTGTTTATGTACTCCCCTTTCGTTTTTTTAATTTCGTTTTCTTCCCGATTGAACCCTCTTTGGTCTTTCTGTATTCCTTACTTTGTACCGACCACACACACTTTCCCTTGGTCTTCGCCTCGTGTGTGCTCCAACCCCACACCTCAGATGGTGTCTCTGCGACAGCACGGCGTGCCTGTGGTGCAATCTCCGTACAAGTCGATGGCTCCGCTCCTGAAGCACCAAAAGCACGACGACATTGACGACACCGACGGCGGCGGCTTTTCTGTCAGCGAAGTTCGCTCGGTAAGTGTCCCACACACATCACTTTTCCTGTCCTAGCACACACATTCTAAGAGCACACGCTCGCGTTCTTTCTCTTTCATTCCTACCCTATTCAACTCCTACCTTCTCAACCTTTCCATTGACCATTTCCATCTCCATTCTCCTCTGAAGGTGATTCGCTACATCGAGGACATCGCTGACTCGGTCGCGGGCGAAAGCCGCAACGGCGAAATCGAGTTCGAGGAGCTGGACTTGGCGTTCCGGCAGGCGCACCGGTCGAGGGCGGCGGCCCAGTACGAAAAAGCGGGCCGCGCGGCCATGCACAAACTGGAGCTCTTGCTGCGGATGCGGGAAATTTCCATCGTCCAGTGGTTCAATGAGGTTGGTGTGGGCAAAAAGAAAACAAGAGACAACAACATTTCAAACAACTTTTTCCTGCTTTCCTGTTTTTTTCCTTTCCTCCTCTTCTTCTCTTAGAGCATTACTTCTTTCATTGCTGTTTTTTTTATTGCTTTGATTTCACGAATCATTTTGTTAATTACACCTCTTTTGTATTCTTCGTGGCGTGCTGTCACGCTATCACGAACCTCAACGTCTCATACCGCACAGGTGGACTCTCAGACCCACCGCAACGGCTATTTGAGCCACGCTGACTTGATTCACGCCCTCATGGCGTTAACCGACGCCAGGCAGCACCAGTTCAACCCCCATGCTCTCCTCAAACTGCAGCCGGGAAGCTCAGAAACCGAGGTATTCACAATCATCCAACGCATTCAAATTCGAAATTACTTGGTCTTTTTGTTTGCAGAGAGAAAGCCCTTTGCTACTTGAAGATACATATTCGATTTGTCATCTCTATGCTTTCAACTTTTTTCTCCTTGCAACACGCAGGTGCACTCAGCTTTTGAAGCTTACAAGGTCGCTCACGAGGACGGCGAAGCGGGGATTGAGCAGTTTTACAACGTGAAAGCAGCGCGGGAGCAGGCCCACGCTTTAAGCCGTGAAGCGGAAGCGGCCTACGCCAAAGCCACAATTGCTCTCTCCAAAGCGCAACGGCAGAATCAGGCCGCCCAGAAAAACAGCGCCGCCGCTACTCTCTTTTCGATGCCCAACCAGTTCGACGACCAATTTGCACAAAACGCCCAAGACCACGCAGAAGCCTCAGAGAAAGCAGTGGTTGAAGCCAGCAAGGCGAAGGAACACGCCAAACAGGTAGGATATTTGTAGTTGGCTGAAAATATTGAATACCAAAAAAATGAAATCTGCATGATGCCGTGACCGATTGGGGCCGTTTGTGCCTATTACTTCCTCAACAACAATTGTGCTAACCACAACTTCGTCCCACTTTTATCCAGGTGGCGGTCGCCGCAAAAGCCGACGCGCAACAAGCCGATGCTGACGTCGTCGCGGCTACGGCTGCGGCTGCGGGGGAGGACATGCGGAAGGAGTCCACTGGCGTGGACCTAGCACCCCACAACGAGATGTTCATGAACAAGGATAGTGATGAGAGCAGTGCGGGCCCCGTGGAACGTTCCACGCAGCGCTTGAACAGTGACGACAGCACCCGCAGCGAAGATGACGACCAGAGCAACACAAGTGGAGGTGCGTGCACCTTCTGTTCATCCGTAGTGTGTTTTCTTTGAAATCATCCTTTTCAGCCGGAATTGCTCCGCGCCATTCCTGTCAATTTGACATGTATCTTGGGCGTAATGGTTCCACCACGCAGGCCAAGAAGGAGGCCGTGCTTCCTCACCCGCTGTAGACAACAAGGAGGCTCAGGCCAAAGCTAAAGAGCTGAAAGCGCGCGAGAAAGCGGCCAAAAAGGAAGCAGATGCGCTGGAAGCTGCGGAGAAGTCCCACAAGAAAGACCCCGAGGGCCATTTCGCCAACGTTCAGGTAATTGATTGATTGATTGATGGGTTGGGAGTTGGTAGTGGAACTGTTCTAGGAGTTCAAGTTCCATTTTTTATGACGGCAGGAGAGTTTAACCTTGAAGAAAATTTTTCGGTTGATACATTCAGCAAGAGTTTATCTGCGTTTGGTGTGTGCGTTGGTGTTCCGTTGCAAACTTCATCGATAACGTATTCTCTACTCTAAATTCTACTCTACAGCGCGCCTTCGATTGTTTGACGGTGCCCGAGCAGAAGGCCAACTTTGAGCAGTTTGGACACCCCGACGGCCAGTCCCCCGACACCATTGACCCTTTCAGCTTGCACGAGGTAATGAACTGGAAGTCTATTCAAGTAATAATTTGTTGGGGAACTTCGAAAATGTGGCTGCTGTAGGATTGATTCTACCGTAGTCGTGTTTGCGCCACTGCGCTCATATAAGAACAACTACCTTTTTCTTTTCTTTTCTTTCATCTTTCTCTCTCTCTCTTTGCACACCTTGACCAAAAGGTGGAAGCGTTGCTGCGCTACATGGACCCGGATGCGGACGGCCGTTGCTCGCTGCAAGAAGTCACCATGGCCTTGCGGCGGTCCCACCAAAACCAGAAGGAAAGCGCGAACGAAGCCGTGGTGAGCAAAATCATGGAAAAGCTCGAGAACGAGATGCACGGCGAAGGCGGTGGGCACAAAATGCGGGTCAAGGACTTGTTCAACAAGCTCGACGAAGACGGGAACGGGTAAGCGAAACATGTAGTAGTGTATTCATTACAAGTACTTCTGCAGTATGTGGAGTGCGAGGAGCAATCGAGAGGGGTAGCAAGAGGCATAATTGTTCTCCTTGTCCTCGTCGTCGAAATGTTTCATTGCTGTGCGTCCTGTGGCTATCGCTCATCGCTTCTTTCTCCTTCTACTTCTACTTCTACTTCTTCTTCTTCCTTTTCTTTGTGTGGCAGCTCGATTTCTTCGGCGGAGCTCCGAAGCGGCTTAGCGATCATGTTAGGTCCTACTTTAGCCGAGCGCTTTGCGAAGAAACAAGAAGAGTTGAAAGCAGCAAGAAGGCGAGCCAATGCGATGTCCAAGGTATTGCGAGAACGAACGAACTACTAGTACTTGTACACTACTGTGAATATTATATAGATGCAAGAACCGAGGAAGTATTTTAGTATAGCGCTTGTTAGTGCTCATTATACCATTTTGGCTCTGTAATGCACGGGCACTCTCCTCAACTTCTTCTTTTTTTGTGATTGTGATTTTGCTCTTGTCATCAGGTCCTGCAAGAAGGTGAGCTGCGGCAGCGGCTAGCGTCGGCCAAAGCCAGTGGGGCCTACGACTTGCTGCTGCACCTCGACCGCGTCATGAAGTCCGACCAATTGTCACCTCTGGAGTTGTTCCGCATCTTCGACAAGGACGGCAGCGGGGAACTGAATGTGGACGAGGTGAGCATTCATAATGCCATTGTATGATGGTAGGAAAACTGATAAACAGCAGGGCACACAAGTACACTTCTGATCGTGGCTAAAGCCTAGTTTGACCCTCTATCTCTTGTACTTGTAATGCAATTTTCGCAGTTCATGGACGGCCTCGCGAAGTACTTTCGCGCCGAACTTCAGTTCTCCAAAAAGCAAGTGCGGGCGCTCGTGGACTTTTTCGATGCCAATGGAGACGGCGAAATCGAGCCCGACGAATTCAGTGACGTCATCAAACAGGTGGGTCAGCACAGCAGCAGCCCTTTTTATGATAGAGGATTTAGGGGTGTCGTATGACTATTGAATCAATATTTGGTTGCGTGTTTTGATAATCAATTCAACCCTTCGTTCGCAAATTTCTTCTGGTTGCAACTGAGAACTGTCCCTTGTATTCATGAGCAATTTTTGCTGCCTGTGCCACATCCCATTGATTGACTAGCTCCGAAAGGACATCCGGAAGGCAAAAATGCTGGAGAAGCCAAAAGCAGGCGCGAAAAAGCAACCAAGTAGCGCAGCAGTGCAATTGCAAAAGGACATGAATGCCATGGGTTCGTTTACTAGCGACACCTCCTCGAACGCCCCTACCAGTGTAGTGACGTTCAAAACTTGAACGGGCACTTCGTTGGGGCAGTGGTTTTCCATTAATTTACGCCATGGGAAATTGGAAACTGGATAACGCCAGCTCGAGTTTGGACTTTGGACTTATTTACTAGACCCCATTATGAGAAGCATCCCCAGTTCGTAGAAACAAGATATTAAGGGTGCTGCGCCAAATGGATGTTGGATGTAGCCGCAGGATCATATTATACTAGTAAATGTTGAATGTTTGTATCGAAATAGAATCCAGTTCTAAGTTCCGAGTTCAACCACGCGAGAACTCTGGAAATGGAAATGGGAAGCTGAGCGCCGACACAGTCTATAAATATAATGGACTATAGACGCTATTCGAGTGTATTATGATGACGTTCCCTGTTTATTAGTATTAAGAGAGCCTACTGACGGTAACCACCGGGTTCTATTCGCAGTTCATATCTAATGGCACATAGCCACACAGCACAGAGAACTCGTCAAAACCCCTACTTCGCTCGTTTTCTTTGAATGAAATCGCTGCTGTTTTGAAACATGCAAAGAGGGAACTCAAACAGATGCCGAATATTTCCCTACGCCGCCAATCGCCACTTCTTCCTCTTCGTCGTCCTCGTCCTCCATCGCCGTGGCCAGCACGGGCGGCATGTAAGCTCCACTGCTGCTGCTGCCGCTCTTTCCGCCAAGGCTGCTGGTTTTGGCGCTGGCAAAGCCACCTGTTGAGGTTGCGGTGTGTATGGGACTCACAGCGTTGGCGTGCTGGCTGCGCAATTGCTCCAGAGTCAGGCCCGAGGGCGCCGACTCCATCGACGCAGAGCCCATGGGGCTGTACGGGTCCACCACCGAGGCGTTTGCCCAGGCCCATGCGGAGTCGTGCCCTCGTTTGGCCGCCTGCTGGGTCACCCAGTACCACCCCCCACCGCAGGTGGCCACCAGAGCCAGCAAACCGAAAACCCACCCCACCACCGCGCCCGCACTGCTCACGCTGCCGCCCGAAGAAGCCTTGTCGTCGTCGTCGTCGTCTTTGCCGTTGAACTTGTCGTCGTCCAAGTTTTTGAACCGGTCGTCGTCGTAGGTGTGCACGGGCTTTTTGGTGGGGGCACGCGTGGGGGTGCCCGGGGTGCTGGTCGGCTTGGGCATGGGGGCCACGGAAGGCGCGGGCGAGGGCGCGTAGGTTTGCACGGGGACTTCGCCCTTGTAATAGGCGACTTCCACGAAGTATTCCTAATAGGAAGCAAAAGATGGACACATCGAAACGAAAAAAGGAGATTTTTACCTATACAGTAAAGGAGAAATCAGGGCATTTCGCAGGTCTCTTGTAGTTCAACTCAAAACACAAAAACAAACTCATCACAAATATTTTGAGATGCGCACATTTTTGTAGGCATTGCTTGAGGTCGAGCGCGTGTCGTTGAGGCGTTTGATTTCGCCTTGCGGCCACTCTTCCCAGTCCGTCCATTCCGCAGACACGAGCAAGTCATTGCTGCTGGCGTAGTCGTAATCGTAGACAAGCACCTTCATGGACAAGCCTGGGAACACGCACCTTCACCACCGGTGGGGGAGAGGAGACGCGAAATTCAGAAGTACAAGCAACACAAAATGACGTCCCCATTAAAAACGGCAGGGCTTTCATAGTGCCACATACTTTTTGTTGTGCCACAAACGGGCGGAATTCAGGATTTCAAGATGAGTAAGGACCATCAGATATAAATCTCAAACTTTACGAAGGGACGATATCACGGTGTGCGTTGGCTCATTTCTTGTGGTTGTTTTTACCCGAAGTACAAGTATTGGTCCCACGTGGGATTGTTCGAATCGTCAATCACCGAGGTTAAAAGCACTGTGCCGTCCGCATCAAAAGCCACCTAGGAATCGTTGGATAAGCCAAGGATGGGATACAGCAAGAGAGGTGAAAAAAAAAGAGCAACACGAACAAGAGAATCAATAGGAAAATGTTTGTATCCGCATCTGAAGTACACGAGTACAAATCATCACGCACCGCCACGAATGCGTCTGCTTTGGCGTCATACCACTCGCCGCCGTCTTCAACATGAGCATGGTTGACCAACACCTGCAAATGTACCAAGGAATCAAGATAACAGAAAAGAAAAATGAAAAAAACAACAAATACAGTAGGCACGAAGAAGACAAAAACTTCACAAATATTCTACAACGTCACAAATTATCTAACGGGCTACAGTAAGGAACACTTCCACACCGTAACGTTGGCGCCGCCCGCTGCTTTGCAGCTTTGGCACAGGGAGGGCGCAGTGCCGGCAGCAATGGTTACCGGAGCGCCGCCGCTCAGCACTTCCGTGCCGTCCTTGTTGGAAATGGACCATGAAATCTGAGATTGATCGCACGAGGCATACAGGAGTGAATACGTTAGAAGTAATACATTTCAGCACGAGACAAACAGGACTAAGCGGGAAACAAGGAAACAATTCTACGCACGAGATATTTGTCAAGACTTAATATTGAAAGCAAAAAACTACCAATAACAGTGCACTGCTTTTTCGAAACGCTGGAAGTACCTCATATTCGAAGTAGCTGCTGCCTCCGCATTCAACCTGAAAAGTGGTGGTTCCTTTCGCCAAGCAAACTTCTTGCGTGCCGTTGTGGCCATCTTCAAGCGTGATGTCACCCTAGTTGAGAAAGCAAGACAAAGAGGAAGTGTGATAGTGAGACACCATTTTACACATGAGCGAACACGCAAAGACAAACGAACAGAAGAAGTCATTGAAAAAACTGCTGAGGTTGCGGCACTTCGAATCACACAAACTTTGAGGAGTTCGCCCAAGCAATCGTAGATGCGGAGGGTGCTGGTGCCCCACCCGTCGCCCCAGCTGTCGCTCATGAACACCGAGTACATCTCGCCGTCGCAAGCAGTCGGGGCGGGCGTTGGGCACGTGTTGTACATGTAGTCGTCGCCCTCGGATTCGTCATGGTGCCAGAGCGTGGAGCAGTCATCGTCCGCAGAGGAGCAGCCCGGCTGTATAAATATATGCATCAGAGGAGTGGGCAGAGAATTTGAACGCAAGCTTGAGTAGCACGCTTCTCAAAAGTGCTTTCAGTGCTAGCTGTTAGACAAGAAGGGTTAGGCAAACACCAGGTCACGTAAACATACACGCATACAGGAGTTATGCTTAATTAACACACAGACCTCGTAGATTTCCCAACTTATTTCACTCTTCCAGGTACCGCCACCAACAGAAAGGTCGTACTGGAAGTCACCTGAGGCAACGAATAAATGAAGCGGTAACAGAGGCCTGCAGTATTACAAAGTAGTGGGCCATAATGCAGGAACAATACCATACACGCAAGAAAGTACTCTACCTACCCTCTGGTAGGCAAACATATTTTTCGGCGAGACTTCCGCTGTCTAGAGTCATCGGCAGGTGGGCAGGATCCAGCGAGCCGCCCGTGCAATTATTTATGTTAATGTAATTGCCTGTAGATACAGAACCCAGGTACTGATTTAAAAGATTCCGCATGGAAATGCGTAGACGCGCGGGAGCTTTTATTATGTGAGCGACTTCGAATGGAGACAGTTATATCGCTTACCACTCCAACCATCGCCGTAACTGTCGGACATGGTTACTTGGTAGGTATCCGTGCCAGTAGGACAAGTAGCAAGCGCCTGGTAGGCCAAGCTAGCTGTTGCCGCAGCCACAGCTATTAGAGTGCACCTCATATAAACTCGTTGAGGGGTAGGAAGATGGAAGAAGACGTTCGCGAACGTCAACGAAATGTAATTATTCTCCCTAAATAGTCGATGCAGCAGTCCTGTGGATAAGCACTGGCTGGAGAACTACTATCTTTCGTAAAGTGGCAGCTTCCGCACCAATTATTACTAGGGTCGAAGTCGAAACACAGGGAAATGGAAACATATGAAA
>Ga0136554_1000577_pt1 | contig 13714 bp, 10 predicted proteins | sample AntRauTorckE5431_FD_104637 | JGI IMG/M metagenome (GOLD analysis project Ga0136554, IMG submission 104637) | Saline lake microbial communities from Rauer Islands, Antarctica - Metagenome Torckler E5 #431 | ecosystem: Environmental > Aquatic > Non-marine Saline and Alkaline > Saline | place...
ATCTGACATCTAAATATCAATTAGATCTCTTAACACCACCGTAGACCAACATCATGAAGCTTCTTATCACCGCAACTCTCTTCTCTTCAGCTGCTGCTTTTGCACCGGCCACTTTCGGAGTTCGTAATACTGTTCTTTCCATGGCAGACTACGATCTCGACTTCGGAAGTAAGAACGATTATGTACCTGCATCCGGCGGAGACGGTGGACAGGGAACATTCGGTGCTGTTTCTCCCAGTGACTGGCGTGTACCCGGAACTTCTCCCGTTGGACAGGTATCATATGCTGGAGCTGACGATGGTGGCGATGAGCCATGGTTCTCCGAGGCTGTTTCCACTGTTTCCCTCGACCTCCAGAAGGCTGAAGACACCCTCATGGCTTTCACTAAAGAGGCTGCTGAATTCAAGATTGCTGCTTTCTCTGATAAGGCGCCTTACGGATTCACCACTAAGGATGCAGCTTATGATGAGCTTGTTTCAAAGATGGGTTACGGGGGATTCCTCGAGGCTACCGAGAAGCAGGTTCTCAAACAGTGGAAGGCCCTCCACCCCGAGCCAGAGCCTGAGCCAAAGGCAGAAGACCCAAAGGCAGAAGAAAAGCCAAAGGCAGAAAAGGTAGAAAAGCCAAAGGCCGAGAAGAAGTAGGTACCCCCTTTCGCTCGCTATAAGCTGAAATATTATAAAGAGGTGATCAAAGTTCATCAGTGATATATATGTTCACGTCAGTGATGGAGCAAAGAATAGGAAAACTTCATTCGAAGCAACTGCATTTGTGTGAACACAACTTCATGTTCGTAATAGTCAATGTTACATACATGGCATGATTTCTTTTTGAGGAGGGATGGTTGTAATAAAATAGAAAAATCATCTTCACTTCTTTAATTTCAGATGTTGTACATAGTTCTTCGATACTAAGCTCAATGGTCACTGAGGAACTGTGCAGTCGAAGGTATGTACAGTAGTGGAAGGTCACCAAGTATCCCCCAAAACACAAGCATGAAAAAGTCTCCCACCTTCCTGAGAGAGTATCGTAGGTACATAGAGCAGTAACACGGAGCGTTCACCCAACTATCCACTATCCCCCCTCCCTGGGAGTCAGCCTCTAGCGCGAATCAGTATCCTCCCCGAATCGGTATCCCCCCCTCTGATCGTCCTAGAGACAGGTTCGCCTTTAAAGAATTGTAATACGAGTACTGACCCATCATGGAGACTGTATTATATGAATACGAAGCTACTCATCACAAAATCATGATATTTTGGATGCAGAGTGCTCAAGATCACTTTTTGTGAATTGTGATGCTCGTCACTGCTACTACTCGTAACTACCACAAGCTGTCGAAATACAGTACAATACTATTACTAGCTCTAGCTAGTAGTACCTCGTAATATTTTAGAGAACATTGACACAGGGAATGTGGTGAGCGTTAAATGCGCGGTGGACAGCAGTTAAAAGGAATATTGCACTACAGTAGTAAACATGGATAGGAGAACGTCAGCAATATGTAGGTACCGGTACTGAAATGCGTCAATAGTAATTAATAATAAAGAAGAAAAGTTGTTTATGGAAAGCACGACAGAAGGAACAACTTTGCGAAATGAAAAATTGGAGCATGTCCAAAGGCAAGCTAAAGGTAATTTTTGAAGTAAGAGAAAACGCATGACACGCATTTAGAGCTACACTTCCATGTGCTTTCTATTTCTAGTCTTGTTCTCTGCTCTAGCTTTTGGATTTGGTGTGCATTGAACATTAAAGATCCAAAAGGTGACGTTGCTACTTACAGCAATCTAGAACAAAAGTGACTTCAATTATGGTTCCGATTGACCGAATTTTATTCCCGGTTGGAAATGTGTCCATTGATCAAAAGGCAATATTAAAAATAATAAACAGCCTATCGGAATCAGGAAAAACTGATTCCACTCGTCATTTTTGGTTTCTCCATCGGAGGAGATCTGAACAGATCTGAATTTCCTTTTCTCATAATCAAAAGTGTTGCGGCTTGAATCTTGTAACAGCTTGAATCTTGTTTCAATTGGATTGCAACTACATTCATCTTTTAATTCTTGAATATGCAAGCTGATCTGCCTCAGGATCGTCCTATGATGAGCGGCAGCAATGCAGCTGGAAAGGTGCGTCGTCGTTTAGAAATTTAATAGTCTTTCCCACACGACTTGACCAAGATTGTCAACAAGGTTGTCATTGCTTGTCAACAAGGTTGTCATCGTTAAAGGCGTAAGGCGGATACCTGATGAACCCATCAAAATGCTCTGTCGTTCCCGCGTCAATAGTAGCTCTTCATGCCGATCCTGGATGTATTCGTCGCCTGCGCTAGAGAGCTATGAATCCTGAATTATAGAACAGATAGCTAGTTGTATGGATTAATAATAATCGCTAGGAGCTCAGATACTACTAATCGCCGACTGACCGACGCACTACATTAGCGCCTTAGCCCCTCCCTAGTGATATTCAATGTTGAACAGTTCTGAGAAATGCTATATATTTCTATAGAGATTAATTGCTTGTTTGGCCTTTCTGATCGTCAATGAAACTCCGTGCCTTCGTTTGCAAGTAGGCTATTCTTTTGAAAAAAAAGGTCTCAACTGCTTTCGCTTGCAGTGGCAGATTCTAACGATATCATCACTTTCATCTGCTATTCATTTTCATAACAGGAAGAAAACATCCCACCCCTGTTTACGAGACAAGTTCCTTCTTCTGGACTAGCTCCGCTATGCCGAAGTAACCTCGACAAGGGTAGAAATGAAGATTCCTCATTCTTTGATGCTTATGTTCCTTCCTTTGTTCCTTCTTTTAAAAGAAGCGAGCCTGCGTGTTGGCTATCTGACGATAGAGACATGGAATCCAGCCCTGCAATGAAGAGTAGTCAACTTCCTTTCACTCCGCCTCCGAATAGGGGAATGCACAACTATTACCCTTCCAACTTCATGTCTCCAAGGAGTAAGAGACATCCGGCATCTTCGCCAGTTCCATCATTGGTTTCATCAGAGTATGAGGAATCACCGTATTCACGTAGATCTTCGGACTGGAATAGTCCACCTATTTCACGTGGAAATTCAAGTAGATCTGGATTTTCAACTCCCTTCTCAGATGGAAGTGATTTCGAAGCTGGAAATAGAAGTTCGTTCGTTAGTCCTCCACCTTCCAGCAGCCATTCTTCCTATTATTTTACTCCAGTGAATGAGGAAGGTCCCAATTTTCCTCAGTTCCGATCGCCCGAGACATTGAATCATTCGAAGATCAACTCTTTCGAAGGAAGTGGTTTTGAGAGTAACCTGTACTCTTCTCCAAAGCCCCATCGAGCAAGTCAGCAACAGATGATGACACCTTTTGCAGCATCCAAGAATGATGGCATGATCCCCGCTTTGTTTGCCGAACCTAGAGAAGTTCATGACAAGAGAGCATCTACAAACTTGCCATCTACTCCCCGTTCTCTAAACTGTAGCTATCTTAGCACCGTCATTAGAGGAAAATACAGCCCTAAAGACAGAGGGGATGTACATGATCGTACCCCCAAGGTTAAAAACTCTGCAAGTGCCTATGCAAGCAACAGCCCTAAAATTCATCGCGCTCAATTGTCAATGGAATCACAAGCTAGTGGAGGTCATCTTCCTCAAAATCTAAAGGGGGATCCTCACAGGCAGGCCAAGGTCAAGACTGAGTTGTGCGCTTTCTTTTCCAAGGGGAAAAAATGCCCTTTTGGGTCGAAATGTAACTATGCGCATGGCGATCATCAACTGAAATACACAAAATTGATGGAGATGGATGAAGCAGGATTGGTCTTAGACGTAGATTCGTATCGCGCCTACCCTTGTTTTTCATGGGTGTGCACTGGTGCTTGGTGAGTTTCCATGAGTGACTCTTTATTCTTGCTGCAAGCAATATCTATACCTTTTTTCAACTTCAATCTCACATATTCTCCGCTTATAATGTTAGTCCGTTTGGACTCAGATGCAGTAACATTCATGATCCTCGTACAAAAGGATTAAAAACTTCTTGGCTGCCTCACTGTGATATTCCTGTGTCTAGTCTTCCAACAGATTTGGTTGTTGACAAGTCTCATCATCAGAACTTGGCTGCATTGAATCAAAAGAATCCATTGATCCAGAACCTGCTATGGGACAACCGTCCTTCATTGAAGAAAGATCCAGAGTCTATGGATGGAGATTGGCGTGATACTTATAGCCTTGTTTGCAACCTTGCAAACTTGAATCCTAGAAAGGGCACAGCTAATATTCTCGCCAAGACAAAGATCAGCGAGCTGCAGAGGCTAAGCATTGCGAAATACATGGAATATGGGACTGAACCCAAGACGCAATATGTGTACAAGCCGAAGTATACTGTTTACAACGAGCTGTGTATGGTACTTCGTACCAAGTACTTTTGCCTCCTGAAACCTGGTGACATGACCGCATCATTGGGCATTTGTGACTGCCCTCGCATCGACTGCATTGTAAAAGAAATTCCCAAACAGGATTATGATGCAGCTAAGATGATATACAATGCTAACGCCTTGTATGACCGTAATGAAGTCATTGTAGTTCAAGAGCTCGCATTTGGATTGTGCGGAGAGCCCGCATCACGAGTCTCCCTTTGGTTTGATCTTGCGAACGATGATATGGCCGAGCTATCTCTACAGGACATAAAAAAGTTGAAAAGGGGCAACCAGAGAAACACAAGAACCAAAGCTCGCAAAATTCTGTGTTATCCGGGGTCTGATTTGCCACGTTCAGACTATGCGTTAGAACATTCTGGTTCTTCTCGTGTGATGGCATCCTCTTCCTTTGATACTCATCCGCATAGGCCGTTCTTCAGGGTTGAACCCGTGATGGGAGATACCGTTGCAATGTCTCTCGTCCAGTCGATCTTAAACCATCGCATCGCAGTTCTCTTACAGAGAGAGTATCGGGTATATAAAGGAGAAGATGCGATGGTGAAAGCTTTTGTTGCTATTCAAGATTCAGATAACAAAGAGCTCTTTCGAAACATCAAGAAGTGTGCAGCAGAGTGGCAATGGCCTGTTGCAAAGGGCAGGCAAAATATCAACAAGGAAACTAGTGTTCCAAAGACTCTTACAGATTATACACCCTCCTCTCCTTCCCAGGTGACTCCTATTTGGAATGGATTCCTCGATGAGATGAAGGAGAGCGAAAGAAAGATCACCACGAAGAAGAGGTTGCCGATTTTCAAGACCATTCACTCTTCTCCTGAGAGCAATTTGTCGCTGCCACATATCAAGGGGTCAAAGAATCATGTGGATGACACTCTGGACACATTTTACGAAAACTGGGAATTGGTTTCAAAGTTTTACCGTCTCAAGAACTAGTTTCGATCTCCAATTTAGCCGAGGAACTTAGGGGGTTCCCTCATTATACATGCTTTCACATTTCAATGCTAGAAACATTGTCTGTAATAGTAATCATTTTTCATATTCGTATTCCATTTGGTTAGAAATGAATGCCAAATCAAGCTTTACAATGGTCTGCGTGAAGTTTTCGTTCTTATTGCGGCAAACCATTTTCTTGTAGTTTTAGATTAAACTTATATAATTTGAACACTTACGATTTTTGATTTCTAACTAATTATCATTAGCTATTGTGAGTCCTTACGAACGTAGAAGTACCAGCCACACTTTCTTTACCACTGAAGAATAAATAATCCAGTGCCGTAGTGTGTTCATACCTAATGGTACAATAGTACTGCATAGTTATTAGATAGTCGTAGGGAAATTGTGCGAGTCCGTCGTCGTGTTTACAGCCGTTTTAACAGTTAAGGGTAGTTCGTTGGATAGTAGTTATTCAGTCATATTATAGGCTATTAAATAACAACTTTCAACACTTGCGAAGAACATGAGCGCACAAATTGTTGCGCGTGATCCAGTGAGATTTTTATATCCATTCGTTTCGACGAATGATCCGTTTATTCTGTGTCATCGCCTCCTCAAGGTACATAAGTTCCTACACAACACTCTCATTTTATCTCTAAACTACCAGTGACAATGACTTCTTTCAAAGATCAGGTGCGTTCTAATTGTGACAACCTGATAGACAAATAGAAAAATAATGGAGTTGTGAATGAAAGCAACTTTGGCTGTACAACACTTCAATGCATCGCCAATGTTCATGACATCTGCTATTCCAAAGAATTTGACGCTGACACATCTCTCTTCCCTCGCAGAAATTTACCGGACTTGTATCCCTTGAGGAGCATGATCCCGAAATGTATGATTTGATCGAACAAGAGAAGAACCGTCAATGGAAATCTCTTGAGTTGATTGCATCTGAGAACTTTACTTCAAAGGCTGTAATGGAGTGCCTTGGATCTGCGTTGACTAATAAATATTCGGAGGGTCTTCCCCACGCGCGTTACTACGGAGGAAATGAGATTGTAGACCAGGTAGAGGTCATGTGTCAGAAACGTGCGCTGAAAGCCTACGGACTTGATGAAGACAAGTGGGGAGTTAACGTTCAGCCTTACTCTGGATCCCCAGCTAACTTTGCTGTATACACGGCGCTTCTCAAGCCTCATGATCGCATCATGGGTCTTGATCTTCCATCCGGTGGACATTTGACTCATGGATTCTACACTTATTCCAAGAAGGAGAAGACCCGTAAGGCTGTTTCCGCAACCTCTGTATACTTTGAATCCCTTCCTTACCAGGTTGATCCCATCTCTGGACTTGTCATGCATGAACAACTTGCCCGTGATGCATCTCTTTTCAAACCTGCAATGATAATCTGTGGAGGATCTGCATACCCCCGTGAGTGGGACTACGCAAAGTTCCGTAAGATTGCTGATGATAACGGTGCACTTCTAATGACAGATATGGCACACATTTCTGGACTTGTAGCAACTGGCGAGGCTGTTTCCCCATTCGATTATGCTGACGTTGTCACCACCACCACCCACAAATCCCTTCGTGGACCTCGTGCTGGACTTATTTTCTTCCGCAAGGATGACCGTGGATTCGAAACTCTTATCAACCAAGCAGTATTCCCCGCACTTCAGGGAGGACCCCATGAGCATCAAATTGCTGGAGTTGCTACTCAGCTCAAGGAGGTAATGACCCCTGAGTTCAAACAATATTCTCAGCAGGTCAAGAAGAATGCGAAGGCCCTGGGTGCCAAACTTGTATCTATGGGATACACCCTTGCCACCGGAGGAACTGATAATCATCTTGTCCTTTGGGACCTCAAACCTCAGGGAATCACTGGATCAAAATTCGAAAAGACATGTGATGCTGTATGCATTACCTTGAACAAGAACTGTGTTCCTGGAGACGTATCTGCTGTAACACCCGGCGGAGTTCGCATTGGAGCACCTGCCTTGACCACTAGAAAGTTTGTAGAATCTGACTTTGAGCAGATTGGCACATTCTTGGATCAAACATTGCAAATTGCATTGAAGCTTCAAGCAAAGAGTGGACCCAAGTTGAAGGACTTCGTTGCATTGTTGGACGGAAATGCGGAAGTTGCTGCTTTGAGACTCGAGGTTAACAAATTTGCCACTAGTTTCCCCATGCCCGGATTTGATCCAACTCAGATGAAATACAATACTATCTAATTTTGTTAAGGACCACATTGAGGCTCACAACAAATTATAAAATTACAAATGAAACGGAATTTGTTCTAGGCTTTAGATTGATACGATGTCAATCGAAAGACGATTGGTGTCATACTCAACAGGCCAAAATGCATACCACAAAGTGATTAGTACAATATAAAAATCTCAATAAGAGTACATTTAAAAGATATCAATTAAATGTTACCTCTACCGTACCTTTAACAAAGATTAGAAAACACATTCCTATTCTGGGAGACTCCTCGTGATTCTTTGCCTGAATGTGTGAGAAGATGATACACAAAGAAAGAAATGTAACAATGCAGATATCAGACAATCCATTATTCAACACCCGAAGGAGCGCTGTGTCTTATCAAGAATAAAAGAATCAACTAGTTGTCCTTCCCTCTTAGTCAACTTCCAAAGATTGCCTACCGCCCCTCTAAAACATTTATCTAACCAACCCCAAGGGTATCTCACCTTACATTTGTCATTGCCCCTTTATCTGAGCAATCCTTCAGTCCTATTATTGCTACGAGTTCCACCAGTGCCATCTATGCCTATGAGAATGTCAAATTTTGGAAAGCACAGATGCATTATTATGCAGGCAAAATATAATGCATGCACTGCAATTATTTATTTTTATTCTCGTGTAGATCGTAATAGGCTCACAAATAACTAGTATTCACCACAACAACTCAACACATCTCCTTGAATTGTTTCATCTATGAAACACTGGCCTCCTCCAATTATCTACGGCTTTTCAGTTCCAATCTTGTATTTTGCTATCTTTGACTCTCCTCCTTTTGCTCCCAAATTCAAAATGCCTCCTATCACAAAAAGTGAGGTTGATTTTGTCTCTGGAAAGTTTCGGCTTCGGCTCTTTCTGAGAAGGATTCGGCCTTTATCTTGAGAAAGTCTGAACTCTCTTGCATAACAACAGAAGACAACGATACAATGGTTCACATAAGTCTTTTTCTAGTAGAGTCCAGAGCGCGATACGTTGATAGAATGTTTCTTTCCTAGAGTGCCTTGTACACACACATTTTATTACTTGCCTACATAACACAGCCAAGGTACGGCACAAAATATTTTTCGAACCGGCCTCTTTTATCTTTTATCAGTCGTCGCTATACATCAAGATATGACGGATCACGTCATGGCCAGCACAGCACCAAACTCCTTGGAGGAAGGTTCGAACTCGGAGGTAGAGGAGCATCAAAATTTGCTTTCATTCCGTCCTATACAGCAAAGTGACCGTGACCAACTCAAAGCACTGCACGAAGAACTATTCCCAGTGAAATACACTGAAGAATTCTACAACAATGTAGTCAAGAATAAATCGTTGGGCGGGTCACCCCTTTATTCGCGGATTGCAGTTTGGAACCGGCACCAAGATCCAGGGATGGAGATTCAAAATGATTTGATGGAGCAGCTGGCAAGGTATGTCGATGTGCACGTGAGAGTGTTTCTAGATTTAGAACTTGAGGATAGCGTAATTTTGTCAGACTCGCAAGGCCTGTCTTCGCTGCAAGATATGGAAAGTGGAGATGCCGATGAAATCATGTCATGCATCATTGGGGGATTTGTGAAATGCAACGAGATGAAGGACAGATCAATTGCAGCCGCTTTGATTAGGAACATGTATACTCATCCAAGAATGTTTTATATAATGACGCTAGGAAACACCATGAGATTTCGGAAACAGAGATTAGGAACTAAGATGATTTATGACTGTCTAACAATGATTGAGAAAGTGCCCACATGCGGGGCTGTATACCTTCACGTTATCACACATAATACTGCAGCAATCAAATTCTATGAAAAGTTGGGTTTTTATCGAATTGAAGAGATCGAAGGTAAGAGACTAAACTGCCAATCTCTTGGCTCTCCTAATATCTTTGATTTTGTCTTCTTTGTGGATGTGCTGACCATATTCAACTCCATCTTTTTCCAGATTACTACAAGATCGATGATGCGCATTATAACTGCTATCTATACGCATATTTTGTCAATGGTAAGTGGCACATATATTGAAAGTTGCAATTATACAAACATAAATGTCCGTCCAATCTCTCAAGTTACGATCGAATCGCTCATACAATAGGGAACAGTCCAACTTTTTATCATGTGATATCGTCGGTATACAGAACAGTTCTCAAGTTTTTTCTTTGAGAAATTCATGCTCGGTATTAGACATTGAGCATTAGATATTGATAAATAGTAAATTTGTGCCAACAGTATTCTACAATTATTCCTACTGCTGCTGTTGCAGCCAAGCTGAGAGTGATTGGATCTCGGATTAACAAAAACATTCCTCACAAAAACTTTCGCAAAATGATTGCAACCAACGGCATCTGTAGATTCAAGCATCGTCCTTCGTTGGCGGTGGTCTGTTCATGCGATATGAAAGAATGAAAGGAACCAATAATGAGCGAACAAGATGGAAAAGTAAACAAGGATATGATATGAACCAACCGGATCCAGGATTCGAATTACTCACGGTCCACAGGGTTGATAAATTTTCTCCAGCATCTGTAATCTGACTCTAGCAATACTTTCGTTCTGTGCAACGGAATAATATGATAATTGATCATAGTGCCCAACGTGACTTGCTAGTGTATCGCGGTGCTGATTTGTAATCCAATCACTAAATGAAAAAGAATTAGAAATAGAACCATATTGGAAGGCGAAAAATAGTATGCGAGAGTGCATTGATTTTATCTAGGCAAAATGATCATAATACCTTCCATGTTACTTACTACTTACTGATATCAGCATGTCCTAAATGTGGATTAGTATTAGGAAAGCAAGAAGTCAGAAAAGTGGAAAATGGACAAAAAGAAAAAGTGCTGCAGTGTAAAATATGATGAAGGCAATATGAAAAACAAAAGCTCTCTCCCATCCCATCTCCAATAGATACTTTACAATGTGGTACTCACCAGTTCCTAAGTAGCGAGCCTTCAACTGCTCAGGTGGAATTGATGCTCCTCCTGCTGTGCTCATTTTCTGTGTACTGTGCGTTTATTTGTGTGTTTCTTGTGGTGGGTAGAAAGATAGGCAGCGGTATTCCTGGTTTATTGTTGCTTCTTGCGATTGAGATTGCTTGATGCTTGATACGCTTTCGCTTGCTTGTCGGTTGTCGGCAATGAAAAATAACGTTAATTTTACAACGTCCTCTCAACGCACGTTTAACCGCTTCACCGTTGAGTACTTGTTGGTGACCTCTCTTTGCCAAGATGACTCCTCTTTCCGTTGCTCCATAGTTCATAACGAATATTGGGAAAAGAGGATGAGGGGAATATAATGGTATCAGCAAGTGTGGAAGTGTTGATCAATTCTAACATGCCGGGCATATTGGTGGCATTTGCTAATATTGATATTACAAAACATTCATGAATTGCCAATGCAAATGGGCTGCCTTCTCATTTGCAGGTATACACGAGTATTGCTCAGCCGCTTATTATCATTCTCTTCAATTGGGTACAAGCAATTACGATTCTTTCGATTGATGCTTTACACAAGACCAAACATCTTTTGACAAAAAGTCACAATAATCATGATACTAAGTTATCCATGGCCTTCTAAGAAAACCTCAGCCCAGGAGCTCTAATTCCACCGCCCAGCCCCTGCAAATTATTCTTCATCTCCTTTGAATCAGCCCACTGCGAGTCCAAATAATCAATTTCATCCGCCTCCGCTAGCCTCTTTACCTCCTCCTGCCTCTTGAAATAATGCGCCATCATGGCCTTCCGTTCTTCTTCATTGACAACCGGCTCTCTTCCAGGCGGACCACTTCCCATCTGTTGAAATTTGGCAATCACTTTCGTCTTTTCGTTTGTGCCAAGGCGATGAGATACTTTTTGATCCCGTTGGAATTCCTTCCCGGCACACCAGAGTGAGGTTGTTGTTGGATCCAGGATATCATTTGCGACAAATGTTCCCTGGGGGGACGTGAAGGTGGACGTGTGTATGGAGTATTGCAATAGAGAATGATGGGTGAGAATGACAAAGTTCAACTGTACTGCATTGTACTGCACGTATTGCATTGGATACATGCGACATGCATGACGACTTCTCAATGTGGCAGAGTACTCACCTCCAAGGAATCATTGTCGAGGCTAATCTTGACTAAATCGTGTTCTGGCAGCCCCATGGGGTAAGCCATGACAACTGTCTCTCTAAGCTTTGCAATTTTGTCCAATACAATTTGAACTTTCAATGAAACTCTTTTTTGAACTTGTCCCTAAACACACGGAAAGTTGATAGTGAGATCACCTTTCAATTCCTATAATAATTGATATATTGTATTGCAAAGTGGCATACAGGTATACAACAGTGCAAAGCGTGGCGATAGAAGATCATGTGGGTAATCTCTCATTCCTTACTTCTTACCTTGTCGGTGTATTCTTCTAAATCCTGGGATGATTGCAAGAGCGTCTTGAGAATTTGTGCGTCTTGTGGTGGATCCCCCGTTCTTGCCCCAGTCGGATCTGGTGTGTTCCCATCTTTTTCCACTATTTGCATGTTATCGAACTGTTCTTGGATCTGTGCAAGGATGTAGACACGGAAGTGTACGTGGATGGGGTTGTGATGTAATGTAAGAAATGAATGGTGAATGAATAGATATGAGTTATAAACTATGATTTAAATAAAGCAGCAAACGAGGAGGTATCAAGAGAAGAGGGCGCAGCCGGTGAAAAGGGATCCAACACCAGTCCATTTTGAATTTCAAAAATGAGCAACAAAAGAATCGAATCGAATCATATCGAATCGAAGTTCATACAGCAACATGCAACATGAAACATACCTCATCGCAACTAACACAGTCCTCATTTTTAATGGGACCGTATTGAGCAAGTCCTCTGATGGAATCAACGATTACTCTGGATCGAAGTCGGAGATTCTGTAGTTCCACCAATGATGTAATAAGTTCATCGTTTGGGGTATCGGTTGTAGTTTCGAATAGAAATCCATCGCCATCTCCGCTATTTCCTTTGAGACTTATGACTACCATTATCTGGATTTGATATTCGATCGTGCTAGCTCGCTATTGAAGTAAATCGGATTGTAGATTGCAATAGATTGCGAAACAATGGATGATGGGTGATGGGTGATGTAATGATGTGATGATACTAAAAGACAGAAAATATAAATAACTTGTTTGCTTTTCTTCCTGTTTCTTCCTTCATTCTCATTCTCATGTTCATCATTATTGAGTCACGTTTGTTTCAATCAGCAATGAGAATGAGATTGGCCTTTTTTCGGCGACGACGCCTTCTTCCTGTTTGTGTTTCTTCTTTTTTCTTTTTGGAGAATTTCAATTCAACATCAACATCAACATCAACAATCAACAATCAACATCACAACGCAAAACGCAACGTGCAACGTGCATGAAAAAGAGCAACGCATTAAAATTTACATGCATTCATTACAACAAACGAGCAAACGACAATCATAAATACAACAAGCAGAAGCACATAGAAACTGTAAGTCATTGATATCATTCCGTGTCCTATTATTTATGCTGAAAATTAATCGTTGGAGACATGATGAAGGATCAGAGAAACCCCGTACATTCTTCATTCATGACATTCTCATCCGAATCATATTACATCCCAATGAAACGCTTGATTTCATATATAACACCACTCACCAAATATTATCATCCAATCGTTTATCAAATTTACCCTTATTCTCATGTTCGTCATTATCATTTTGAATCTATGTATAGAAACAATCAACATGAAATTCCTCAAGAACAGATATGGCAAGAATAATATCAATAGCAATAATAGCGGCGGAGGCACAAGCGCTGCAGATCCAGATCTGAAAACTAGAAGAATCATCAAAGGGACCATTCCACCCACGGCTACCGATACCAATACAGATACAGATGCGAATACTATGCCCAGCACCAGTACGGATGACATTGACCATGAAGATGAGGATGATGAACGCTCCCAAACTCATCTGCTGGGGACATCGGCACAAAAAAGAGAAATCATGAAGGAGAAGTCCGAAACGTGGAGAAAAGAACGGTTAGACGCCACCAATAGATTGAGAAAAGAAAACAAACAGCAAGAGATTAAAGAGCACCGCTTCAACTTGAGGAATAAATCCGATAATAAGGAAAACCTTC
>Ga0136554_1000579_pt1 | contig 13709 bp, 14 predicted proteins | sample AntRauTorckE5431_FD_104637 | JGI IMG/M metagenome (GOLD analysis project Ga0136554, IMG submission 104637) | Saline lake microbial communities from Rauer Islands, Antarctica - Metagenome Torckler E5 #431 | ecosystem: Environmental > Aquatic > Non-marine Saline and Alkaline > Saline | place...
ATCACACTCGGGTTCCATATAACTTTCGTACGCGCTCCCTTTGTTGTCGTACTCGTTGCGAGCACTTCTTTCGAATTCTAATTCTCAGAATTTTGGCGCCAGCCACTCCGGAGGAGCGTTAGTTTTTCTTCGTCATCTGTCATCGGTGTCATCATTCTTTCATCTGCAACCATGTGCGTAAGTGTTGTGGAGCGTCCTATCCTATGACTCGTGCGCACTCTGTTTTCGTGTGCCGACGAGTGCCGAGCCAAAAGGTATGCCGAAATATCAACAAAATTCAAGTGCGCCCTATGCTTATAAGTTGACCCGATCTTCTTGTAATAACACGTATGTCTTAAAGAATTAATTCATTCGACGAAGCTTCGTTCTACGGCTGAAGGTTGTGTGACGTGTCTGGTATCATCACGGAAGCAGCGACGCAACGACCGTCCCACTTTATCACTTCAGCGAAGCATGCTACTTCGAACCGTAGAAAATTTTACAGCCTTTGGAAGAATTTCCCCTTGATTTCCCGGGCCGAAGTTGCGGATTGCTATCGCAGGGGAGAGAACCAACCATTGCTATTGTTTCACGACACTTTCACAGATGCCGGTAGAATGGGAAGCTGACAGCGAGGCTCCAGGTAATTCCAGAGTGAGCAGTGGCCTTCCGGTAGATAGTGCATTACACCATAGCGTATCTACCAGCACTACCGCTCCAGCGCCATCATTATCTTCGAAGCAGCATGCCCCCGATGTGCCTGAAGATGATCCGATGCGGCGCATCTGGGTGATGGACGCGTGCTCGCTTCAGCCATGGGGTGCATGGCTGGGCACAGGAGAACGGCTCATAGGCGCACGCCCTACAAGACCTTCCCCGGTCTCGGGAGACACCGCGGAGACCCACCCCAACCTCTCCCCGCCCTACACGGGTAGCGGTTTTCCGTATGGCTCTCAGTCACCTGCGAATGTGGCGGCAGGTTGCACGCGCCGCCAACCGCTCGATTTTTTCGCGGGGGTACACCCAGAGGACGCACCCGTTGCCCGGGACTTGCTGGCTTTTCCGCCCTGGCGCCGCGCTGGCTTTGCTGTAGGCCCAGCGGGCGCTGCAGAAAGCGGCAGCGGTGGGGCTGGCGGCGGCGGCGTAGGAGGACTCGTGCGGCGGGTGCGCGTGCCGGTGTACCGCCGCAGGAAGACCGATGCCGGCTTGAAGAAAGCGGGGGAAGCAAAGGGAGGCGACGACGACGACGATGGGTTGCGCGTTGAATGGGTAGGGCCGGACGGTGTCACATGGACCATCTTCGAGTGTGTGGCGTGGCTGGAAGCAGGCACCTTTACTGTGGTGGCAGAGCGCCCTCGCCTCAAGCCACCCCTTTCACCCCATCATCACCATGCACCCACTTCTTCGTCTTCATCGGGGCTTGGCCAACAACCGGCTGCATCGCGCTACTTGCCCCACTCGCCCTTCTCCATCATCGAGCCCATGATCGCCGTGCTCGACTCGAGGCCTGGTGGGGCGCGCGGCGAAGGCGATGGCCTTTTTGCGCCCACGATCACATGTATCGGAGACATGACCAGAGAGCTCACCATGCAAGGCGCCAACAGCGGCAGCAGCGACAGCAGTCAGCTTGCGCGTAATTCCATGGAGCTAGTCCCGCTACCTCGGCCATCTATGATGCCCGCTGCACCCACCAGTGTCGTTGAAGTAGTGGCTGCGGCTGACAACCTGTCGAGCCTCTCAGCAGACCTCCTCCGGTAATAGCCTCTTTTTGTCCCCTTTTATTTACCCCCCTATTCCCCTCGCATTCATGGTTTGCTTATCAAATGTAAAAGAAAAACTAGTCGTGTCTGCGTCTCCTTGAAGCTCACTCGCCTCCTTGAAGCTCACTCGCATAAATTGATGATCGATGCCCCACGTACACATGTGCCTAATCAACACAGGTGCTTACTCGTGGCGAGTCATGCAGGGCCCCCCACAAGCAAGGGCAGGCACCCTAGCACCACCACCACCCGCGGTCAGGGGGAAAAGCGCAGCCGTCAATCGGGCAGTACCAGTATCAACAGCAGCAGCAGCACTGAGAGTGGCAGTGCGCAGTCCTCGCAACATCAGCGACGAGGGGGTACAGCTGACGCAGCGCCTACTCTGGTCGACCCTTCACAGTATCGCAGCGGCGGCGGAAGCTCATCCTCGCCTCCCCTGTCATCGTCTACGCGGGTGAGGATGAGCATCTCTCATTGATACATCCCTTTGTTCTTCCCATGTGTACCCTTTTCTGTTGCGTTTCTTTGGGTACCGTGCACTGTGCACGTGCTTGCTTTGATTGAATGTGCGTGCCCCTGCCCTCTGCCTTTCACAGTCCTCGTCTGAGTCCTCGATGTCGGACGCGGACCCAAGTTTTGACGGCGAATGCATGGAGCCTCCGCTGCCACCGCCACCGCTTGAAGCCAGCGTTGAGCCTGGCGCATTGCAAAAGCAAGCGTCTTCTTCGTCTTCTGCAGCAGTTTTCCTGCCGCCACCCCACCCGTTGCCTTTGCCTCAAGTGCGGCGCTTTCCTGTCCCACTCAGCGGCATCTCTTTAGCCTACCGCCAAGGCATAGGCGCGGAGACTCTGGCAGCTCTTCTAGGAGTAAGCTCAGGAAGCGATCATGGCATCAGTGCAGATCATGATAGTAAAAAAGCAAAAGGCAGCGGTGCAAGTGCCTCTGCTGCTGCACAAGAAGAAGAAGCGGGACTTTCTTCTATGGATGCAGACCCTGTCAATAATGCAGCACAACCTTCGCTTTGGTCCCACTCTGTAGCCTTGGCGGACGGGAGCGATGGCGGCGAGGACAGCCCATATGGCGGCGGCGGAGGCGGTAGCTTCATGTGGAGCGACGCGCGCAGTGGTGGCGACAACAACAGCAGCAGCCTACCAAGGCAAGAGGAATCGTGCCACAGCTTGCTGGAGGGCATGGCAAGCCTAGCGTCGAGTTCATTAGGGTCTTCTCCTTCTAGCGCAATGTCAGCTGGAGTAGGATTAGGAAGCTTCACAGGCAGCAGCTACGGCAGTCAGGAACATGATTCAAGTTTAAGTGGGCAGTGGCGGACTCATACACAAAAAGAAAACTGGAAGGATAAATTAGGCAAGACAAAAGTGTTACAGCCTCTTCCTGCAGCGCTGCCATGGATTGCATTTCTTGACTTGTGCTTTTCGACTGCAGACGACTCAATAGCTGCGCCTCTGGTGAGTTCCTCTTTGTCTTTTCTTCTTTTAACTACCCTCTGTATTCCATTATATGTATGTTTGTCCTCTCGTGGAAAAAGCTGTAAGCATCGGCGCTTATTTCTAGGCTCCTATCTTTTGGAGTCAACGATTAACTCGAACACAGAAGCCTTGATTTCACCCCTTTCATTTCACCCGATGTTTTTTTTTAAATCTTCACCTTTATTCTGCGTGCTTTGCATGCGTGTGCCACTGCATGCTACCAGGCGGCCGCCCTGGCCCATCCTATCGGCGTTTTGCGGGTCCTCGGCCTCGCGGGTAACCACTTGACCGCCAAGGGCGCCACCGACCTGGCAGCGGGCTTGGAGCGCAACCAGTCTTTGAGACGCTTAGACCTCAGCGGTACTAGGAAGAGAGCGTGCGGGTTTGTGAGGAGCGGAGAAATCTGCATTTGCCTGGTTGATGCGGGCAAATGTCTAGCTGAGATTACAAAAGCTCCTTCAACTAAGAAAGCTCCGTCATTCAAATTGTTTCCCTAAGCAGACATATTTCTTCTTGATGTCGCTATTCTTATTATCAATCTCTCCTAAATTGCTTCCACCTCAAAACTCAACCTCGTGTTGTCACTCACGCAGGCAACAAAATCGGCGATGAAGGTGCCTCAGCGGTGGCCCGCGCGCTGGGCTGCCACCCTCGGCTCTTTGAGCTCAAGCTCGACGGCTGCGGCCTCGGCCTTGCTGGCGCGTACTCTTTGGCCAAGCACTTAGTTGCCCTTTCCAACAGCTTGCGAAGGCTGACGGTAGCCAGCAATGCCCTCGGCAGCGATGGTTTTGCCCTCTTGCACGCGGCCGCTGCTGGGGTGGTGCCGCCCTCCACATCATCTTCATCGTCGTCATCAGCAGCAGCGGTGGCTGAGTCAAGGAGTGCGTTGGTGCACTTGGATTGTCAGTTCAACGGCATTTCGGCGATGGCGCAAATCACCGGCTCCCTCGCCAACTGCAACCTCAATGGCTTGGTGCAAAGTGGCGGCGGGTTAGGGAGCGGCAGCAGCATGTTTCCGCCAAAATTGTCCACGGGTTTACGGGAATTGGTGCTGACTTGCAACACGTTGAACGACGACGGCGCTGCCAGCGTGGCCCGAGCATTGCCCTTTTTGCCCCACCTCAAGGACCTGAAAATGGGGTTCAACATGTTGGGCGTGAAAGGGGTGTATCCGCTAGTGCGCGCCTTGCCGCACACCCATGTAGAAAGCTTGGATTTGTCGGGCAATCCCCTGGATGCCCCCTCTGCTTGGGCCCTCGCGTTTGCCCTAGGCCACAACACGACTTTGCGCAAGCTGGGGTTGGACGGCACTGCTCTAACAGGACAGCCATCGTGCGCGGGGCATTTCGCCGTAGCACTCATTGCGAACCCCAAGTCAGCGCTGACGCACTTGTCGGGCATTCAACTGGCCACGGCGCTGGAAGGCTTAGGGGTTCGCCTGCCGTCGCAGTGTAGCAGTGAGTTCGGATACGGTGCCAGTGCTGCTGCCTACCTGCAGAGGCCTTCATTCGAGCCAGGCGGTGGTGTTAGTACCAATTGCCCGGCTAACACCGAGGTGCTGTCGTGGTTGAAAGTGCTTCGCCAGGCTGCGTGCAACCACTCCAAGGCGATTCAAGAGGCCGAACGCGAGTTTGAGAAACGAAGCAACGCTTTGGGGAGCGGGCGTCGTATGCCCGTGCACAATACGGCCCTTCCATACGGGATTCACCAGCCCCGGTCGAAGACTACGGAACAGCACCACGGAGCTCCGAGAGGTGCCCTGCGGCAAAGGCTGAGAGCCTCCACCGACATTTCAGAGGTACGCATTTATAGATACGCCCGACAAGGCGCTGTAATACTTCCATCGGTAGCAAATCAAAAACACCAAGGAATGCCTCAACTAATTGTACAACTGTTCTCGCGTACACTTTTTTATTGAAACCTGTCTCTTTTCAACTTGATTCTGTTCTAGGGCATGCTGGCCTCGATGAGCACCGGCAGCTTAACCAACTCGGAGCTCGGCGGCGACGAAAATGGTGCTCTCACGCGCTCCTTTGAGTCGAGCGGCTTTAGGGATGCGTGCTCCGAACCCGCAGGCGCCCCGCCGCCGTTGCCGGGTGCGCCGCCAGCAACAGCACAGCCCATGAGCTACCATGGGGGTGGTGCTAGCACTGGAGTGGCTCTAGCCCAAATGCTTCATTTCCCTGGCCCACCCAGTATGGGATTACACATTCCGGGATTTCCCCCACTTCAATTTCCGCCGCAATTTCCGCCGCCGCCGATGCCGCCGCCGCCGCTAGTGCCACCGCCTGCCTTTTTGCCGTTTCATGCGCCAGCTGCTTTTCCAGCTGCTTTTCCACCGCCGAACTTTCCATGGCAGGGCAGTGGTGCACAGCAGCAGCAGCAGCAACAGCCGCCGCGATTACCGCTCGTGCTACCTGCTTCATCGTCACCAAGCGCACAAGCAGCAGCAGCAGCAGCTGGAGGAGGTGCTGGAGGTGGCGGTGGCAGCCGTGGCAGTGGTGAGACGGGCTTCACCGGAGCTGGGACGGTGTGGGTGGAGCGCGAGCGAGCGGCTGAGGTGTTTGACGCCGTGTTCGATCCTGTGGCATTTAGCCATGCGGTAGGCTTGCGCTCTCTCAGCAGCAGCACTACTGAAGGCAGCGATCAAGACCTTCACCACACTCATGCTCACCAGAATGCAGCCACCGCGCTGCCTTTCTTGGCGCCCAGGAGCCAGCACGGTATGAAAGTGCAAGACAGCGATGACGGCAGCAGCCGGAGCGACACTTCTTCTCCCGGCCCACCATCTCACAGCAGTGCTCAGGGCGCAATGCGGGCAGGTGCCGCAGGTGACGCCACCACCTATGACCGCGAAGCGGCGCTTTGGATGCACGCGCCCCCACCGCTCGAGCTCCTGGGCTTGCCGCCGAAACTAGTGTCCGCGTTGAGCGGCGGCAGTGGCCAGGAAAACGGGTGCGTAGCGTTATAAGTACTGAAAGAGGTGGGTAGAGATTCAAATCAGATGCTACTGTATTATTATTTCCGTGAAGTCTTCGCGCAAGTTAAAACCGTTGTATCGATCTAACCCACTAAGCGTTTAATTTTCTTTCCTCTTCACATATACCATTGTGCAGAGGCGGGCCCACTTCGATGTTAGACATGCTGCAGTTCATTCCGTACGACGAAAACGAACTGCGCGCTGCCCTTGAACTGTTTCAAATCGCTGCAGGGCCAGACTTGCGTAGAGGTGGCGGCGGCAGCGGTGGTGGCGGTAGTACTGGTGGCGGCACTGGTGCTGGTGGTGCCTCGGGCAGCAGCAAAGACCTTCAAACACAATCTCTAGAGCCTCCTCCTGCCCTTGGGCGTGCCAAGGACTCCAAAGCCATTGCCGCCAAAATGAATGCGCGCCGCGCCTTTGCGAACGACGGCGTGGTGCGGCACATCGCCCCTCGAAATTGAAAAAATGTTGTCTTTCATAGATTGAAGAGTGGCTTTTGTCGTCGTCTTTTGCCTTTCTTATCTTTTCTTTGTAGGCTTTCTCTCAAATACACTTAACTTCTTTTCTTTTTTTTTCACCTAACTCTGATCCAATATTAGGTCAAAGCAATGCACGCCCGGCAAGCCTCAGACAAATGCACGGCAGACCTCGTGAAGGCAGGATTGGGTGAAGAAGAGGCCCAACAAGTGAAGGCGCTGGACACAACCACAGCCACTGCTGCGACCACCAGTCGTCGGCCCGGCAGTGCTGGGAGTGGCGCTAGCGGTGGTGGCAGCGGCGGAGGCAACACAGTACCTACAGCGCCATCGCCGTCGTCGTCAGGAAGCGAACGAGGAGCAGCAGCCGCGACCTGGTCTAGTGCCCTCTTTGACCCAGACTCGTTTCCTGGGCTCAAACTCACTGTTGAGGTGATCGAATGTCATAAATGAACTGGCTCAAGAGTAGCGATGTATTAGTTGTTTCTTCTTGGCGTCCTTCACTCCCTTAAACCTCTCTTCTTCTTTTTCTTCTTTCCCACAGGAGGGCTTGCGTCCTGGCGGGCGGCGCTCCGATTCCCTCATGGCCATGCGAGCGATGCTTTATGCCTCCTTCTACCGGGGTGCGGGCGGGTGGCGCACCAAACGAGTGCTCATTGTGGACGACTCCAAGGTAATGCGGCGCTTCCTGTGCCGACTCATGGAGCGCGAAGGCTTCGCGACCGACGAGGCCATCAACGGCCAGTCGGCGCTCGAGCTCATGCAGCAGCGCTACTACGACGTGGCGTTTGTGGACCTGGAAATGCCGGGCATGGGGGGCCTGGAGTGCGCTTCTGCCTTACGGGAATGGGAAAAGAAGATTGGGCGGACGCAGCGGCAGCGCATTTGTGCGGTCTCCAGCCATTCTCGGGCCAAAGAGCAGAAGGCTCTGAACGCCGGCTTCGACTCGTACCAAAACAAGCCGATTCGGGGCAAGAGCTTGTTGAAGGTGGTGACGTCAGACAGTGACTCACAGCGCGACAAGACTCCGTCGCCGAAAGGAGGGTCTGACGAGCAACCCAGCGGAGAAGCGTCTTTTGGCGCTCCTTCAGATACGCCACAACAACAATGATTGGCAGCGATTGGCAGCTCGACTTGCGGAGGTATTCTACTATGCCCTCGATACCGGCTGGGGCTGCGGGCTGAGGATCCTTGGACCATTCCAATCCTATGGATGTTTTTATGTTTTATCACTACAGGACTTTTTCTTGGCAGCATTGTCCTTCTGTATTTTCAAGGCTATTAAATCAAGACACCAGCGATACAGCCACCTCAAACCTATGGAGAAGCTTCTTATTCATAGGACCATCCTGTTGGAGTATAGGGCACCCCTGTAGTATACAAAGGGGGTTGGCCCGTCGACTGCGCATCTTGCTTGTATGTACTGATCCCTTATTCGCGTTAGCACCGGAACTTCAAGAGGTAATGGTCCCGGATATCATAAAGAATGAGAATTTCTTTATGGCTCGTGGTTTTGCTTCTCTGCTACTATCACTATAGTATGAATTATGCGAACTAGTAGATTCTGATCAGAACAGTTCTAAAAGGGAACCAGGGAGATTACTGACAACCCAATCCACCGTTATAATAAAAATTTATATTTAGTCCTAGCTCAACTTACTGGGAAGGCATCTAGGGGTTAGATTTTGATGATGGAGGAGGCAAAGGAAGTACCAAAATCGGGCATGTGCGCCTGATTACCTTCTTAGTTTTAGTTTGCGCTGCTTTGCTTTGCTTTTCTTCTCTACCTGTTGGCCTTCTAATTTCGGTCCTTCGGGGCCTGTCTCAAAATCGGATTAAAATAGGTAATTGATTCTGAATTTTGATACAGACCCTGGGGGCCTTGAGTTAGGGGGATGACTGGTAAAAATACAAAGCAATATTACGTCTATTAGAACAAAAGCTAATGAGACACGCCATGGATTTTCTTACTTCTTTGTTAAAAGCTAAGTTCGTCCGTTAGCGGCCGGACCACGTGATTGAAAGCTCGGTCGGGAGTCGTCGGTCGTCGGGAGCTCAGAAGCTTCTTGGAAGGTTGGAAAGTAACAACTTCTGGAAAGTGGAAGAAAGTTCTTGCTTCTTGCTTCTTGACTGTTGCTTCTGGCTTTGTATACTGTTGTACGTAGTAAATGAGGCGTGCTAATGCTACATACATACTCGCTACTCGAAAAGGGGCAAAGTAGGCTCTAGAAGTAGAACAGTCGACATAACATCCGCAATTTCTCATTTTGGGTCGTAGAACACTAGCACGATTGGCCAGGCTTCCACTAATTCCTATGATGAAATTACCTATTCGCTGCTAGATTTGTAAGGTTTGCGATGTCTGCAGACTACGACGTGAGGTACCGCAAAGGCTGGGCTTATGGAAAGGAGCCTTCGCAATGGCTTAAGGCGGCTGCCGAGCTGCACCTACCTAATAGAGCCAATGACAATCTTGGCCCGAGCTGTGTCTTAAGCTTAGGCGAAGGCCAAGGCCGTAATGCAACACACCTAGCTACCCTGGGCCACCATGTTACCGCCGTTGACACATCTCAGGTAGGCTGTTTCTGACAAAGTCTATCATGGTGGAGCCTAGTGCAGCGCCCGTCTTTGGGCGCTTTCTAAGGTCTCGCCGTCATCAAACTTTAATATCTGCATTTTCAACGCTACACTTTCATAGGTTGGGTTGAAGAAAGCTTGTTTGTTAGCTGAGCAACGCAAAGTTTCGCATTTGGTGGAAACTCTTCAAGCCGACCTTGAAGACCCTACCTTCGACCCCAGCCTCGGGCGTGGTGAGTAATCCAGGAATATCCTTCAGTTCGTTTACTGCTTTGCAAGCATTTAAGCCAATGTCTTTCCTGTCAGGTGCACGTTGGCAGGCTGTGGTGTCGGTCTTTTGCGCGCTGCCACCTATTCCACGGCGCGCCATCCATCGAGCTTGTTGCTCTGCTATAGTACCTGGTGGGATCTTTTTCTATCAAGGGTTTGCTCCTTCTGAACCAGCAGCTGATTCATCGCAAAGTAGTCGCAATGGTGGTCTTGTTGACTCCACGCTGCCAGCGAGAGCAGCGAATAGCGACGATTGCCACTTACGCCCTTTAAGTGGAGAAGAGCTAACCAAAAGCCAGAAGTCTCGACCTCACTTACTGGCTGGGCCGAAAGATCCAGCGCTCTTGGCGACTCCTGCGACCCTTCTTGAAGAGCTTGAAGGACTCAAATTGGATGTGAGTACACGAGCAGTAAATACGGGTGAAACTTTGGAAATTATTTCTTCAGCTTCTGCGCGTTAGAATTACAGGAGTTTGGCATGGTTTTAGATTCTAGTCCAAATAGATCAATGTCAATTGGCATAAGTGTTATTGCCATGCTTGCATATTTTATGAACAGGTGCTTCAAGCTGAATTAGTTCTAGTAGATGAGCTGAATGACGGGCCTTTTCATCGTGGCCCTGCTTACCTGACGTACCTTGTGCTGAAAAAGCGGGGAAATCTATCACCGCAGATACCGCTGGCACTGCCATTGCCAATAGATGAAAGTACAGCTGCAGTCATCATAAAAGGCGAATTAGAGCCCCCTCGAAAGTTTGATAAACCCAATTCAGCGACGTTGATGGAAGCACGATGTCTTGATAGTACAGAAGACGAATATCGAATGGCCATTGACAATATCTTTGAAGATGCTTTGGAGTCGCGTGTAGCAGCAGCCAAAGAACTCCAAGCATTGAATCCCGAAATAAGCATTGTTGGGACTAAAAAATGTAGCGGAGATAGCAATAGAGATGATGATAAAAGTGGCCACACGGGTTTGGCTGCAGAAGGTAGGTTTGCCGAAGCATTGGATGTCTACTTAGCTCGCTCTGCCGTTGCTATCTTTTTGTCATCATCAACAGAGAGAGGTGCGCCAAATGCAGCGACGTCAAGTAATGTTGGTTCACTCAGCAGCACCTGCTCTGCCATTAGGAGTAGTTTGGACGATGGTATTGCACGCAGTGCTCATGGTAATAGCTGCGGCAGCAACAACGACTTTTCAGTCACGTCTCCGCCAGCAAACACGGCTCACAAGTCAAGCCGCACTCGTGGCAAAAGCAAGAGTGGCCCCGATCCTTTGTTGGCGTGTGCAGCGACAAGCGTAGCCATTGCGTGCGGCGCAACAAGCCGCGCGACGCCACGACGCTGTCGTTACTGCTGGCTACCGTTTTCAACCGCTTTGGATGCAGCACATTCAACCTTAGCTTTGAAGGCTAGTCCTTCAGAATCCACTCTGAGTATCAAATCTTGTATGTGCGATGAGCTCGCAAGTCTTAAGAAAGCTCACGAAGAAGAGCAACGTAGACTAGTGCCTTTGAGTTTACCTGCTCTCAATCACTTGCCTGCGGCATTCCCCGAGACCTTCCCCGGAGCAGCTGTATCAGCTCAAGTGTGGCCTCGAGTGCGCTTTGTAGTGGTGTGCCATCCGAACGAGTTCATGCGGTCAACTTCTACCGCTAAGATTGCTACAACGCTTTTAGGGTGTACAAAAAACAAGTATTCGTCTTCTTCAGGCACGTATGATAAAAGTGATGCTGCACTTTCGTCGTGTTCGATGCTTGTTGTGGGTGCCCCGAGGCATGAAGCAAGGCTAAATTTGCTCTTGAGAGCTGCAGCTCTGAATGTTGACGAGCAAATTGATATCACAGATGCTGGTGACAAAATAGGCCGCGTGCGTGTTCTATTTCCGTGGTCTAATGATGATGATTCAGTTACCACAGCATTGACTTATGTCAGAGCCCGTACAGAAGAAGCAGTGTTACCAAGTATGGAGCGCAGCAGCGGCAGTACCTCTGCTACGAGTAAATACAGTCAGCAGTCGAGTAACCCTCCTCCTCTGCTGACTGTGCTGGTTCCCGATGGTTCTTGGGCGTGCGCAACAGCACTTGTAGCACAACTCGACGAAAAAGTTCGCGCAATACAAGCCATTAAAATACCAACGGCATCAGAAGGGTGTCGGGGCTCAGTTGAAAGTGTTGGCAAAGAAGGCGACGAATATTGCGGCAATAGTGACGAATGTGACAAGAAGAAAAGAAACATCAGCAGCGAGGTACCTCTTTCGAATCAAGGTTTGAAATTTGTGCGGTTGTGCCGCGAACGCGTTGCCACTCACCATTCCCCATTAATTGAGGCACTGCGCGCAGGCTGTGGAAACGGCCGTTTAAGCACCTTAGAGGCAATGGCTATGTTCTTGGATGAAGCAGCGCAAGCTGCTTCTGTTCAGGAGTCTGTTACTTTCGATCCTGCTGCACCTTCAGCCGCGGTTGGTAGTTCCCCCGTTGATAAGACCAGCAAAGTTGAACCTGCTGCACATACCTCACCTTTGGTCAAAAACACGGTAAACGCTGAAGCAGCAGGTTGGCACTCGCCAGGTCAATGGGCACATTTGGCTTCATCTGATGCATCCCTTCTCCGAAGTGGCCGGCAGCCTCTCGTGCGACACGTGCAACATGAAAATAATACCTTGCGCGCTGCAATAGCAGCAGATGCTACTGAAGGCAGTGCTGTTTCTTCTTCTTCTTCTGGCGGAAGACCGAGACATTGTGATGGTAGTGAGATTGAGAAGGCAAGCCCTCGATGCCGTACCAACGATCAGAAGCTTGATGCTAAGCTCATAGTATCATGGGTGACCGCCCTTGAAGCAGCAGCAACTGCACGCGAAAAGCACGCTGCAGCAGCCCATGCTGTTACTACGGAATTAGTCGATCGCGCAGTAACAGCAACAGGGCCACCCACAGCAGCGGAAGCAGCCGCAGCAGCTGCTTCCAGCGTCGCCGTTCATCCTCGTTGGGCTGGACCGCCAGGTTTGCGGCGGTGCATTGTGTGTGGCGCTGCGCTGTCGACTCCCTTGAGGTGGCGAGCGCACTTGAGTGGCAAGAAACATCTCGAAGCCGTTGCACGGAAGCACCTTCTTCGAAATGCTCCACTCTCAATGGCATCAGGAGCCAGCACCACCAGCCGAGGCGATGACGCTAAAGAAGATGGCATGCCACTGGATAATAGTGGCTTCAGGAGAGGCATCGCTGGAAGCGGTGATAATCCTGCTGATGTTGAGGCTGCATGCTCCAAGATCGCTCGTGTGCACGATGTTCCAACGAGAGAAGACTGCGAAGCTGCTCTTGCATTGCACAGCGATGCGCCTCTCAATGCGGGCACTTGGCTAGTGGAGCCTCCAGATGTCGCCTTGGCTGCAGTGGCGGGCGCCTTAGCACATAATACGTGAACTCATAAAGCAGAATACCACAAAAAGGTCGATAATGTTCAAGTTTAAGTGAGCTAGAAATACAATGCGGTATAGAACTCTAGATTTGCTTTCAAAGGAGAAGTGAACTAGCGAAGTTGGCCGCCAGAATAAGATTTGAATCCTGGGAGCCTCCGGAAATGCCATTGCCAATAAACTACCTGCTTTTTTCTTCTCTCGAAGAAAGGCGCCAGTTGGAGCCTTTATTGGCCTTCTGGAGCGAATTTGCTAGCGCACTTGCAGCTCAAGTGCATTCTTTATGTGCCTCTGTGACTGCTGTGTACTTGCCTTTCTTTGTTTTTGGAAGAGTATTAACTAGACTAAGCCATTACTCATTAGTACTTAGTACTTCTGATTTCTATGGGACTTCCGAGTGGCGAAATAGTTCTAAGTTTTAATACTTCTATAGTGCTCCACGAAGTAGAACTCGAACCAGATAAGTGAAAATTCGCAAAATTCGACCAATGCCTGATAGCAGTGGGCATGGGGCCTCTGCTAGGGACTAGGCCACTGCGTCGTCTGCACTCCAAATTCCAAAATCTCGGTGCATGTCTCACTGTCTCAGAATCTTGGGCATGTGCGCCTGATTAGCTTCCTAAGAATAGTTTGCGCTGCTTTGCTTTTGAGACAGGCCCCGAAGGCCCGGAATTAGAAGACTAACAGGTAGAGAAGAAAAGCAAAGCAGCGTAAACTAGACCTAAGAAGCTAATCAGGCGCACATGCCCGAGTGGCCATGGAAGTGATG
>Ga0136554_1000586_pt1 | contig 13594 bp, 8 predicted proteins | sample AntRauTorckE5431_FD_104637 | JGI IMG/M metagenome (GOLD analysis project Ga0136554, IMG submission 104637) | Saline lake microbial communities from Rauer Islands, Antarctica - Metagenome Torckler E5 #431 | ecosystem: Environmental > Aquatic > Non-marine Saline and Alkaline > Saline | place...
AGGCATGTAAAAAACGTGTTGCTGAATTGTTTGATGAGGAATTGTTCAAGCAGCCTCCGCCAAATGAAGATTGCCCTATCTGCTATCTACGACTTCCAATCGAAGTAATTCAAAAGAGGTACCAGTCATGCTGCGGTAAAATGCTGTGTGGCGGTTGTGTCTGTGCACACATAGTTACTGCAGCAGATACAGAAAGATTCAAATGTGTCTTCTGTCGAACTGAAGTACCTTCATCAGACGAGGAGAATATTGAAAGAACGAAGAAACGCGTGGAAGCCAATGATGCACGGGCGATGGTTAGGCTGGGGAGTTTTTATGACTTTGGGATGATGGGCTTGCGACAAGACAATGCTACGGCATTGGAGCTCTATCATAAATCAGCAAAACTTGGACACCATCATGCACATCATAATCTTAGTATTTGTTATCAAAATGGGGATATCGTAGAAAAAGATACAAGAAAAGAAACACATCATAGACAACTTGCTGCTATGGCTGGGAATATACATGCAAGGTTTAATCTTGGGTGTGATGAGTATAATGCAGGCAACATGGATCGTGCATATAAACACTGGATGATTTCAGCCAATGACGGCTATGATTTAGCTATGAAGGCGGTTCAGGAGGGATACAATAGTGGTTTCGTAACGAAAGTTGACTATGCAAAAACTACTAGTGCATATGGTAACTCAATTGACGAAATGAAAAGTGATGATAGGGATAGAGCTGCTGCCTTTCATGCTTCAAGGGGCATGGGAGCAGAATAAAGCAATAATGCATCTTATAAAACCAAAACTAGATTAGATGCAGCATGGAAGTGTCATCAGATATTATCAACATGGGGTGATATAATTTCAGCAATATAGTAGCGAGGGTGTCATAGAAAAGGACACGAAAAAGGGAAGATATTATTATCAGATTGCGGCTATGGTATGTGCAAGCGAGGCGGGAGACACTTTGCTGTACTCCACTGTTGTATCACCTATCACGTCTGATTGGTTCTTTTTTCACATTATTTGTATTATAGTTCCAAGAATTCTGGAACCTGCTTTCTGTCTAATAGAGCTTTATGTTGAATGTGGCCTCTGGCCTCGGAATTAAATGATGATGATGAGCAAGACATCAAATGCGCAAAAAATGCACATACAAAATAACAATAAGAGGAGTGGCAGAAGACAGAAGTAGTAGCACTACCCCCAACAAGATGATCTCAACCGCCTTGATGTTAACAAATTATCTTGATTAATTGAAGAACTTGCCTGACAAAGAAAATACTCTTCAAGCTCAATACACAGATGATCATGTGGTGGTGTATCAAGCTTACAATGCAAAAATTGCGTCATCGGCTGTCAAAGAACAGTGCTTTGGTGGACCAGATTTTCATTCAACAGGGTATCATGGATTAAACCGAACTTTACATGGATGATGTATCGATGTGGATGGGCAGAGAAGGACCCGAATCAGGAATGTGTTCTTGCGATTCGCCTGAAGCGGAGTTTTGGGATGAGATTCTATCTTGTGCAGTTTCTGCAAATTACTCCAAGGTGGCGGATGAAGAGTGTTTGACAAAGGTAGAATGGCAAGCAGCATCGAGAAAGTCAAATGTTGTGGTTCAGTGGGATCCGGACCAAGAACCCTTAATGAATAAGAAATATCATCGACGAGCGATACAGTTGGGTATTTGCCCAGATTTGCTGAAACGCTTTGGGTTGAGACAGTGAACAAAGAGAAAAAGTGCTGCATCTTCATCATTATCATCATCATCGTCACAGGTAACGTCGGATAATTCTTGTGACATTATCGCCATAGAGGATATTACGAAGTTTGTCAAAGCTACCAGGGAGCACGCAATGCAACAAGACGATCCACTGATAGACCTCCGAACTCCTCTTAAGGCCATCTACACTCTCATGCTAAATTGATTTGAGATAGTCTCTGATTTAATTTCGCTATCGGTACCTTGAAAGTTTGCCATTACATAGCGAAATAGCTCCAATGGAATGAAAATAAGTCAATCAATTCTCTCCCTAAAGAGGAAACAGGTGATAAATGAATGAATGGTCTACTGCGCGAAGCAAAATACCAAAAGGAAATCGGAAATCAATTATGTTGATGAGCAAGACACATCAAACAGCAAGACAGATCAAGAGAGAAAAAGAGACAGAGATCAGAGGTCAAATATCACCCGCAATAATAATAAGAGCACTTACAACAAGAAATCATCCGTCAAAGCAAAGAAATGGAGCATATTCATATGCAAAGAAAAGGAGGATTCTAAAAGTAAAAACGATGCGAATCGATTCAAGCTTACAAATTTACAATGGTGCACGACCTACTAAAAAAGGAGTAGTAGAGAAAAGGGTCGGGCTGTCCACAGCATGCTATCGGAGGAGATGCAAAAAGATGGATGAAACGATAGCAACAGGGGATAATTCCAAACCATTCACGGCTGCATTTTAAACATAGATCACTTATTAGTGGGAAATTTTGGGGAAATCAACGATGAATTCAAAAATCATCTCCAATAAAGCATTACTTGCAGGGCAAACAAAGGATGCGGCGAACATGGAAACATGATACCAGCCAATTGGACTGATGTGGGGAAATCAGATGCCACAAGGTTAACACGAAAAAGGTTTAAGGTGGCATTAGGCTGCATGGCAGTACGGGCGCAGAATGAACTATTAATCAAACGATTACAGTTCATCCGTAACTCACCGATCGCAGCAACACAAACAGCAAAATCTGGATCAGCAAAGGGATGTTATTGTGAATACGGGAATTCAACATTCAGCGACAGAGGTAGTGCAGATGCTTATAATAACTTTCGATCATAGGTACAACAACTCGTATCGGAGCTGGTTCAGATCTCCTACTATGTACTACTGTTGTAAGCAAATGCAGAAAGTTGGTGTTGTTGGCTGTTATGGCATATTGTATCATCTATCCAACTTGCTTTGTACGACATTTAGTAGCTAGTTCTTACCTAATAAAATCAACAGGAAAGAGCCAGCAATGCTCATGTTTGGTTGAAATATATTTTTGATTTTTACTATTTAATCAAAGATCTTTGGCTTATTACACAACATTCTGTACTAAACTGAGTTTTTCCTCGTGCTTCTTATCAGACGAGTTTCTCATGTCGATATCCATTCCATCATGGCTACTGTTACTGCTAAACAATGAGGATACATTTCCATTCTTTTTGTTTGATATCACCAACATCTTAGCGTCTTTTCCAGGGAAAAATCTGGAAATAAAATTTTGAAGACAGCCACGGTCATATGGATTTCTGAATGCTCCATTTTCATCTTTCAAATACTTGTACCTGAACGCATTCTGGTGTTCATTCGTAGTAAGATTTCGTCTCACTAACTGACTATGATAAACGGTCAAACCGCCAGTCATGAGCATGTAGATTGAGAAATAGAGTCCAATCAATAGCTTCGTTACCTCAAATTCCATATTCTCTGGTGCCTGTTTAAGGTATAGAATACCTGTAATGCCAAATAGAATCTCTGCAATGGTAAATGAGCAGACGAAGAGGTAAAAGTATTTGTAGTTGTACAAACCAATAGTCGTCCCGACAAATGGGCAATGATGATCAAACATCAAAACACAACGATTCAATACTCGACAATGCTTGGATCGATGAGGTCTCGAAATATGGCATGAATGGCAGAGAGGTAGCCTTTCCACTTCATTGGCATTCTCGACAGCAAAGGATTCTAATGTTTCCTCATACATATTTCTAAGATCATTGGTGAATGTATGCATTTCTCGTCGAATTCGCTTATTTTCGTCCATGCACAGCATTGAGGTGGCATCCATACAATAATCCATACTGATTGCTCCATTCGAATTGGAGCATGCATAATTTTTCTTTGCGAGTAACCCAGGATCTGTTCGATTGACCAAAACAAAGTTTATAATTGTCGCAATGAATGATAATATGGTGCAGTAATGGAGCCTCGTGTAGTCCCACAACCTTCCATCTTCCTCACTTCCATACAATGGAACATACACCACTAATTCGTAGAGAAAAGCTAATGCCAAGTTGACCGCCACGAACCAAAAGATGAATCTAGGCGGACGTCCGTTCTCACTGGTAAGTCCAATCCAGCTAAGCCAACTCTTGCATGAGAAGAAAGGTTTGACAACAGCAACTATCTTTTGCCACATGGTTTGATCTGAGATACAGTATTTGCTCATGTATTGCCTCAATAAAATTTCTGCTTGTCCCTTCTTCTTTTTGATGGCAAGATCCAGCGGAGTCTTACCCTCCCTGTCTGCCATATTGAGCAACTTTGCAGGAAATAATGTCAACGCTCCACTTTTGGACACATTGTTAGATTTGGAATCATTCTTCTTCGCGTCTACAAATGCCTCTGCCTGTTCAATGATGTATGTAATGACATCTGTATTACCTCTAAGACTGGCAAGGTGTAGTGGACTTTGTCCAAAGGCATCAATGGTATCCAAATGATCTTCAATTCCATTTAGGTGAAGTAGAAGTCCACAAACAGGAACTGCGCCCTTATATGCGGCCCAATGCAAAGCAGTATCTCTGGAATCGTCGACTGCATTTGGATCTGCCCAGTGCTTGATAAGAAAGGCCGCAAGGTCCGCATGTCCGTACTGACTTGCAATGAGAAGGGGTGTACATCCCGACTTATCCCTGGAATTAATGGGATGACTAGACGGCTTTACATCATTTGTAGAGTGTGTGGAGAATGAGAGTCCCGTAGAGTGTACTTCGAGGTGCTTCAATATGAAATTAACAACTGGAATGGATCCTTCCGTGGCGGCCCAGTGGAGAGGAGTCATTCCTACATTGTCAGTGGACCTGGCATTTACATTTATATTTATGACTTGCTGCGAGAGGTATTCGATGAATCTGAGGTCATCTGCACGTTTCGCAGTCCAGTGAACAAGAGTATGCCCATCCTGCCCTTTTCTACCCAAAGCGCTGGTACACTTTTTACTTGAAAATTTACCAGAGTTCTTGCCATCGCTATTACTGGCGAAGATGCTCTCAGCAGTATTGGCATTAACATTGACATACGCATCGTCTGCATCCTCGCAAATAATGTCTATTCCCCAATTCATTGGCGCTTGCTTATCCTTCTCTTCTTCGATGACCATATCAACGAGGTATTTGAACGTATCAAAAGTACCTCCTTTCACGGAAGTAATGATTGCTGAAAATAAAATGGCCGGGTTCGAAATTAATTTTTCTTTCGGTATCTTTTCAACAGATTGGAAATTCGAAGGGGCCTTGTTCTGGTTGTTGCAGCATGCTTTCCCAGCATGACCGTGGCCATGATCGTGACCGTGGGAATTACCATGGTCGTGCGAATGACTGTGTGCCTTCTGCTGGTTCTTCGCCGCATTGTTACTAGAAGTAGTACTGCTAGTAGTAGTACTAGTACTCTTAAGTCCAGCACTGTCGTTGCTGTTGCTGCTGCCTTTACCGTCAGATGTTAGACTTGCACCCGTTAATGTTAATTCCATTGCAATCGTGAATCAAGGCGTATCTTAGTTGTACGATTAATCAAAAGAGAATGACAATTGAATACTTGCCAAGTACAATAGTAGAGATGGCTGGAGTATCTTCGTACTCGTACTAGTTTTTGTGTCAATGTAAATAGTAAATACTCTCTGCTTTGGCGGCACAACAGCAAAGTACAAAGTACAAACATATTTATCATATCATTTAGACTCATGAATGAGACGAATTTAGTATAAAGCAAGAACACAAATTTCCATATTCAACATCTGATCACAAATCTATCGTACAGTATCTCAAGAAATAATAAAGATTACCGGTGAACGAGTGGCTACAACGCGGACTACTATGCATGCAGCTTCTCCATTGAAGTCCAACACATTCAATTCAATTTATTATTCAGAAATGGAAAAGATGTATGACATTGGCCTGTCGTTCCAGAATAATGGGTTGTGAGGAATTTCCTTACAACCCATTGTCAATCAAAGACCGATAACGAATCATCAAGTGTGGTAAGTACTGTTTAACGGATTAGAGATACAGTGGAGTTTATTGCGCTTGGGTGTGAGAAATACAATTCAGCTGAATTCTAACTGGAATTGTGACAATCAAACACATGTATTCCATACTGACGATAGTAAACTGTGCGATTAAATTTTTAATATTTCGCCTTGTGCTTGCATTCCCCAAACTGATTCGATAGATCTTTAATTAATCTGATTCGATAGATCTCTAATTATTGTTCATCATCAGCAAAGCAGACGCTGCTGTTAGATCTCCTTTCCCCTTATCTGACTCCTCGTCATCATTGACGTTTTCTTTTATTCCTGAAGTACTGTACGTCATCGTACTTGGTTTAATCGCTGAAACACTCGCAATCATTGTGGATGGCATTTTCTCATGGGGGCTCTGAAAGATATTAGTCGATACTGTATCTAAGTCTCTCTGACTAGTCCCACCCTCCGTTGGATCCATCGTGCTTGACTTGGCTGTACTCCTCATGATTGATCCTGGCATTGAAAATGGCGTTCCGCCCAATATAGAGAGTGCAGAAGGTGATGAACCACTCGCAAATCCAGGAGACATGAGAGCTTCGTTCATCAGAGTCGTTGAGTTCTTAGCAACGTTGTTTTGATTAACATTCGGAGATGGTGTCACCGCTAATCCTGAAGATCCAGCATTGGATAGACCTGATGCTGGATGTTGATGTGGGACTGTGCTCGGAGCTGGGGCGAGAGGACCATACTGTTGATGTTGCTGCTGCTGCATCATTGATGAAGGGCCTTGGTACTGCCCATGAGGAGGATGCGCAGGGTACCGACTATCACTCATGTGCGGAATCGATTCTGTCTTTACAGGAAGATGATTGGGTCGCGATACTTGCGTATTTTTAGCGATATTTGTATTATCAGCAATAGTTCTGCCAGGACCTACTCCCATACCCAATTTGACCCGCAGTGCTTCGTCTGTTGGAAAGCTTACAGTATAGCTCTTGTGGAAAGTCGCTGGGTCCATACCTGATTCCAGCTTCTTTTCCTCTACAATTTTGAATTCTTTATCTCTGGCAGTCTCATAATCTGATGCAGAATAAAAATTGATTTTCCATCCTTCACCCTTCAGGATTCTAGCACTCTGATCGTACGCTTTCGCAGCATCACACGCAAGTTTGAATCTTCCAAGATAATGTTGCTTTCGATAATGTGTGATGCATGCTTGAAACTTGGCATGAGTCTTGTTGTAGGTAACTCCCACAAAGTCAGAGTACATCTTCTTCCTCTTTGCTGGCTTCGGGGCTTTCCTTTTGGTATCAGTTTTTTTCCTCTTCTTTACATCAGCATTGTAGTTCTGAGGGTGATGAGCACTATGATAGGGATTACCATGCGGCTGGCTGTAGCGTGGAGGATATTCATTACAGGGATGTGGTGGTGGAGGAGGAGCACCATATGGACTGACTCCCATGTTATACGACGGTGGTGGTGGTGGTGGCGGAGGATAATGACCATCCTGACGAGGTGGGTAGGAGGAATGATGATGGTGAGGTTGATGAGGCTGATAGCCATGCTGTCCATGATTATGTTTGTTTGGATCGTAATATCCACCCATTTGATGACCATGCTGTCCGTGACCATGGTGGTGAGAAGAGTGTACTGATGGAGCATTTGGCTGGATGTATTTATTGTGACTGTCGTGTTTTGCTGGGCCAGAATGAGGTCCATGACCAACATTATGCCCACTAGCCGGATGATGTCCTCGGTCGCTTGGTCCTCCGCGAGGCAAACCGGGAGTGGCATACATTGGACTTCCCAATGCACCAGGTCCAGATCTAGGTCCATGAGAAGGATGCGACGGAGGATGAGATCCATCGTATCTTGTGGGTGAAGGTTGACCTCCTCTCATCGTCGGGAAAGTACGATGATAATGACGCAGGTAATCGTATTCATCGTTATTATCTCCTTGAAGTGGTGAAGGACGATAGTTCTGTTCCATTTGATGAGAATGGGAAGTACTGTGGGTATTGGCAGTAACACGGGTACGATCGTTTCCTCCTGTCACAATAGGAGTACAGTATTTGGTTATAGGGGTGGATCCGGGGGCATGATGAATATTAATGGGAGAATTGTGATGTTCGTTGAACGTAGGCTGATCATGAAGATCATAAGGAGCTCTTCTTTTGAATGCAAAAAATAAATTCAGATAAGTGAGCGATTGCTTGTATGGTATTTGTAAAATGATAATATATATATATATTTGTACATGAAGTAAACGAAAACATACCTTTCGGTCCTCCTGTCCCTGTGGGCACTGCCACTTCTGGAGAAACTCAAATTAAGAGCAGGTGACGCCATTAAATCCTCAAAGTGTTTACTTTCCGAATGCGATGCACTATTAAGCTCCATGAAGGGCATGTGAATGCGGTCAAATGGAGGCGGAGAAGGCTGAAATTCTGATATGGCATCATCTTTTCCGCCGCTGTTCACATGTCCCGAATGCGAAAATTGTGCATGATCGTCGCGGTATTGGTATGCTGGTGCGTAAGATTGATTGGGTGGAGCCCCTTGACCAGGACTAGGACGATAGTCGCTCACGTGATTGTTAGTATTGGCAGTGGGTGCTTGTGTCGGATAAGACTGCTGTTGCTGGGGTTGCTGTGGGTGTCCATATTGTCCAGAATAAGGTTGCTGCGGATGTGAATACTCTGGATAGGTTTGATGTCCCTGCCCTTGCGAAGGAGGGTGCCCATACCTATGAATTTGACTATGTCCTTGACCTTGCTGACCATGCCCATGCCCATATCCTTGACCTTGCTGACCATGCCCCTGTCCGTGTGGCGAGTATGAATGTTGTACATTACCATCTGAAGGTGCTCCCGAGACTCCTGGATACTGTCGAGGTTGAGAATTGAGCTGATGCTGAGAGTTTCTACGACCACTGGTGCGATGACTTCCATCCAATGGAGACATCTTTAGTGGGGTAGTGGATTCAAGAGCATGTGTATTGTTTTGGTTTGCCTGGTTGACCGCAACAGAATCCGGAGGAGAAGTTGCCGAGAAAGAAACAGAGCTCGAAGTTCCTCGTGGCGACGGTTCAAAAGTGAGGACTCTTCTTGGCAAATGATCCGTTTTCGGTGGTGATTCGTGAGCATGTAGAGCAGCGTGAGGAAGCCCTGGTGCTTGATTAGCAGCATTAGGATCAATGAATGAATTTGAATCAACGCCAGCTCCTGTTGAATGTTCAGCACGGTCAACTCCAATCCTGCCAGCTGCATAACTGACCTTTTCAGGAGCGGAATCTGTAGCAGCATGCAAATCAACATTAAATCCGTGCGAATGCACAGACACGGAAGGTGAAGAGTCACGATCATCGGAAGGATTATAATTGGCGGTACTCGCAGCGTTGACTTTATGTTTGCTGGGTGTCCGGGACAGTCTAGGCGTTCCTGCCGAGTCAGAGGTCACCTTCCTCTTGAGGTCCACATAAGCATTTCCTGGACTGTGAGAAAACTTGGTATGCATCATAGAAGAATCCTGGTTGGGACTGGACTGGGACTGGCCGAGCATAATTTTATTTAGAGCCTGAGGATCGGAATCAGAAACAGAAGGAGACATTCTCACTTTGCGATTGACGCTGGAGATGGCGTTGCTGCCGAATCCATGTTGACAGACGCTTGCTGTTGACGTTTCTGGATGCTGATGTTTTTCGAATGGAGCAGTTGTAGTGGTATCAGGAAGATTAGAGGCAGGAGGAGCTGCCTTCACCTCTTCACATAAGCTTCCGCTAGGATTCCTGCCGCTAATGCTTTCTCTTGGGCTCGGATGATCAGACATGATAATGATTTCTCCTTTACAAATTTAATCACAGTTGTGATGCACTGTGAATCCTTCTTGTCACTTCCTACTTTTATTTTTGGCGAAAGAGGAGGTACAGTATGATGGTATGTTATCTCCAGCTGCTGAATGTGTGGTAAGTATGGTATGTTGTGTCTCAGGATAGGTCAGGATTATGTGCCAAAATCTGATATGTTGGTTTGAATTTTGCATGTTTCGTACGAATAAGGATAAAATAGATCGCAACAAGTCTTGTAAAAATTTGAATCATCATTTTGAGAGACAATTGGTTCCGGGTTCTCCAATCTGGTGTGTTTCCAGGACTGGAACATAGGCGTTTCATAAGTATTTGAAAATCTGTAATCCATAATTCGCCATGGACTGAAATTGACTGCATTAATATCAGATTATTATTGTTTGTTGTTGTTGTTGTTGTTGTTGTCGTAGACCATCATAGGTAGGTATAATCTAATATCATGTGTCATGTATTGCTTACTCATCACTTGACATGATGATGTGCATGGAATAATTGTATTGCACCATATACAATTCATAATATCGGGAAAACATCTCGCAATGAGTCATAATATTATGTTATTGTTACAATTTTGGGATCACTATGCAGAACTCCCTCATCACTATCAGTAAATTAATTCAACAACTTTATCCACAGCAATCCCCTGCTGAGATAAGAAGGAACCTTATAACGTGTATATGAAAGTGTTCCACCTGGGGTAGAGTCAGGTTGAAACAAGAAACAACAACTCAAAATATTTTCCCCCCATTAAGCCATGGCGCTAGCTAATAGTAACAATGTTCTCACTATGCAAATAAATCAGGTACGCGTGTCTTCAATCAACCGATCCGTTTCTATTGATTCTCGTCCAGTGCTATCTTCCTCCTCGTGCTCAGGAATTATATCAGAATCAGGATAGTCAATGATATGACTTGCCTCCGCTATTTCTCTGAGTGCACCTCCAATGAAAGTCCAACTCTCCTGCAATGCAGATGCATCAAAAGAAGTCATTCTCTCTTCAATACTTACAATCGATTCTTCCCCTGCTAACGTCATATCATCATAATTCAAACTAGTTCTTCCTGCCTCCGATCCATCCTCCAATTCTTCTAGAGAAAGTCTTGGTGCATTTGCATTTAACTTCGCATGTGCAGGCGCATTACTAGCCAAGCCATTCCTTTTATTCTTACTCTCATCGGATATCTTGGATGCTGCATAACTTTCAAGTTCGGCATCCATCGCATCTTGATCATGAGGTAAGGTTCGGGCAAGAATCAACAGTAGAACTGCAGTGATACTCCAAAACACAATCAGGCTGAGATTAAAACTATACTGCCTGGACGCCCCTAAGTATCGTTGTGATAATGTCACTAAACTTGGTCCGAATCCTCTAGCAACATTCACCATCATATTTGCGGCTGTCATTGCCGCACCTCTTGTTTCTGGAGGATTGACGTTCAGTATGCAAGGTCTGACATTGACACTTGGCAAGTTTGCAATACATGGTGCCGTGAATGCCAGGAATATAGCCAATAAACTTCCTCCGCTCAATTTGAGATCCAAGAGTCCCAAGAACGGAGCAATTCCCAACACAGTACTAAACGACATGAACAATGGCAACAGCGCTCTGTTGACTTTCAACACTTTTGTCCCGATATATCCACCAATAATACCTCCGGCTGCGCACCCAAACCCAAACCATAAGATCAGAATGGTGGAAGCTGGAACACTCATTCCCTGTTCCTGCGTGAAGTAATCATTTAAGAATGTGAATATGATTCCCCACGGCACGCTCGTGGAGAAACTCTGCAACATCAAAATGACATTCGTCTTATTTTGAGTCATGGCGTGCATGAAGCCCTCTGTGGTAAGTTTCCGATCGTACTTTGTACCATTAGCAATCATCTCTTGCAGCACTTTTTCCTTTCCACCTCTAACAGGTTCCCTGACGAAATAAAGCACCATGAGGGAAGTGACAATACTCAGCATTCCGGATATATGAAAAGGTCGTTTCCACCCCACCTTATCCCCAACCACACCAGCACCAACTTGTCCAAGGAGAATACCAGCACCCATCATGGCCGTAAGACCGCTACTGGCAGCATTCCTATCTTTCGGTTCAAATAAATCACCAAGCATGGAGAAAGCAATGGGTACGCTTCCACTCATACATCCTCCGCATAGGAATCTACAAAAGTAGAGTTGCGTATATGTTTCCGAATATCCCGTGAGAACGGAAGCAACCCCTCCCATCATGACAGTGTAGGCAAATAATTTTTTCCGATTCGGCACGACATCTGCAAGGAATCCCAATAGTGTCTGTACGGGAAGAGAGAGCACTCCTGTGGCGAAAGCAATATTTGCTCCTAGGTACAGATCACGCTGCTCGGATGTGAAATCGAAGTATTGCGCCATTTGCGTGAGATTTGGCGCCATTAGATTTTGCGGCGACCAAATGGCAAAGAAAGCGAGCGAGAGTACGAATGTCTGTGCGTGGAGTGTAGGATCAGCTCTATGTTTTTTCTTTTGCAAGAATGGTGGTTGGGGGAATTCTTGGTATCTATATTGTTGCTGGTAGGATGAGGCTAGGGAAGTACTGGGAGAGTGCATGCCACCGTTCTTGTTCATTTGTCTATCGGTATTGCTATTTGTATAGTTGTTATTGTGTGAAGCATTGTAGTTGTACCTGCGATGACCATGATTGTAGTTATCCCCGTGCGATCTTTGATTTCGAGTTGGAGCAGTATCAGTTGAATACGACGCCTCTGAATCATAGTCATTTCTATTGTCAAGATGAGATCTCTGCATCTTGAAGGCAGGGTGTTTGCTATTTCGACGATTAGGAGTGTTGCGTGAACGCGTACGAGTGTTTGACCGCATCCCTTGCCGATCGTGGTTGATACTTCCAGTATTTCCCATATCAATATCATTGTAATCATTGCTACTTTTGGAAGAAACCCTTCGCAAAACGTTCATGAGATGATCTGCTTCTGATTGTTTCTTGCTTTTCTGTTTATTTCCATTCCCATTATTCCCATTTTCATTTCCGTATGTATTGTTCATGTTCATGTTCATGTTCATTGTATTGTTGGCAGAAGCTTGATTTCGTTCAGCAATGGAAGGTGTAAGTGGTGAAATGGGTACCGGTTGCAGTGCAAGTCTTTCGAAATCGCTTCCATCTTGTTCATAGTCTGATGCAGACATGCACGATGAGCTGTCCACAGTAACTTCCACAGTTGGGAATTCCGTATGTGCATATTGATCAAGGAAGTCATTCGGATTGTTGTCATTGGGATTATTGGCATTGCCATTGACATGGACATCATAATCATGATTAACACTGGCATGAACGACAGCATGATCCTTGCAGTCATCATCAACAACATCATCATCATCACCAGGCTTTGCGGTACTCCGGAATGAAAGATCAAGATTATTTGCAACCATGTCATTGTTTGATTCTTCGCTGGCATCGTAAGAAATATTTAAATGAAAAGAATCTCTTTCGTTATCTCTATAATTTTGAGGAGAAGCCGCTGCATTGCTGGGTGGTGGGTGAGGATCATTGGACCATCCCCTCAATACTAAATCATCTCCTGAATCTGGTGAATTCAAGGGACCAGTGGCACCAATATTACTAACTCTGGTACCACTAGAATTACGATGCCTTTCATCATAGGGATTGGCCGTGTCAGGACTGGTGCTTGATTCTCCATCAAAGGAAGGCACCCCGAGATTTTCCAT
>Ga0136554_1000588_pt1 | contig 13584 bp, 21 predicted proteins | sample AntRauTorckE5431_FD_104637 | JGI IMG/M metagenome (GOLD analysis project Ga0136554, IMG submission 104637) | Saline lake microbial communities from Rauer Islands, Antarctica - Metagenome Torckler E5 #431 | ecosystem: Environmental > Aquatic > Non-marine Saline and Alkaline > Saline | place...
CACTGCAACTGTCTCACTCTCTACTTCGCGCCCTCCAATTACTCCCAAGATGGGAATACGTTTGGTTAACATCTCCTTGATCTTGAGATTTAGGTTACGATGGCGGAGATCTAAAGCTACTCGTACTCCCTGAGCTTCTAGCTGTTCAGCTAGTTTTTTAGCGTAGGACTGATGCTCCTCTCCTAAGGTACATAACATGATATGTTCAGGAGAAATTAAGAAGGGCAGATATCCATTATTATTTTCCAACAGGATGCCAATAAATCTCTCCATGGATCCTAATACGGCTCTGTGGATCATAATGGGATGTTCTTGGGTATTGTTGCTATTCACAAAGGTGCATTCAAGGCACTTGGACATGAAAAAGTCAATCTGTATTGTACCACACTGCCAGGATCTTCCTAGAATATCTTGGAGATGAAATTCAATCTTGGGGCCATAGAAGGCGCCTTCTCCTGGGAGTGTTTCGTAAACTAATCCCAAGTTAGTAAGAGCTTCATCTAGTACTGACTCTGCCTGCACCCATAAAGCTTCGTCTCCCATGCTAGCTTCCGGTCTAAGAGAGAGTTTGAGACTTATTCTATCTCTAGTAAAGCCTAGGGCCTCGTAAGTACTGAGCGACATAGAAATACAATTCTGTACTTCCACTAACATCTGTTCTTTAGTACAGAAGTGATGTCCATCATCTTGTGTAAAAGCTCTAGCTCTAAATAAGCCAAAGATAGATCCAGAAGGCTCATCGCGATGTACATATCCAAATTCTGATAGGCGTATAGGTAAATCTTTATAGGTAGGTTCTAAACTCTTAAAAACTAAAGCGTGTAGAGGGCAGTTCATAGGCTTGATCACCCCATGAGGCATACCTTCATGGTTACGCGACAGGAAGATGTTACTGGCATACTGTTGCATGTGCCCTGACTTGATCCAAAGCGCGCTCGAGGCAATAGCAGGAGTACTAATTTCCTGCATACCAAATTTATCATTGAGCTTACGGATATACGATTCCAGCAGTCTCCACAACTTATAGCCCCGAGGCAACCAAAAGGCCATGCCGGGGGCTTCAAGCCTAAACACAAACAGTTCCATCTGTCTACCTATCTTACGATGATCTTGCTGCTCTAGGCTTTTCATGACCTTGAAGTACTGATCAAGCTCTTCTGCAGAAGGCCGTACCACGATATCTACTCGGGTGCAATGTTTATGCCCTTCGACGCCACTTACGTTAGTTAGTGCAAAATGCCTTAAGTAAGGAGCGGCTACCTGAGTGTCCATCTTATACTGGGCATAAATGCTATCAATATGATCTATGCTGTCGTTGATGTGAGCAGCCAGCTCTATTAGGTCTTGAGGAGTAAGGAATCTATCTGAGGAAACATCGAAGTATTTTCCTGGTATGGAATTAGTGACTACTCCCCACCCCCTACTACTTATATTATGTCTAATAACCGTATCTAGGATCTGAGCTACATCGTTCAACAGTTCGCCATAAACTTCTAGATAGGTTATCCCTGCTTTGATAGCTACAGGGGTATGCTTAAGGTTCATAAAATTCCAATAAGGTTAATGATTAATTGAGGGAGGGAAAGAAAAGCGCAATTTCTCGGAGAGCCTCTGCTTCGCTTGCAGATCTATGCACACTATTGAGGTTTAGGCTGATACCCCATATGCCACGAATAGTGTCGTTCTCACAATTATCAGGGTGAGTATTAGTTCCACATATCTCAATACATTTAGCTACAGCGTGGCGTCCCTCCATTACGGCCACTAAACAGGGTCCGGAGCTCATATAAACTAATAAGCTTTGATAAAAATCTGCATCGGCATGTTCAGCGTACAGTTGTTGGAGGATGGTCATGGGAAGTACCCCGTACACAGAGGCGACTACCTTTAGCCCGCAGGACCCTATGACATTCAAAATCTCATTGTGAATATCTCTTTTAGTAGCATCAGGCTTAATCATAACTAAAGTTTTTTGTAACATAATGGAAGTTCCTGCTTGTGTTGTATTTATGTAGGGCGTGTAGCTTTTATCTTAACCATCTTATTCATGTCAAGAGTTTATAAGGTATGTATGGCGCTGAGGGAATTTACAATAGCATCACTGAGCATACCCAGAAAACCTCTGCGATGGGCGGTAACTGCCGTATCCTGATGCTGGATCAAATTGTGTTGTAAGTATAACTCTACTTGTTCCTGTAGAGTCATAGCTTTAGCTACGGCTTCACGGGCAGTGGTTAATAGCTCCTGTTCTACGAGAGTTAGGTTAGTTACTTTTGTAACTGGCCCTTGCATCTTGCTAATGCGAGCTAAAAGCTTTAGGAGTAAGCTATATGCAGGTAAGTGTCTAGTAATAGCTTGTTGGGTTAATACTAACTTATAGGGGTTAGCCTGGTGCTTTAGGGGGAGGTACTTATTATTGCTTCCGGCCTTACTAAGCCTGCGCCATAGTTTATGTAAACACCATGTATGCAGCGACTTCAAGTACACGAGATGCTCGGTAGTAGCTAAGCCCTGAGACACTGCTTCCTCCCAACAACTTTCCATTTCAACTAAACTTAAGTCTATAGCTGAGATAGCAGCTAGATACCTCTTGAGTAATGGCCTAATCTGATAAGGATCGCGCTTCAGACTTTGTGTGGCCAAATCAATATTATGAGTCTTGAATAATTCTATGATAGTGGTAGCGATAGTCACTACTTTGACTATTAACGCGGAGGTAGAAAGCGGATCTGTGTTCTCTACTATCTGTCTAAACAGCTGGAACCCCGAGGTATATAGCTGTTCTGTAAGACCTTCGGACTCTAAGATATCTCTGTAGAGATACAAGGCAATATAAGACCGCAGCTCAGGGTAGTTTGTAGATAGAGCTGTATATTCGTGCAATCTGTAGAGAGTAAAAGGAGTATACCAGTGCTTCCCTAGTTTCAAGGAACCTCTTAAAGCTCCCTGAGCATCTAGCTCTACAAGAAAGGACTCTGTATCCTTTAGCTGCCTTCTTTCTAACAGCTGTCTGGTGATGACAGTATTGAGCAGATCTGTATTTGTGTGTTCTATACCAGCCACTAGTTTTCCTAACAAACGTTTGTAGTCTCTTGCATATAATGCTTCAAAAGTATGTAAGCGTCTCTTCAGTACTTCTATCCAGGTATCTATTATTCTATCAGCCTGGTGAACTTCATGGCTTAGTGAAATACAGCAGCTAAGCTCCTTGCTACGGTTTTCTGTGACCTTAGAAGTATCTAGGAGCTTGATAGAGTGATGTCGGTCTAATACCTGCTTGATATATACATAAGAAAGACAATCTTGCTTTACGTTTTGAGCGAATAAACGAGTATGCACGTAGGCTGAGTTAGTATAGTGCAACCATCCAGCTAACAGAGAGCTCTCGCCCACGTTGGTAACAACATATCTTAGGCGGTTATCGTATTCTGCTTTCTTTAAGATAATTTCCTGCTCTAGGATATCTACCCATGGCACTCCGTCCAAGGTTTTACTCTGTACAGGGAACTCTAGGTTTAGATCTTGCTTTAGACTGATGTTGCGTTCTTTAAGAGATTTTACATAGTCTGAGAAAGAGTGCACAGTGATCTTGTCTAGCAGATTGATACCATAGCCCTGGCCTACTAGGCCCTGAGAGCCCCAATGAGCCCTTGTGAAGCTATCTTCACCGTAACATATAAGTTCATCGTTTTTAAAGAATAAGAACCACTTAATATTCTTATAAGAGAGGGAGGTTCTAACCTCCGATTTTTCCAGAGCCTTTAAAACCTCCTTAACTTTTTCATGTGCAGCTTCTACAGAGTGGGACTCAAGGGGGACATGGCTCAGCACAATTCGGCGATAGTTAAATCTCACAGTACCATTGTCTATATGTGCGTGTCTCATGTTCTGAGACGTTTCCCCGTATAAAATACCTAATACGAGGTCCACCACCAAATAAGTCTCCTTGGTGGTTAACCCCTCAAATCCTAGTTCTAAGTGCAGCATTTTTTAGACAAACATAATCTGAGCCATGACTGTACCATCGGAACGCACATGCGTTCTTACAATACGAGTATAGCCTCCAGCTCTCTCGCTATAACGTGGGGCTAGTTGCGTCTGTATTTTTTTAACGAGAGCACCATCTTGTAATCTATGAAACAACTTGTTGTTGCTATCTTCGTGACGCTTGGCAATGGTGATTAATGGTTCCACCACCATACGCAGAGCTTTAGCACGGGTGATAGTTACATTGATACTCTCGTGTAGAAGCAGGCTACGTGCCTGGGCATCTATCACATGTTTGTTAGCGTTCCTATACCTATGTAGTAAGGCTTTTTTGTGGCTATGTGTCATGGTAGTTATCTTTCCTGGTTCGTGTCCCTTAGTTGTAAATCATGCATTTGTAGCTGGGAGACCATTTTATCTAGCGACTTATTACCCATATTAGGTAATATCAGTAACTCTGCGTAACTATAAGATATCAGCTCACCAATGGTAGTAATCCCCAAGGGTGCTAGACAGTTATAGGCGCGAGCTGAAAGAGCTAAGGTGTCGATACCTTGTTCCAACAACTTGTTATTAGTTACTTCTATTTTTTTGGCTTCCAGTTCTACCGGGTGTTTTAAAACTTGTAGACACCTGTAGTATTGATGTAGGGCATTTTTTATTACCTGGCGTGGATCTACAGTACCGTAGGTTTCTAGTAAGATTTCTAGGTTACTAAGGTCTGGATGCGTATCTAAGTTGTCTTTGCAGAATACACCCTTGATAGGATTAAAGACAGCCATGAGAGGTAGAAAACCACTGTGCTTATCGCGATCGTATACGTGGAAGCCAGTACTGTATTCCACGTGTATCTGTAAGTTAATTTCTACCGCAGATAAGATCTCAAACAAATGCTTTTGAGGGTTTGTGACCGTAAGAAGACCAGTATTGAGGTCTTCTGCTTTCACCATTCTGGGGCCCTGAAACTGGTATTTAAACAGTTCTCGTTCCCCTGTCTGATAGTTACCTTCTATTGTCAGCTTAGTGTTCTTGAGGTTTTGTAATACTGCTAAAACATCTTCAGCTACATGATTGACCCTTTGGTACTGATGTAGCGTACCCTCAAAAGCTACTTCAACGATAGCAAATCCAGGAGTACATTGTTTTATTAATCTACGCAAAGCGTTGCCTAGAGAAGGTGCTATTGCCCTAGGAATATCACCTAATACTATTCTGTAAGTGTCCTTATTTACTTCGGTGATCTCTTTAAAGGTAAACGAAGTACTCATTATCTCTTACCAGAGTATAGCTCCACTACCAGCTGTGGGTTAATATCGTGTAGGATGCGACTGCGATCAGGTAGCTCTACCACTACTCCAGAAAAGTGATCATAGTCTACATTCAACCAAGGCATAATTTTGCCAGACTTAGCTCGGGTAATAGCATCTAGCACATATGGGTGAGTAGTAGTTTTCTGACGAAGCTTAATCACATCTCCTACTTTTACTAAAGCAGAAGGAATATTGCATGTACCTTCGTTCAGTAAGATACCCTTATGGTTAATGATCTGGCGAGCATGCGCACGAGTATAAGCAAAGCCCATGCGATAAACGACATTATCTAACCTAGCCTCTAAGCCATGGATTAGGTTACTAGAAGTATCACCTTTCATATTCTTAGCTGCAAGATATTTAAGTTTGAACTGCTTCTCACGCATACCATAGATACGCTTTAGCTTCTGCTTAGTACGCAACTGTGTACCATAGAGAGACTCGCGTTTAAAACTGACAGCCCCAGTAGATCCGGGCTTTTTGTTCATGTCGCATTTATTGGCTAAAGAAGTAATGCCACTCTTCAGCTCTAGATCTATTTTCTCTCGACGTGCTAGTCTGCATTTAGGTCCTGTATATTTCGACATGTTATGTCCTTATTAGATTCTACGTTTCTTAGGAGGACGTACGCCGTTATGAGGCAGCGGCGTTACATCACTAAGACTATTGATTTTAAGTCCTGCGTTGTATAACCCTCTGATGGCAGGGTCTCTGCCAGGTCCAAAGCCTTTCACACGGATATCTAAGTTCTTCAAGCCCATCTGTAGAGCTTCTTGCGCTAAACTGTTAGACGCCTTGCTACTAGCGAAAGGGGTGGCTTTACGAGAACCTTTAAATCCCACCGTTCCTCCATTACTCCATCCTAAAACATTACCCTTGATATCGGTGATAGTGATAATGGTGTTGTTAAAGGAACAATGTATGTTAGCTATCCCAGAGAGAATACCACGATTGATCTTCTTTTTTGTTTTAGTATATTGTTTCTTATTCATAGTTAGATCTTAACTCTACGTTTTCTTGAGGTACTCGCATTACTACGGGTACGCTGACCTCTTACTGGTAGGCAGAAACGATGTCTACGTCCACGGTAGCACTTAATGTCTATTAAACGCTTAATGTTTAAGGCAGTTTCTCTTTTTAACTCTCCCTCAATAGAGTACTTTTTCAGTACTAAGGCAATGGTATTAACCTCTGCCTCTTTCAATGATCCTAACACTACGTGGGGATCTATATTACTTTCTGCACAGATAGCTAGTGCCTTGCTACGCCCAATACCGTAAATACCAGTTAACGCAAGACATACATGCTTTCTATCGATTAAGTTTACACCTGCAATACGCAAATACATTATTTAACTTATCCTTGACGCTGTTTATGTCTGGGGTTTTTACAGATAGCTCTGATAACTCCATGTCTTTTTATTATTTTGCAATCTTTGCAAATTCTCTTAACTGAGGTTCTTACTTTCATTTTACTCGGCGGCCTTAAATATCTTGCGTCGGTTAAGTTCGGATATAAGCTGGTTACCTACTTTAGTACTTACATCAATACTAGTTACAGCTACTATTAGAATAGAAGTACCAGCTAGTATAGGGAGTGTTTTAAAGTAGAGTTGTACGTATAGTTTTACAGTAAAAATACTGACTGCACTAATATACAGAGCTCCAGCAAACAGTAAACGATTAGCAATACGGTTAATATAGTTTTCAGTCTGCTTACCAGGCCTTACACCAGGAATCATACCCACTGGTTTTTGCTGCAGTCTGTCAGCAATATCCTCTGCTCTGAAGTAGGCATCTTTGTAAACATAGGAGATCAATATCACTAGTAGTACAGTGACTAAGGTCTCTAGCCCATCTAGTGATTTGATAAAGCGATTATTCATCGCTATCTCTTGGTTCTTAAATAACCATTTAAAGAATATCCTGAGCATACCCAACGCTTGGTTAGTAAACAGCGCAGGCATAATTCCTGCCAGGTTAACTTTCAACGGCAAGAAGTTTTGTTCTTTCTTGATATGTGAAAAATCCGTGGTCTGAGGGTATACCAGGGGGATCTTACGTAGAGCAGTCTCTACAAGTATAATCGCTGGCACTAGCAGTAGCAAAGTGATTAGATAGAGGTTTAACTGACCATCTACACTTATCTGCCTGATGTTTTTAGGTACCCCATTCAGTATGCCTGCACTGATAATGATGGAAGTACCATTACCTACCCCATACTCTGTGATGACATCAGCTAACCATACTAGAAACATAGTACCTGCTACCAGTGAGATGATACCTAAGACATATAAGCTAGTTATCTTAGTGTTGGGATATAACAAGTTGGTATTACTCTGATACCCCAACACTATGTTATTAATCACAAGACGAGCACTGTTAATAGCAATAGGTAAGGTAGCGTAAAGATTATACCTAGTGATTAGCGAGTTACCTTCAGTCTTCAGTCTTTCCTTTAACCGAGGAACATTGTTCATCAGACCCTGCACCAATATGGTTGCGCTAATGTATGGGCCTAAGCCCATAGTGAAGATACTAGCATTATCCATAGCTGCGCCAGAAAAACTAGTCAGGACCTTAAAGATAGAGTCATTTCCAAACAGGGCATCGGGTGTAAACAGTAGGCTGTTTACAAAAGGCATAGTTATGTTAATTCCTAGCCTATATATAAACAAGGCGCCTAACGTGTATAAAATCGATCGTAATAACTTATTCATGACCTACTAGTTTCTTGACACCTGCAGTTAGATAAATTCCCTCTTCTTCAAACGTAAACTCTCTAGTACAGGGAAGTGTGGCTAAGATACGGATCTTATTAACATCTTTATGTACTATACCTCGTTCTTTTAACAGCCCTAGAGAAATATGGTTAATCTCTACAGGTAATTGGTTAAGGCGAGCTAAGGTGAGTGAAGGTACCTTCTTCACTAGAGGTACAAACCCAGACTTCGGCAGTCTTCTTACCAAGTTAGTCTGACCCCCTTCAAAAGCCCATCTACGGGAGTAGCCTTTACGTGATTTCTGTCCTTTGTGACCTCTACCAGAGGTCTTACCGTCGGTACAGCCGATACCTCTACCTACTCGTTTACACTTTTTACGATAGAAGGGAGACTGAATAGTGTTAAGAGCTAGAGTCATCTGTAACCTCCTGTACTTCTACTAGCATATGCACTTTGGCAATCATGCCTCTATTTTCCGGTGTGTCTTGAATAACCTTACTAGATGAGATACGCCTAGTTAAGCCTAAGCCTAATACACAAGCGACCTGACGTTTACTACGTCCAATTACGCTTTTACGTAAGGTAACGAGAATTTTCTTCATCTACTTTCCTCCTTAAGTTGCTGTGCAGGCTCCTCCGCAGCAAAAAACATTTGCTGGTAGGTTAAACCTCGCTTATTAGCAAAGTACTTTACCGAGCGCATACTACGTAGAGCTTTTATAGCTGCTTCCACCTGATTAAAGGAATTACGAGAACCATATACTTTAGAAAGTACATTCTTTACTCCTAGAGCCTCAAATATACATCTCAAGCAGTGGTTAGCAACTATACCCGTACCAGGAGCTGCCTGCTGTAGGAAGATCTTAGTAGCTCCTGCTTCTATCGTGAGGGGATACAGTAACGTACCTTTTCCTAACTCAATCTTAGTTACTTGTGCTCGGGCTTTACGTAAAGCCTTATTTACAGCTTCACTGACTGTCAAAGCCTTTTCACGTGCGTAACCGATAGAGCCTTCTTTGTCACCTATAACTACAATAGCTCCGAAGCTCATAACACGGCCCCCTTTAACAGTACGGGCATTCTTGTTAATAGATACTACGTGTTCTACAGGAAACTTACCGGTATCTTCTGGTTTAGTAGTTTTTTTACTACGTTGTGGTCTCTTACCAGCCTTAGCATCTTTTCCGCTAGGGCTAGCGAATTTTTTATCTTTAATAAATGACATTTAGATCTTTAATCCCTGTGATCGAGCTGAATCAGCAAGGCCTTTGATGCGTCCATGATATTTAAAACCAGAACAATCAAAGCAAACTTGCTTAATATTGAGCTGCAGCGCTTTCTCTGCAATCATTTTGCCTACTAATACGGCAGCAGCTACGTTACCAGTAGGTACTTTAAGCTCTTTAATAGCTCGGTCTAGTGTACTGGCCTGAGCTACAACTCTACTAGCTTCAATTAGCTGAGCGTATATGTGGTTAGAACTCTTAAATACACTAATGCGTGGCTTAGAGCTATCGAGGCGATACCTAGCACGTCCAGCCCTCTTTATTCTTCTTTCTTTACGAGTAATCATAATCTCATTTATTTAGCTTTCTTCTTAGCATTCTTGGTAATGATAACTTCGTTCTCATATCTAATACCCTTACCCTTATACCTTTCTGGCGCTCGGATACTACGAATTTCAGAACATACTTTACCCAAGATCTCTTTATCAAAAGAGGTGAGTACTAAAATAGTTGGGCTTTCATTAGCACCTTCTACAATTCCTGGAAGTACATACGATACCGGATGAGAAAAGTTAAGGTTAAAGTCTATCTTCTTCTCTGTAACTTTACAGCGGTAACCCACTCCAACAAATATCAACTTACGCTTAAAAGGGGTTACTAGACCGAGACAAGCACTTTTAATAATGGAGTAAGCGGTACCTGCATGCATACGCGCTACGTCATGGTCTCTACCTTCAGTAATCATAGGGCCCACCTTGATGTGCTCATTGGTAACTTCAATTTTGACAAAGGGGTGGAAGCCTTTACTCCAAGTATTTTTCGCAGAGCTTAATCTTACAACGTTACTACCGTCTACTTCTACTTTTAATGATGGATCCAAGTAGATAGGATCTCTATAAAGTCTGGACATGTTACAAGATCTGGCAAATAATCTCGCCACCTAGGTTTTTAAAGCGAGCCTCTCTGTCGGTCATTAATCCCGAAGAAGTAGAGATAATACTTATCCCTAACCCACGATAGACCGCAGTGACTTCCTTTGATTTTACGTATATACGCCTGCTAGGTAGACTTATACACTTCAGCATTTCAATTACAGGCTTCCCTTGGAAATACTTTAACTGAACGTCTAAGTGCTGATAATCATGCTCTAACGTAGTAACATCAAGAATATACCCTTCCTGTACCATTAATTTAGCTAGTGCTAAGTTAAACTTGGAATTAGTAATCAAGACGTTAGTCTTACCGGCTGCTAAGGCATTTCTTATACGGGTGAACATATCAGCAGTCTGATTTTGCATACTCATTTTATAATTCCTTATGGGTTACCAGCTGGCCTTCTTTAGACCAGGAATATTGCCAGATAAAGCTTGTTCACGTAGCTGTGATCTAGCTAGACCAAACTTACGCAACACTGCGTGTGGTCTTCCAGTTACCTGGCATCTAGTTTGTACACGTATAGGGCAAGATCTAATAGGCAGCTTTTGTAACTGGAACTGGGCCGCTAATTTCTCTTTACCTGAAGCTGTGGTGCTTTTCATGATCTTGCGAAGAGCCTCACGTTTGGCACGATATTTTTCTACCATAACCATTTTCTTCTGATCTTTTACGATTAAGCTTTTCTTTGCCATAGTTATTTATCTTTGAAGGGGAAACCAAAAGCTCTTAGTAGTGCTTCCGCTTCCATTTTGCATTTAGTAGAGGTAACAATAGTGATATCTATACCTTTAATACTCTCTACTTTATCGTAGTCAATTTCTGCAAAGGCTATATGTTCCTTGATACCAATACTCAGGTTGCCATGAGCATCAAAGGACTTGACAGCAAATCCGTTAAAATCACGTACACGTGGTAAAGCTATAGATATCAAACGATCAAAGAACTCATACATCTTGGCTCTTCTTAGAGTAACCATAACTCCAATAGGAAAGCCCTCTCTAATTTTAAAGCCTGCTACAGATTTACGAGCTTTAGTAATTTTTACAGTTTGTCCTGTAATTAACTCTAACTCTTCCTTAGACTGTACCAGGATATTTTTATTGTTTTTTGCTGCTCCTACGCCCATATTGAGAGTGATCTTTACCAACTTAGGTACAGCCATAGGATTGAGCTTTAAGTCCTGCTGGAGCTGAGGAGCAACCTCATTCTTATATAGTGTGCTTAGTCTAGACATCTAGTTTACCTTGCTGTTATCAGCTTTAAAGACACGAAGCTTCTTTCCATTTTCCCAAACCATTTTAACCTTACCAGGTTTTTCAGTGTTAGGGTTTAATAGCGCTACCTTAGAAATATGAAAGGGTACATTCTTATTGATTTTAAAGCCCTTGCCGGGTTCTTGCGGGTTTCTCTTGTGTCTTACAACCATATTCATACGCTTAACCCAGACCTTGTCCTGAACTACCTTCTCTACTTCCCCGATCTCACCTCTAAAGTTACCGCTGAGTATGTATATTTGGTCCTTAGTTCTTATGCGTCTCATTAGATAACCTCCTGTGCTAGTGAAACAATTTTTAGAAAGTCTTCTCTGATTTCACGAGCAATAGCCCCAAACACTCTAGTACCTAGAGGGGTCCTATTCTCATTTAGTAGTACTACCGCATTATTATGGAATTTAACAGAAACGCCATTAACACGCTGAATAGAACTTTTAGTACGCACAATAACTGCTAGATACATAGAACCTTTAGCAGCTTTTGCTCTCGGTATAGCGGACTTAACGGTGACACGAATAACATCGCCCACGGAACCGTAGCCCCTAGTAGTGCCCATAACCTTGATACACATTACAGACTTAGCACCGGAGTTATCAGCTACTTGTAGTCTAGTTTGCGGGTAAATCATGATTTTCTTCCTGGTTAGCATCTACTATGTGTTTGAGCGTCCACCTCTTAGTCTTAGAGAGCGGTCTACACTGTTCGATACATGCTCTCTGACCTTGCTTGCCTAAGTTAAGCTCGTCATGTACATGGCAAATAGTAGTAGCCTTCATATATTTCTTTAAGAGGGGATGCTTGTAATAGCGAGTAATCTTGACAGTGATGGTTTTATTACGTACATCACTACTGATCATCCCTATTAAAGTTTGTCGTGGTTTAAAAGTCTGTCTTGGTCTAACTTGTGGTTGCATTGTAGTTACTCCTGATAAGGGTGCGCACAGTAGCAATCAGGCGCCTATTCTTTTTAATAAGTGAGGTCTGCTTTAACTTATCTAAGCTATGTACTAAGTACAACTTATTCAGTTCTACTACCAACGAGGTAAGTAGCTGCATAAGTTCAGGCTTAGAAGCTGCGTGTAATTGCGACCTCACTTCCTTGCTTTTACCTGTAAGTGTCATTAGCTTGGATCCTTAATATCATTTGGCCTCTGTACCACTTTAACCTTGAAAGGCATCTTAGTAGCACATTTAAGTAGTGAAAAACGAGCTAGTGCTTCGGAGGTACCCTGTATTTCATAAATGATTTTACCTGGCTGAACATAAAGTCCCCAATAAGAGAACGCCCCTTTACCTTTACCCATCTTTACTTCTGGACCTTTGTCAGTAAACGGCTTATCAGCCATTACACGAATAAAGAGTTTCCCCTGATGTTTAATGTTTCGGTTGATGGTTCTACGTCCAGCTTCAATCTGTTTATCAGTAAGGCGCCCACGAGTGATAGCTTGTAAGCCCCATTCACCCCATACGGGTACGTGACCACACTGCGCTATACCAGTGTTTTTCATCTTATGTTGTTTTCTATACTTGGTGTTTTTTGGACTAAATGGCATCTTATTTTGTTGAGTCTTTAGTTGCTATTAAGCTCTCTGTATGTATCCACACCTTAACTCCTAATACTCCGTAGGTAGTTTGTGCTTCGGAAAAACCGTAGTGTATGTTAGCTCTGAAAGTATGTAGCGGTATATTTCCCTCTTTCATCCATTCAGTACGTGCCATTTCTGCACCATTAAGTCGTCCAGATATAACAACTTTAATTCCTTTAGCTCCACCTGCCATAGCAGCTCTGATAGCACGCTGTATACAATGTCTGTACATAGCACGTTGTTCTAGCTGCAAAGTGATGATGGAAGACACGATCTGTGCATTTAGATCAGGCTTTTTGATCTCTGCCACCTCACACATAATTTTCTGTTTGAAGCGATCTCTCAGTACCTGATTTAACTGCTGAATACCTTCACCTTTACGCCCAATGATCTTACCCGGTCTACCACTATAAATCTTAACTTTTACAAAAGAAGATACTTGGTCTACACATGCTAAGCGTTCAATATGAATAAGATCTAACATGCAGCCACTTAGTTTAGCCTGAAGTAGCGTGCGTATATCATGATCCATCTTCACTAGGG
>Ga0136554_1000590_pt1 | contig 13576 bp, 7 predicted proteins | sample AntRauTorckE5431_FD_104637 | JGI IMG/M metagenome (GOLD analysis project Ga0136554, IMG submission 104637) | Saline lake microbial communities from Rauer Islands, Antarctica - Metagenome Torckler E5 #431 | ecosystem: Environmental > Aquatic > Non-marine Saline and Alkaline > Saline | place...
CTGCGGCTCTTCAAAGTATCAACCATGGCCGCCAATGCTGCCGACAAGGGTGGCGTTGGTACGGCTACAGGAGCCGGAGGAAACACAGATCAAAATGGAATGATGCGAACCGCCATTCCCTCAAGAGATGACATGATCAGAACCGAAGAATTCTTGAGATCTCGCCTCGTCATTGGAGTAATTGTGAACAAGCAGCGTATCGTTGAAGAAGCTGCTAGTCAGGGTTACGACGCAACTGTAGTACATAGAGCAATAGCTATAATGACAAGTCGGGCAGAATTGACCGAAAGAAATCAAGGAAGACTATTTAAGAGGATTAAATAGGTGAAAGAGAACAGCACTTGGGAAGGAATATTAAAATTTTAAACAACTTCAAGGGAACTTTGTGTTCAGATCTTTAATTCCATGAATTTCTGAATCCTGGTCGATTTCTGCAAAATTCATAATCTCCTTGATTGAAAGGATTACTAGGCCCAAAGATGCCGTGGTAGACATGATGATGTCTCCTTCCTTGAAGCCTTCAGTCATCCTCCTCAGCCTAATATTCTTTATTAACTCAAGCTTCACACATCTGAAATATGCTCAACAGGAGCATCCGTTTTCTTGCAGCAAGGAAAATTGAGTGGCATGCTTGCCGTCGTAAATAAGTCGATAGGTTGATTACGTCAGTTGAAATCTTACTAGTATGGTTAAAAGTTAAACGATGAGAGAAGATACGTAGATTTTTGATTTTTGAAATTGTAGTAGAGAGACAGCAAAAAGTTAGAAAGGGGGAGCAACCCTGCCAGTTGGTAAAGACACTTGGATACCTAGTAGCAGGAGAGGCTTCTATCACTAATAGGTGATGCAACCTCTCATAATTTGTTTTAGGCATCTCTTTCAGGAGGAGTTCTAGCTCTATGTAGTGACAAGAACTAGACAAAAGCGATACAGTTTTTAAGTAACTCACGTTGACAAGAGGCACAAGGCAGAGAAAGATCAGTTTACTCCAATTTAACGATTGAGCGCCATCTCAGGCCGTGAAGTGCAGGGACAGTGGAAGAATATTTCGATAGAAATATCCAGTAATTATCACTTTCACTGGTGGTTTTGCCATTTATTCATCATCTACATATCTAATTTTGAAATACATCGGAATATCTAATAATAAGAAGCGATTGGTCTAAAACAACATCTCATGACGCACACACGACTAAAAAAGACTCTTTTGACAAATTTGAAATACAACTCTACAAGACTACTGTTCCCCGCTATCTATTCAAAGATACACAATACACAACATCCAACAGCATCCAACACATCATCACACATCACACACATAAAGTACAAGCTATAACGAACAAATTCCGTCCTGGTAACACCTCTCGCATCAAACTTCACTGAATAGCAACGTTCATAGCCGGCAGCCAGCAGCGATAAAAGAAATAGTTACCTCTATAATGATTACATCCTTTTTTACCCCCAAACGAAAGGCTGAAGACAGCAACGAGAAAGGATCAGCCACTAACACTGTAACCTCTTCATCGCCAATTGCGAGCGCTGAGAGAGAAGATCGATCCAGAACATCAAATATTGCCAAGCGCTTGAAGTCCAATACTCTAGACACTACCAAGAAAACTGAGCTTATACCAGCAGTTCAAGAACTGATGTCAGCTCTAACCGATGATGAATGGAAAGTAGGTCTTGAGGCTTACGTGACAAAACCATCATTTGCATCTTTAGCAACATTTGTGGCAAATGAAAGGAAAACGAACGAAACAATATACCCTCTTCCTTCTGATACATTTACAGCTCTCAATTTAGTTCCATTAAATAAAGTCAAAGTTGTTATTGTTGGACAGGATCCATACCACGGACCTGGACAAGGTCACGGTCTGTGCTTCTCTGTACGGAAAGGAATCCGCGTGCCGCCATCTTTGCGCAATATCTACAAGGAGCTCTTGGAAAATGATTGCGGATTGGAGACAATGCCTCAACATGGATACCTTGAACGATGGGCTCAACAGGGTGTGCTCATGATTAATTCAGTATTGACAGTACGAAAGGGAGAAGCTAATTCACACAAGAAGAAAGGTTGGGAAGAATTTACTGATGAAATAATTCGTTGCCTATTCACCAAGAGATCGAGTGATGCTGGCGGGTTGGTATTTCTGTTATGGGGGAAGCCCGCTTCGAAAAAAGCTGAATCAATCATTAATAGATATTCCAGTGCATTGGTGGGAGGTCAGAAGATCCAGACCAAGGTTTTCTGCTCCTCCCATCCTTCACCTCTAGGAGCGACAAAAACAAATTCCCCATTCATTGGGAGCAAGTGTTTCCGTAAAACAAATGAAGCGTTGGAAGGGATGGGATTGTCTGCAATTGATTGGGGAGTTGAAGGGCCGATTGTCAATAATTCCAAAACTTTAAAATAACAGCCAAGTCATCCATTTCTAGCTTAGTGAAGAAAGCCATAATGCAGAAAGATGGAAGCTTTTACTGCCCTAGAGAAAAATAATAACGCCGCAGAGGACATCTGTAAATGTGTCCTTGGCAAGGAGGAGGAGGAAGTAGTCACTCACACACAGGGCACTCCTCCCACAGAGATAAACACATCAACGTAAAATGAGTTACAATGAGCAGAAATCAACATTTACTAGGAATGCGGAATGCGCAATAAATGCTGACCTTGCCTGATGAATTTGACAGTGGAGTCCTAAATATCTATTGACTGGACAATGTCACACTGCGGTGGTACAGTTAGTAGTCAGACCCAACTATTTGGCTTTACATACAGTGCAGAAGATCCATAAAAAGAAAACATAAAAGATAACTTCTAAAGGCTAAATTTAGAGATCCATTAGTAACAAATACTACGCTTGATTAAAACCGAGCAAGATGTTCACCTGCATTGCAAAAATACCGGAAGCTGCATGAAGAGGACCGCTGTTTTTGTCGATGAGCTCTGAAGATTGTCTTAACTTTTCCGCAACATTCTTTTCCGCACGTATTACAGGAATCAAGCTTTTTGATTTGACTACAAGAAGTAACCATCTTAATAGATGTTCCTTTTCAGTGGTTGCACTTTTGTCCGAAATTATTGTAATTGTGACAAAGTTTAAAACTTCCACGAATATCAGAGAAGACTGCTCTAACAGCACCTTTTTGACAAGAAGAATTGATATAATTAGGTGAAGTGATGAGGTGAGAGAGCATCCGGCACTTCCAAAACTTACCATGGCAGGAGTTATGGTCCTTGTTTTTATCTGCTTTAAAACCGCTTCATCTTCATTTCCACTTGATATCGGAGTAACAAGCAATAGTGTGTATATCGCGTGAACAAGACTTGTTTTCATGTCATCAGTTTCAAGTATGACTGACAGATTCCTTGATTCGCAGGATAGAGCATGACATGATATGATAGCCAATGCCGCCCTAATCTTTAAGACTTTCAGGGGTAACTCGTCATCTCCTCTTGATGATTTCAACCAAGATTGTAGCACAGGCAACAGCATATTGAAGGTGTTCTTCGACTTCGTCAATAAGAAATACCTACACGTCCTCGCAATGGCTTTATCATAACTGCATACAAATTCAAATATATTTGAATTAATCATTCCGTTTTCTTCCTCTTCTGTAGAGGCTGTGGAATACTTAGCAGAATGAATACCACATGAGTTTACAAGAAACGTCAGGTACTGCTGTAAGGTAATAGTGCGACTCATAGAATGAACAACACCACTGAGATAATCAATCATGGTATCGTTCAGTACAAGGCTCTGTGAAGTCAACCTTTCTTTAGTTAAGAAGGAGTATCTTCGAGAACAAATCTGTGCAAGGGAGGTCATTAATTCATCTGAAGGATGCTTCAAGATGCCAAGAAGGCTTAGTAACAAAGTCTGCGAAGTCTGGGATAGCTCATCAAAGACCGAAACTTTTGCCTTCATTTTGGATTTCGCCGATCCGATCTTTCTGTTCTTGCTTGTGGTTACAAATAACGACTCCAAAGAAAGTCGCAAGCTATCGCAGAATGGTCTGATCTCCTCATCACCTTCTGCCTCGCAATTTCTCGCCAATGCCAAAAGTGTTGAGAGAACAACAGCTGTATCCATAGGGAACGAGCCACGCCATTGTATTAGATATTTTGGAAGCACTAAAGCCATGTGCATCAGGCCTTCCCGCATTTCTATGTTACTTAAATGTATCTTGATGAGTGATATCAGGAGTTCAACAGCTTTTCTTCCTTCTTGGTTTCTGCATATAGTCTCATCAAATCCATCAGGAGTGAAATATCTATTGCCAAACCTCGTCACCAACTCCTTACTTTTCTTGTCGTCCAGCTTGCGTGTACTATTTAAAAGAGAGGTACAGTTACCGATCTCAGGTTGTACTAGCAATTGCTCGATAACTGTGATGAGGGTAAATCTTGTAGTTGACGACGCAGTCAGAGCGGTTGTGCTTTCATTGGTAAATTCACCGTCCAGTTGGGGAATGACGTACGAGAATATTGCTTGCACCCACTCTGACTCTATATTGGTATCATGACTTGATAGAAATTTATCCAATACACTGCCAAGCTCGCTCAGTGCAAGACAAACAGAGGCATTCAACGAATCGTAGATTTGGCAATGATCACTCTTCCCACTCGCATCTTTCACTGCAAAACACTCCAACAATAAACTGAGGACCCCACTTGCAGTTGATTTTAGCACAACGTAATTTGAATCGTCTGCCACTTTATTGTTTTTCCTTCCGTTTAATAGCGTGCCGCGGCAGTACCCATTCCACAAAATCCGAATAGATCTGACAACGAGTGAACATTCCTGTGCATCTGTAGGAGACAAATAAATCCCATGTTCACCACTCTGACCGCGCTGAGATATTTCAACTAGGCGATCACGAAGCTTTGCAAACAATGTGCGTTGGACCGCTACATCAAGCTTTGATGAAACTTGATTTTCTCCATTGTCTCGGTCTTCACCTTGAATGCTAGAAATGCTTGATACTTTTGCAGCATAGCGAGTTTGATTCTTGCTCCATACGATCGCATTAGACGATCTACCACCGGGAAGAAACTCCAAATCGGGTTTTGATGTTGAAGGTAGCGAGACTAATTCACTTTTTTTCGTAGTCAGGTTTATATCGAGACCTTCACCCAAGACATCATACCCATGCTGAAACATTGTTGTAATCCTATTGACAGATAGGAATGCTTTCAATACCCCCACTCCTCGCTGTGCATTTTTGGATTGTCTTTGTCTATTTTTAGAAGCATCTTTCTTCTTCTCTTCTGTTCCTAACAAGTCAACCCCACGTCGAGACATGGATGCTAGACCGCCACTGACATCATCAAGCAATATCGTGAATGCTGGGATGGCCGTTTGCAATTTAGTTATTTCATCTCCTCCATCCAAGAACAAATCCTGATAGGTGGAACATGACAATTCCAAGGCCTTGCAACCATCGTATCTCACATCTTGGTCTAGACTATGCAACGCAGAACCAATATATGCCAAAATCAGTTGCAGGAAAGGTTTCATGCTCCCGGCCATGTTGCAAGACACCAATTTTGGAGTCACGTCTTCAAATAAAATAGACATTGCCAACTTCCGGATGTCTGAGTCCTCATCTACCAAACATTTTGATAAAGATGGAATAATGAGAGCAAGGTGTTGTGGAATAACATTTGCAGGTGTATGCTTGATGACATCCTTTATTCCTTGCACCGCAGAAGACCTTGCATTTGCAGCATGATGGTTCAATTGAGCCATGAGCTGAGAGAAATTTATCCCTCTAGATGATACCAATAAACCTTGCTGGGTAACTGCTTTTTCATTTGAGATGCTTTGAGATTGTACCTGCACAGTCGCAGATTTAAATTTGGTGTCTGTTTCATTTAATCGCTTTGGAGCTCGTTTCCCGACTTTGGCTTTTAGCCTTTTAAAATCCCCTTGATTGCTGTTTGCACCGCTCGCTCGTTTCATGTTGGATTGTTAACTATTGTAATGACAAGGATGGCAGAATTGAATGTCTATGCAGCTATCAGAGAGAAGGTAAGAATGTTCAAAAGTTTGCAAATTGAGTGAGTGGTTCACAGGTTGCCGCCGGTTGCCGCAATCCGCAAAAAACTGTGGGTTACAAAAAATATCCCGCGCCGCCTCTTTCCTTTTTTCATGAAAGCCCCAACGGAAAGACCACATTAACGAACTAGAAAAGTTACCGAAGCATAACAAGCAGCAAGCAGTCAAAACGTCCATAATACCATACTACCTAATACGATAGAAGAAGAATACCATACTACTTCTTCGAACTTGATCTTCTATCAATTAACTGCACCGTAATGTCTGACCCCTTCCGGCAATTCTTCTTGGAGAGCATCCAGGCGACCCTCCAGCAAGAGGCAAATCAAGAAGCTATCCTTGCACTCTTTAAGTTTGTTACACCCTCGCTTACAATTGATGACATGCTGGCAATGGCTACAAAAGATCGGAATAAAATGATGAAAGTGTTGAAAACTCGTATACACCCAGACAAACATCCTAACGAACCATCAGTTACTCAGCTTTTTCAGAACGTGCAAGTTTTCTATGATGAATGCATCGCAAATATCTCGAACCATTCATCGTCGCGGGATAGAGATAGTAAATCATCGTCAAAGGGGCGGGGGACTAGAAAGAGATCGCGTTCTAGTAAATTGACAATAAACACAAACTATCCGCAGAGTTTTTCGTGTTTCGATCAATGGCCCTGCATGAAAGCAAGTGTAATGTCAAAAGCAACCAGTGAGAAAACGAAATCGTCTCCAACTCATTTTACGCCGCCCAGTAAGATTGTATTATCAGCCTATCAAGCGTACAAATGTATACATGCTAGGGGAGCATTGGCTCATGGTCGACCCATCACTAAATATAAAAGATTGGAAGAGTTGGAGGAGATCCAAAAACAGTCTAAAAAGCAGAACTCAGTCTACGAAATTTTTGAAATTTTTGGCGGAACCAAGGAGCTTGACACAATCGAGGCGATCAAAGATGAACTGATGAAATGTGGCCCTGTGATATCAGCTTCTTTTCGGCTTCTGGATGCATATCTAGAACGCCTCCGTGTGAGAGAGAATGCATTTGTCAAGGTAGCAAGTGGGTGCACTCATGAATTGCTAATTGTAGGATGGTGCTTGACACCATATGGGGAGGCTTGGCAGGTACAGCCAATCATGGATGGTATGGAAGGTGAATCACAACCTCTTGAAATCGGATTTGGCCAATTTGACATAGATGAACTAGTCTTGGCTCCTGATAACAGTCTGGAACATATATCGTGGCAGCCTGGACCCTACTTTGATTACGACTTTTCTGAAGTTGAGAATTGGAGGAAATGGAAAGAGATGGATTTGCCTATTGGTGAAAATGAACTAAAGATACTTGCCAAGTGCTTTAAAAATGGGTTGATGTCAGGAGAAACATTCGTTCTTCGAGACGAAACAAAAAAGGCACATAGCGGTACATACAAAGTGAACAATTTTCGGTGGGAGGACAAAACAAATGAATGGTTCATTCAGGTTTGCCAGTGTGTCTCAAAAGAAAACAAAGCTGACAAAAACACGATATGATACAATGAGGGGAATGGGAGGGGGCTGTAGACTTTTAATAAAATTTATACTTGAAGAATGGATGTATACTTTCGTCAGCGCCAAATCAATTGCTCGCAGGCCTTTCTTCTCAAGTATGATGTATGATCTTCTTCCCTGACGACCACACTTGAACTTATTGTGGTCAGAGTTGCACTTATTCATTTAGGAAATCTGTATATATTTTCTACTTGAGCCAATTGAAATTCTAGGAAGGAAAAGAAAATGTCAGCAAAGTGTAATACATTGTATATTTTGGGAATTGCTACTTCCGTGTGGCTTCCATCATGCAAATGCCTCGTACTTGGATCAACACCGAGGCCGAAGCCTCTCTGTTTCGTCATCTAATAACTTTTCTTAATCACTTGGTTGCCCGTGAAGTTTGTACACTAAACAAGTCAACAAATGTGATCAACTTACATCCACGCAACTAAATTGTTGCGATCATCCGAATCCAAGAACAAGTTGTTTTGATAGGTCTAACTGCCAGCTCTAAGAGTCAAAAAGAAAAAGAAGACATTAGCTATCTTGATTGCCGAAAATATCAATACAGCGGAGACCATAGGATTCAATGGCTTTCATCATGCAAATGCCTCGTACTTGGATCAACACCGAGGCCGAAGCCTCTCTGTTTCGTCATCTAATAACTTTTCTTAATCACTTGGTCGCCCGTGAAGTTTGTATGCTAAACAAGTCAACAAATGTGATCAACTTACTTGAACTTTCTGCCTCAGCATTATAGCGATATTTCAAATTAACTGAGAAGAAATTAGCCTAGTTGGTCGCAGAGAATACCATGGTTCAACAAGTACCTAGCAGAAGAGTGCTTCGTTCTTAGATCAACATATAGCTACAAAACGCACATTTCAAAGTTTGTTTTATGATTTATGAGCACAGCGTGTGGGAGGAATGATGAATTTATGATGAAAAAGACATGAGAAATATGAGGTCGAGACTCGGTGCTCATATCCCATTGTAAATAAAAATGGCCTTCCTCATTCTTTATTGGTTTTCTTGTTTGTGAAATTAAAACTGAGATTATTTTTACGAGTACGAATACAACCCACAATGCAAAAGACATGCACAAACTTTTCAAAATGCCCGTTTGGAAACTCGACTTCTCCCAAGATCCTTTGAGCCACTACGAGGACAGGCACAGTGTTATCGAGAATATAGCAACCCTGGATAGTTGCATAGTCACGGCTTCTATCGATATCACTGAGTTTTTAGGTATTGTCAACAACTGTGACTTAACAGCACCCGATCTTCTAGAAACCTTCGCAGAGGCAGGAACAGACGGTCGGACAACGCTAGCACATTTGGTGACTATGAGTATCATTGATTCTTGCCCTGCAGTATTTGACGGGGAATTAGGAGCAAAATGTATTTTTGAACCCCTGTGTCTCATGAGGCAGTCGTCCGAAAAGCTGCGCCCGCCGAGGAAAAAAAAGAAAACTGCAAGGAAACCTTCCAGTAAACTCCCCCCTTATATTCTGGAACGAAGTGACTTTTGGTGTGATAAGGATAAATTGAACATCTCGCTTGCAGTGATTCTTGAGCACAACCAAATAGATCAATCAAATGAATCCACGTCCTTCACGATAGATGCTATCAATGGTCATCTTACACATTACCTTAGTGAATTAATACAAGCAATGCCTTCCGGTAATGACTTGCTTGCTCATGTTGGAAACACTTTTTTGCAAACAAAACTTCGTGGAATCTTAGCATCAAACGATGCAGTTGCATTCCTTGCAGACGGAAGCATTATGCCCAGAAAAAGTGGAGCGAGTTTCGCTCCAATGCATAGTCCTCCTGCAATACCGTTTGAAGCTCCGACCGGTAGCAAAATGACTCAAAACTTAACAGTAGATATGGGAAGCTTGTGTAAGTATCTTAGGAACGATAGTATTAGAAATGCGGAATCAACCTTGGTCACTTTGTCTGGTTTATTGGTTCCGAAGGGTGTCACACTAATCGTCGGCGGTGGTTACCATGGAAAGTCGACAATGCTCAGAACAATAATGGCCGGTGTTTATAATAAAATTCTTGGTGATGGTAGGGAACTTTGTGTGACAGATAGTGCTGCAGTGACAGTGCGAGCAGAAGATGGAAGATATGTGAACAACACAAATGTTAGTGCCTTTATCTCGAATTTGCCAATTGTTGGTTCAGATACTAGGAATTTCTCGACTAGAGAGGCATCAGGTTCAACATCGCAAGCAACTAATGTGTCTGAAGCAATCGAGATGGGCGCAAGTGCTATTTTGGTAGATGAAGATGTCAGTGCTGCAAACTTCATGTCCAGAGATGGTAGGATGCGTGCTCTTGTAATGGATGAAAGTATCACCCCATTGCTCTATAGAGTTAACGGTCTTTATGCTAAACATGGGATCTCGTCTATAGTTGTCGTTGGAGGTGTTGGAGATTGGCTAGATGTACCAAATTCGGTGATTAAGCTAGACCGTTATGTAACAAGCGACGCTTTGGAAAAGGCCAAGTCAATCAGCCGACAGTTTAGTCATAATCATGTACAGTATGGTGGCCGTGGACTTGTTCATCGTCTGCAATGGGATGGAGATGGTACCCCAAAGCGAAGACGCCCCGTAGAAATTGGTGGGGTTAAAGATACGCAGCAATGTAGGGTTTCACTACTAGACGCAGGAGGTAAACTATCGATTCTCCAAGAATATGGCCACGAATCTGATGATGATGATATAGAGGGCGGAGATAGTGATGACGACACTGGAATCATTGACATGACTAGATGCGAACAACTTCTTGGTGGATATCATCAGCTATTTGCGTGCGGCATTTGTGCACTGTGGATACTAAAGCTTGCAAAAGAAAAGCCTGAATTGGACCTTAATGAGCTTGTGAATGAGCTAGACAAAACTCTTGATCAGGAAGCTGGAATGGTGTCATTGGTTAAATCTATGTCCACGCCTAGTCCCGCACCATCTGCTCAATACTTCTCGCTCCTGCTCAATATTGGGCATATTATACGGCCTCGTAGGTATGAGGTAATTATGGCACTTACAAGAATACGTGGAATCAAATTTGACCAGCTACCAACTGAAGCTGATGAGGACGATATTCGTGTTAAGGAAGCAGCGGAGGAAAGAAAGCGCTCATTGGCCAAACTTTGGGCAAATAGACGAAAAAGCTAAATTTGAAATTGGTACCATTATGTAAAAACAATTATGTGAAAACAATTATTTATGTAAATAATAAAAGGTTCCCATCAAAAACAAATCAGTATCAGAAACATATATTCACCCACTATCACCTACACATAATGGTCCTTTGCCTCTGGCCGTAGGAACTAGCTCCTTCAGTCATGGTTTAGCAGAGTCAATCACTATGCGCGAAGTGTCATTGGGATGACGAAGAGGTCTACCGTTAGTCACCTATCTTCATATCATATTGATCAGCAGTTCCACTTTGGGAATGTCAGTTGACATGCGATATAGCACTCCTTTCAGTTTGAGACACTGAAGTATAAACCGTACAATGAGGTAGACTTGCAAACAAAAGGATGGTATCACGCAGTTCAGCAATCGCGATCTGTCAATTTAAAGCCTGGTTTGGTTTGCAACAAGACTCAACCTAACTATGCCACCTTCAACGTGAAAGGCTGCAAATCGACCTTTTACATTAGCTTCACAAAATCATATGACACCTTTGGTGCAGCATCAATGATCTTTGATGGGGATCATTGGGAACCAACAAACAACAGCATATCAAACAACAAAGTCCTTCTAGATAGTAGGTGGGATCGATCTAAGGGTTCTGCTAGGCACCCTGAGGTGATTCAATTCGAAGATCACCAAGCCAATTTTAAAACACTCACAATTTCTTTAGACAAGGACAAGCATGCATTTAAGCTGCTTGAAGTGCGCTGTGTTTGAACGAGAATGCGAGACATTTTTGCATTGCATATTTGATAGAGGTTCTTGTACGTGTTAAAAAACATATGACAGTAATTACCATACTGGCTAGGACTTCATTACTATACACTATCCTCCTTAATTATTTAATAACCCATTTCCATGGCTGATTTGTGTGTGTCATAAGATGTCATAAAATGCATGAGGTGCTGTTGTGAGGTGATTTTTTCAGTGGGGAAAGGCACCGATGATAATGATGATAATTCAAAACTTTTCTATTTTAGGAAGGCTCACCAAAGGAAGGGAGGAGGGAGGGGAGTGAAATTTAGGAGGACTTTGATGACCGATGACTTCCCCCTTCTTCCTTCTTCCATTATCATAGCAGACCAGCATTATTTGAGACAAAGCCATCATTAACAGGAGTTCTGTCAACTAGTCCAAGCTATTAATAGCATGCTTGATAACGAATTCAGAGTACGCGCCGTCACATCTTTTCTGACGTTGAAGCCAGAGGACTTTCATCCCAACGAATCAGGTGAAATCCCTCTCGAATCAAAAATTGCCACTTATGCGGCTTTCCTGAAGCTGGTGGAACAGAGACTTACAGATGCTGGGTATGAAGTCCAAACACTTCGAATTGCAACAAATCCATTCGGTGAATATCTTCCAACAGTATCTGAACCTACAAAGCTGAAAACGCAATTATCGAAGTTCGACGCAATCCTTGAGAAACACTCTGTTGAGTTTTGTTCCTTGGGACCGGCAACTCGCCCAGAAGAAGTTGATTGTTGTTCCATCATTGTTTCGACATCACATCGGCTTTCTTGTTCCACAGACTTGATCATTGACGATATCACAATGGCTAGAAAAGCTGCTGAGTGCATGAAGACAATCTCACAACTGGATGGTGCCTCTCATCTGAAGAAAGGTCTCGGTAATTTTCAATTCTGTGCTGCTGCCTGTTGTAAACCATACACTCCATTTTTCCCTGCTGCAAGATCAGCAAGTCTATCGAGTGTGGATGATTTTGATCTGATTCCGTTTGCATTGGGGCTTGAGAATGGCAAATTGGCCCAGAGATTGTTGAGCGAAACGAAAACAGTTGATAATATTGGTACTACTTTCCGCAATGGAATGGCAGAAGCTTTATCTCCATTGGCAAGGCTCTGCGAATCGATTGCAAATGAGAGCTGTGGAAAATATAAGTATGTGGGTATAGACACGAGTTTGAATCCATCTCTTGATGAAGGGGGAAGCGTGGCTGCTGCTATAGAACTTATTGATATTGTGAAACAGTTTGGTGGCAGGGGGAGCATGGCAGTTGCAGCAGAAATTACAAAAGCGATCAAATCATTACCTGGTATTCAATGTGTAGGTTATAGTGGACTCATGCTGCCTGTAATGGAAGACGATAGACTAGCAGAATTGGCTTCAAAAGGAGAGATTGATACTACACGTCTCTTGGCTCTGAGTAGTGTTTGTGGGGTTGGTCTGGACACGGTTCCTGTCTCTGGTCATGCAACAATAGAGGAGTTGATGGGATTGATTTTAGATGTTGGGTCACTTGCATTTCGATACAACAAGAGTCTGTCGTGTCGTCTTTTGCTTTGTCCAGAGCAAGAGGGTGGTGATATTGCCAACTTACATTCGCCCTATATGTGTGAATGCAAGATATTTTCCATCTGATGAGGTGGTTGCAGCGAACTGCTCGATGATGGTAACGTAGGATATAATTTAATATCTATGCAGTCGTATAAACACTGAGTCTTCTACTGATATAATGTTGATGTAGGTTTGGAAGTGTGTCTATTTTACAAATTTCGAAAGTATATGTTTCGCTTGATTTCTTTTCTTAGCTTAATACTTAAGCATCAACATTTTCAGTCTGAAGTCCCTTGAATGTGGAGACCTCGACAAGTTGTGCAAGGGTATAAAGTTGCTCGTCAGCATCCTCATCTTCGTTACGCTTTCTAGAAAGACGGACGCGGACACGGTTGGGAGTGTTCCTTACACCACGGCTCCAGATGAACTTGTTAAGCTTTGAATCAATACGGACATCTTTGGTTCCCATGGACTTAGCTGC
>Ga0136554_1000592_pt1 | contig 13567 bp, 10 predicted proteins | sample AntRauTorckE5431_FD_104637 | JGI IMG/M metagenome (GOLD analysis project Ga0136554, IMG submission 104637) | Saline lake microbial communities from Rauer Islands, Antarctica - Metagenome Torckler E5 #431 | ecosystem: Environmental > Aquatic > Non-marine Saline and Alkaline > Saline | place...
CCACTTGATGGAGAAATTTATCAACTAATTGTAAGTGATGGTACGATTGCCCCACTCACAGAAAGGTATGGTCCCGATAATAATCCGGTATTATCACCAAACGGAACAAAAATCGCCTACGTAGGATTTAACGACAAATACCAAGGATATCAAATTACTAATCTTCACGTAATGAATGTAGATGGAACCAACTCAGAAGTAGTTTCTAACGATTTTGATAGAGACATTCAGAACGTAAATTGGAGTAATGACGGTAAGGGTCTTTACTTTCAATATGATGATGAGGGAGATACTAAATTAGCCTATATCACATTAGCAGGTAAAGTCTCGGTTATCACTGAAAACTTAGGTGGTTTATCACTTGGAAGACCCTATAATTCCGCCAGTTATACCGTGTCAAAAACCAATCAATTTGCCTACACCCTTGGTGGGACAAGTCATCCCGCTGATTTGGGTGTTGCGGATTCAAAATCTAGCAAGCGTTTAACCGCTCTTAATGACGATCTGTTTGCCTTCAGAAACCTCGGAAGCGTAGAAGAAATATGGTGGGAGTCTTCATTTGATAAACGAAGAATACAAGGCTGGATCGTAACTCCCCCAAATTTTGACGCAAGCAAAAAGTATCCTATGATATTGGAAATTCATGGAGGCCCCTTTGCTAGTTATGGTTCAGTGTATTCTGCAGAGATACAAGCTTTTGCTGCTGCGGGCTATGTAGTACTGTATTCTAACCCAAGAGGTAGCACAAGCTACGGCGAGGAATTTGGCAACTTAATCCATCACGATTACCCAAATCATGACTATGACGATCTCATGTCAGGTGTAAATGCGGTCATCAAAAAAGGATTTGTTGATGATAGAAATTTGTTTGTGACTGGCGGAAGCGGTGGAGGTACGCTTACTGCCTGGATAGTAGGTAAAACCAACCGATTTAGAGCCGCAGTTGTGGCTAAGCCGGTTATTAATTGGTATAGCTTTGTATTGTATGCAGATGGCGTGCAATTTTTTTCAAAATATTGGTTTGGCAAAAAACCATGGGAAGATCCAGAGAACTACTTAAAACGCTCGCCATTGTCCTATGTTGGTAATATAACCACACCAACCATGTTGCTAACTGGTGAACAGGATTTCAGAACTCCGATAGCTGAATCAGAACAGTTTTATGCTGCCTTGAAATTGGAAAACGTTGAGACTGCCATGGTAAGAATACCGGGTGCTTCACATAGTATTGCTGACAGACCAAGTAACTTGATTGCCAAACTATCGAGCATTTTGGCTTGGTTTGAAAAGTACAAAGTTAAGGAGTAAATAGCTTTCTGTGGTGCGGATTATTACTAACCTTACGCATGCACATAATTACATCACATATTTCCAATAAAGTCTTCATCAAATTCGTGTTTGCTGTACTATCGGTTATTACCCACTCACAAACATAAAAGATGGAATGAATTCGCTAAATAATCTTTTCTTACCATACATCAATTTTTTCCTGATATAGGAAGCCTATATTTGTGTAAGAATTTATAATTGGCTGTAATGACACAGCTAAAAACGAATCAATAAACAGTAAGATGAAGAAGATATTATTTGTGTTAACAAGCCATGATGAACTAGGTAATACAGGAGAAAAGACAGGTTTTTGGATTGAAGAATTTGCGACACCTTACTATCTCTTAAAAGATAAAGGGGTTGAGGTTGCTTTAGCATCACCGATGGGAGGACAACCTCCGATTGATCCTAAAAGTGAGTCTCCAGATTCTCAAACACCAGCTACTGTAAGATTCAATGAGGATAAAGAAACTCAGGACATTTTATCTAAAACGATTAAGTTAGAAGCCGTCAATCAAGCTGATTACGATGCGGTATTTTATCCGGGAGGTCACGGTCCTTTGTGGGATTTAGCGGAGGATAAAAATTCGATTGCACTAATTGAAGCCTTCTACAACAATAATAAACCTGTAAGTGCAGTATGTCATGCTCCTGGTATTTTCAAACACACTAAAAATACTGATGGTACGCCTTTAGTAAAAGGTAAAAAAGTTACTGGGTTTACAAACAGTGAGGAGGATGCAGTACAATTAACCAACGTCGTGCCCTTTTTAGTAGAAGATATGCTGAAAGCAGCCGGAGGAATTTATTCTAAAGGTAATGATTGGGCTCCTTACGCGTTGGAAGATGGTTTACTAATTACAGGACAGAATCCAGCTTCGTCGGAACTTGTCGCTGAATTACTACTAAAAAAGCTGGGAGAATAAACTACTCACAACAATATGTACAATCAGAAGCGGTTTGGGAGTAATCTCAAACCGCTTTTTGTTTGCAGTATCGTACCTTGCTTATCAAGCGTATAGAAATATTGATCCTAATACCCCTCACTAACCTTACCCGTAGGCTAGAAAACTAAAGGGTTAAAATTGTGAGAAGAAAGGAATTGTCAAATATTTACATTTAGAGAAACTTTTGTGGTTTTATGTAGCAGTTGATTTTAAACAAAAATGATTAGACGATTTGAAACAAGACTTTTGGAAGAAGCCTTTAAGTTTGTTGAAGAGCAAGACTTTAAAGTCAGAGAGAAAATTTTTCAAAATATCAGGAGAGCTGAACAGCAATAAGGTCCGAAATTCTTCAAAAAATTAACTGGTGAAATTTGGGAGTTCAGAACTTCATATTCAGGAATCCAGTACAGGCTTTTAGCTTTTTGGGATAAGGAAGATAAATCAGAAACGCTTGTTCTTGCAACGCACGGAATTTTGAAGAAAACGAGTAAGGTAAATCCTAAGGAAATCGACAAGGCAAATAAAATCAGAGAGAAATATTTCAAAAATAAAGAAAATGAAAAGCTATACATTAGACCAAGCAGAAGACCTATTGATTGGAAAAAAAGAAACTACCGAAAGAGAGGAATATAAGTTTGAATTAAAACTCGAATTGATTAGCGGCATGATTAAAACTGCCCGAAACAAAAGGTAACTTACGCAAGAACAATTGGGAGAATTAGTGGGAGTCAAAAAAGCCCAAATATCAAATCTTGAAAATAACACCAGAAATATTACGTTTGAAACGGTCATGCGGATGTTCAATGCATTGGGGGCAAAATTTAGTTTGAACCTTCAAATATAAATTGATTATTGTTCGATTAAAGAATAGCTTCACCAAGTGAAACTCGGTAAACACGGGTCCGAAGGTACAACCTTCAGACAACTGGAAATCCTCCCTCATTTTACGCCTTTTGAGTGGTAACACCAAAAACCACTCCATATAATAATAAGCAAGAATCAGGAAAGTAACAGTCTTTAACGAAAAGCCTGAAAACACCCTCCAAGAATCGTATAGATTTCTGTAGAAGTATTTTCAGGCTTTTACTTTTTCTTCGTACTAATTAGAATTCTCTGTAGGTACCGTCTAAAAATTGATTGGCTTCTTCTTCTTCAAAACGTGCCGTGGCATTATCCCAGTGCAAAGTTTGATTCGGGAATCTTCCAGCTATTACGCCCAACAGTATGGTTTCTGTTAATCTGGAAGCGTAAGAGAACGGAGCAGAACACTCATCTTTTCCTAAACACGCATCCACAAACTGGTGGTAGTGGCGTTTGCCTTCTACATCATAATCTCTAAATACCTCCCCTATTTTACCCGACTTTTTGAGCTTCGTGAGGTCTAACTCTTTGTACTTCCCGTCAACAATATGTCTTGGTAATTGCATAAAATGGGGCAGTAATAAATTACCTTTTTCACCCACAAACATGGCTCCTTGATCAGGGAGCTCCTCATTATTGGGAAGAACGAGGTTTTTATGTTTTTCTGGTGCGGTTACTCCATCATACCACACCCATTTAAAGTTTTTAGTGGTGTACTTCGTTCCTGGGAATTCGTAGGTTACTACGTTTTCCTCCGGAAAGCCAAAGCCCGTAGGCTTTCTGCAATCGTTTGTGATCGTTTTAGGTACATCCAAAGCTAAGGCATTGTAAGGTGTGTCAAAGATATGGACACCCATATCTCCTAAAGTTCCGCAACCAAAGTCGAGTATTTTACGCCAATTTCCAGGATGATATACTCCCTCTTTAAAAGGTCTATCTGCCGCAGTACCTAACCATAAGTTCCAATCTAAGCCTTCTGGTATTGGGTCAGATCCTTGGGGTGTTGGGTCGTCATTTCCCCAATTTTTGGGAGACCAAGCTCTTACCTCTTTTACTTTACCAATAATACCAGATTGTATCAGTAATGTAGCCAGTTTGTAATCGTAAAAAGAATGCACTTGAATACCCATTTGGGTTACCAACTTTTTTTCTGCTGCCTTTTTATTCATGGCTCTCGCTTCGGATACATGATGCGTAAGCGGTTTTTGGCAATAAACGGCTTTACCGTGATCCATTGCCATCATAGAGGCTGGAGCGTGCGTGTGGTCAGGTGTGGAGACTATTACCGCGTCTATATCATCCGCCATTTCTTTCAGCATTATTCTGTAATCTGAATAAAACTTGGCGTTGGGGTATGCCTTTCTAAGCGGTGTCAGCATTTTTGCGTCTACGTCACAGAGTGCCATCACGTCTACTGACTCGTGGGAAGCAATTGATGCCAAGTCGGATTTTCCCATACTACCTAAACCCACATGTGCTGTTCTTAAGCGGCCACTTTTACTATTAGCCCACGCCCACGAAGGAAACATGGAAGCAACAGCTACTGCGGCTCCACCTTTCAATAGGTCTCTTCTGTTTATCAATTTCTGATTCATAATTTTCTAATTTTAATGTTTCTAAACCATATCGGGCTGGAGTGATCCTGAAGACCGATGTATCCTTTTTTTGCTTTCGCGTAATCGGGTGCGTCACTCCATTTTCCAGAGTTTTTCTTTGCTTCCCATTCTTCGGATTGAGGTACAAACGAAACCACCATTTTGCCATTAAGCCAGTGTTCTACTTTCTCGGGCGTATATACTATTTTAGAGCTGTTCCATTCACCGGCAGGGTTTAATTCTACTTGTGATTGATCAGCAGGCGTCATTGCATAATCTGAACCTGTTTTTTGCCAATCTTGCAGCTGATCTAAGTTTTCTGTCTCTCCCATACTTTTATTGTAGGAAGTTAAATCATGCATGGAAGCGTACCCTTCGTCGTCGATGAGCTGATATTCCGGAGCCAACGCGGGAGGACCAGCATCTGGTATTCCTTCGGGTAGGTGATAGAATATACCACTATTCCCGCCCTTTGGTAACTTCCATTCTAGATACAGTTCAAAGTTTTCAAATTCTTCCGCTCCATAAATAATATCTTTACCGCCAGTATAGTCTTGCTCTAGACCCAATTCGGTATCATAAGTTAATTCCCCGTCTTTAATCACCCACCCTGGTGGGAGTTCATCGCCGTTGTAGGCTCTCCAGCCGTCTGTAGAACTACCGTCAAAAAGGCTTGTCCAAGCTTCTTCCTGATTTTCACTTTCGTTTTCGGTTGTTGAGTTACTGCTGCAAGCACTGAGGGCTATAAAAGCAAGTAAGGAATAAAAGGTTTGTTTCATATATAGGATTGAATTTTAACGCTCCAATATAATGCGAATTGTCCACCGAAGCAAGATTTGAGCAGTCTGAGCAGGTGATCTTCTTTTAAACTCCTGCTCCTAACATCTTTTTAGGGCTTTTTTATGTTAAAAAATTAATCAGCGGCGTTCTGCTGAAGTATCATGAACAGAAAGGAATAATCCGCACCTAAAACAACCTATACTTTCCCTGATGAAAAGGAAAATCAAATAGCACTGATCAGAAAGAAAATGGCTAAGTTTGGTTTTGACCCAATCGAGCTTAGCATCCCATTACATTAAAGATAACGAGAAAATAGGGCATTAAAACAGGCTTATAATCACGTAATTACTTATTGAAAATATGAAGGCACCAGACTTTTTATGGACACTTGTCGCACTTATTTTAGGAGTGACATTATACAGAAAATTCGACTTCGAAAATTTAACATTCGAGCAACCGACATTAGCCATCGTGTACATAATTATATTTATAGCCGCTATTTTCATGATTATAAAAGACTACAGAAATCGACCTGAAAAATAAAAAAACAACCACTTGATACCAAAAACACCACGGCACCGCTATCTGTATTCATTTAAATACGACTTCCATCATACTGAATTATGCAAGTTAGAGTCAAGGCAAATTTTTGATAAGGAAGCAACAAACAAAGTGCTGTTTTCGGATATCAGAATCGACCCCACGGTTAGTCCTTTTATTAAAAACCGGTTAGAGATTATTTTATCCGCCAGTAATTATCCTGAATTCTTAAAAAATATCGATCAAGAAAATATTCATATTGAGGGCTTTAAGGTTGAATACCTTATTTTGGACGGTGATACGACAGACTTTGGCGAACGACGTTTAAAATCAAAAGACATCGGGTATCGGATAGAAGGTGAACCCGATTTTGATCACCCAACGGTTACTTACGCCATTGGTCATTTTGAAGACATTTGGTATTTCGGGATTCAAGAAACACACGATCCAGACTGGCACAAACACAAACAAAAGCCTTGCACATTTAGCAATTCAATCAGCATGACTATTGCCAAAACGCTCGTTAGTTTAGCAGCGAAAGGAAACAAAAGCAATCAGCTTTTAGACGCTTGCTGCGGCGTAGGTACCGTGATGTTAGAAGCATGTTGTGCCGGATTCAATATAGAAGGGTGCGACATAAATTGGAAGGCGGTCAAGCACACCCGTGAAAATTTAGTTCACTTTGATTACGCCGCTGATGTTATTTGCTCCGATATTAAAGACCACGAAACACAGTACGCCGCCGCCATTATTGACCTTCCGTACAATTTATACTCCTATTCAAATGATACCATTGCCCAAGGCATCATAGAATCAACGGCAAGATTAACCGATCGGATAGTTGTCGTATCCATTGCAGATATCGAAAGTATCATCGAAAAATCAGGTTTAACGATTGCTGACTTCTGCACCGTCGAAAAGAAAGGAAAATCAAAGTTCGTACGTAAAATATGGATTTGCGAAAAGGAAATTAAGCATGAAAAATAAATCTAAGGTATCCATTAACTTACTCGAATTAGCAGTTATACTGATGTGTTTTTGCAACTCCTGTTCGGGTCAAAATACGTCATAAGAACAGCACCAAGAAACACAAGTCGAAGGTAAAATCTAGTACTTTTAAAATATACATCGGGTATCCGTGAAATTTTGGAGGACAGTAAAGGTAATACCTGATTTGGCAGTCATCAGGAAGGCGTTTGTTTATTCGATGGAAAATCATTCACATATTTGACCACAGAAAATGGCTTGAACGGTAACTAAGTCAGGTCAATCTACGAAGATAAGAATGATGTAATCTGGTTTGAATGCGGCGTAGGTTTGAGTGGCTACGACGTACAACATCTAACTTCGCATTCAGAGAAGAGTTATGACTTTATACATAGATCGGTAGTAGCCACATTTGACTCAAAGAATAGTTGAGCAATGAACGAAACCGACCTTTGGTTTAAAGGAACTGAAAGCACCGGTTTCAATTAGCGGGGAGGACAAGCCAGCAGGTATCGTTACGATGGCGATAAACTTACCTATCACGTATTTCCTATCAAACTCAAAAAGGGCAATGAAAATATCTATTCTACCTCCGCATCATTTGTCAAAGGGAAAAACGAAAAGCTATGACTGGGAACGTACAATGCGGTTATTGGGTACAACGGTGCGGACTTTTACATCATTGATAATGAGCGTCTTGAGTGTACGAAGAAAACCGGACTTCTGCATGTCCGTGGTTTATTTGAGAATCGAAAAGGTAACCTTTGAATCGGCAATAACGGGGTTAGTGTCTTGAAATATGACGGGTCAAACATTAGCAGTTTCACGCAAGAGTATAGCCTTACAAAAGCAGATACCAAGGGTAATTCACTCGAAATAATTTTTGCCATAGGGGAAGATGATTTGGAAAATATTTGGTTTGGAACGTATGAATCAGGAGTTTGGAGGTATAACGGCGAAGAAATGACCAATTTTACGCGAGAAGACGAAATTGAAAGCGAACAAGTCTGGACAATCTATAAAAGTAAGCGGGGTGAAATGTGGTTTGGTAGAGCGAATCCGAAAATTCAACATGGAGAAGCGTGGCCTAGCGGAATAAATCCAAGCGGTGTTTATAAGTTCAATGGAGATTCTTTTGAAAGAAAGTTTTAGTGCTAAAAGCATGTCATAATCAGCTCAACAAATAAGTTATGAATTCAGCAGCTCAAAATGTACGGAAAGCGATCATATTATCACTTTTTTTACTGCCCCTTACCTTCTCATCATTTGCCCAAGGCACCAGACTCCTTCGTGAGCCTTCCATAAGTACTACGCACGTAGTATTTATTTATGGTGCAGACGTTTGGGTGACAGACTTAAGCAACAATAGCACCCAACGAATTACCAGTACACCCGCCGTGGAGTCAAACCCGCAGCTCTCTCCTAACGGGCAAACAATCGCTTTCTCTTCTAATCGTTCGGGAACCGAAACTGTTTACACGGTTTCGGTTAAAGGCGGTGCTCCAACACGCCTGACTTGGCATCCAAGTTCGGCAAGTGTAAGGGGTTGGTCTCCCGACGGAAACAAGGTTATTTACTCCACATCCAGAGACAGTGCTCCCACGGGTATTGGATATTTATGGGCTGTGGGTATTAATGGTGGACCATCAGCTAAAGTTTCTGAGCAATGGGGATACGACGGTTCGTATGCTGCCGATGGCACTAAAATGGTAATTGATCGAGTTGCTCGATGGGAATCAGAATTTAGAGGTTATCGTGGTGGTCAAAATACCCCGTTAATCGTGCTCAACCTCAGCGATTTGTCGGAAACACTAATACCAAATGATAAAACCAGAGACATCCACCCAATATGGTTGGGAGAAAATATCTATTTCTTATCCGACAGAGATGGCTTTGCCAATATATGGTCTTACAATGCTACTTCTGCCGCTCTTAATCAACTCACCACCTTTAAAGATATAGATATAAAGTGGTTAGATGGAAGCGGTAATAAGCTTGTATACGAAAGAAACGGGTATCTATATACGTTTGATTTATACACTAAATTATCAGCACAATTAGCAATAACTGTGACGGGAGATTTTCCGTGGGCAGAACCCAAATGGGAAGATATAAGTAAAAGTGCCAGAAATGCTTCACTTTCAGCAACGGGCAAAAGAATGATTATTGAATCAAGGGGAGAGATTTTCACCATACCCATCGAAAATGGTGACGCCCGAAATATTACCGAAAGTTCTGGCTCCGCCGATAGAGTTCCGATTTGGTCTCCAACGGGAGGTGAAATAGCGTGGTTTTCGGATATTGGCGGCGAAGGCTACAAACTAATGATAGCCGATCAGGACGGTTTATCACCACCTCGAAGTATTTCAATCGGCGATTCAAAAATGGCTTGGGAGCCAACTTGGTCACCTGATGGCAATTTCATTGCTTTTGTTGATAATCAACCCAGAGTTAGAGTTGTTGATATTACCGCAGGCAGTATTCAAACAGCTGATGTAGCTGGCGTCAACATCGAACGCGGCAATATGAGTCTTTCATGGTCTCCAGATTCACAGTGGTTGGCGTATTCAAAAACTGGTGATAATTTATTTAGAGGCATAATGGTTTGGTCTAAAACGGACGGCTCCACGCATAAAATTACCAATGTATTTGCCGACGCGGTCTCTCCTTCGTGGGATAGAAACGGCCTTCAATTATACTTTTTAGCAAGTACAGACTACGCGTTAGGTTCGGGGTGGGCAAACACTAGTGCACAAACCGCGAAACCAGAATACACCGCTTATTTAGTAAATCTAAGAAAAAATGACCCCTCCCCTTTCAAACCGAAAAGTGATGAAGAGTCCGTAGAAGAGAAACCAACCGTCGATAAAGACGATGCTGACTCAAGAGACAAAAAGAAATCTGAAGGTAAAAAAGTTGAACCCGTGACGATAGATTTTGATCACATTGATCGCAGAACAATGCCCTTGCCGCTGCCAGTCAGAAATTACAGTTTCACACTTAGTGGTACGTCAGGCAGTGTATTTATTGGCGAAAAAAAGCCAAACGATAAAGGATATACCGTTCACAAATTTGATTTGGGAAAAAGAAAGGCAAAAGAATACGCCAGCAACGTGAATCAGATAGCTGTTTCAGCAGATGGCGAACAAGTGTTACTTCAAATCAATAGCAATTGGAAAGTTGCGGGCAGTAAAAGTGCTAATGCCGAAAGTGGTAAGGCCGTAAAAGTGAATCTGCAAATGAAACTCAACCGATCTGAAGAATGGAATCAGATTTTTGAAGAAGCGTGGCGATATGAAAAAGACTATTTCTATGATTCAAATATGCACGGTCGTGACTGGGATAATGTGCACGCTAAATATGCACCACTTGTTCCATTTATCAAACACCGAGATGACCTAACTTATGTTTTAGATCAGGTAAATGGGGAGATGTCAGTGGGTCACAGCTTTGTGGGCGGTGGTGATTTTCCCGATGTAGGAAAATCAGTTACCGGACTTCTTGGTGCTGACTTAGTTGCAGATAATGGCAGGTGGAAAATTGAAAGAATCTTTACTACCGAAAGCTGGAATCCAGGTTTAACGAGTCCTTTAGACAGACCAGGTATCAAGGTAAAAGAAGGCTATTATTTAGTAGGTATAAACGGAAAAGAACTAACTGATTCACAAGATCCTTATCAATTACTTGATGGAACTGCTGGTGTACAAACCGTAGTTCACATCAACTCAACTCCGGCATTTCAGGGTGCGTGGAAAGAAACCGTAGAACCGATAAATAGTGAGTCAGCCCTGAGGCAGAGGGCTTGGGTAGAAGATAACCGCAGATTAGTGGACAAACTATCCGATGGGAAGTTAGCCTATATCTGGGTACCGAATACGAGTACAGCGGGTTTCGTATCCTTTAATAGGTACTACTTCGCACAGCAAGACAAGCTAGGTGCAGTAATTGATGAAAGGTTTAACAGTGGCGGAAGCTTAGATGACTATATGGTTGACTTAATGAATCGTGAATTACGAGCCGCTATCACGAACGAGGCTCCCAACGGAAAGCACTTTAGACTACCCGCGGGCATATTAGGACCAAAAGCATTATTGATAAACGAAATGGCTGGTTCAGGTGGAGATTATTTCCCGTGGGCATTTAAGCAACAAAACGTTGGACCGTTAATCGGAAAAACGACCTGGGGAGGTTTAGTAAAATCCTCTACGCATTACTTATTGATAGATGGCGGTCGAATTACGGCTCCTGACAACGCGGTATTCGACCCCGTTAACAATCAATGGATTGCCGAAAATACGGGTGTTGCTCCAGATATTGAAGTTCGTCAAGACGCATCATCTTTGTCGAAAGGGGCAGATCCTCAACTTGAACGAGCGGTAAAAGAAGTATTGAAAATGGTAGTACAAAAAGAAGAAATCAAACACCCTCCTTACCCAACTCCCGCGAAGAATTAATAGCTTGAGCAAACTTCTCGTGGTGTTTGATCTTCGCACCAACAGACAAAGAACCAGAAAGGCGAGGAAGTAAACGCGAAAAGTATCAAAAAAACGTTCCAACTAATCCGTGAATACCATTCACTGTAATTTAAAAATAATAATAAAATGACGATAATATTAAAGTTTTTAATGGTCGGAATATCATTACTGATGTTCAAATCCTGCGGCAAAGATGATTCAGCACCTAAGCCAGTAAGTAGTTCAATAAATAAAATAATGTCTTTAGGAGCATCGCGTGTGGAGGGTAATAGACCTGAATATGAAAGTTTTAGGTACGAACTTTGGAAAGACCTGACTGAGAATGGTTGGGAATTCGACTATATAGGAACTCAATCAGATGAGGCGACTTACCCCATATTTAATAATCGTGACTTCGATATTGACCACGAAGGAAGGGCTGGCTGGACTTCAGGACAAATTCTGAATGATATTGATAACTGGCTTGCAGAGACGGGAGCACCGGATATTGTACTTTTTAGCTCCCCGGGAGGGAATGATGCCCTAGAAAATTTACCTTACAATCAAGCATTAACTAATATAAACGGAATAGTTGACGCACTGCAAAATGCAAATCCCGAAATAACCATTGTAATTGAGCAATTAGCACCCGCGAGGTCTGATTTAATGACAGCTGACTTAACAACTTATTTCAATCAACTAAAACAAGGTATATCGGCTGTTGCATCAGAGAATTCCACAGCTTCATCAGAAGTTATTGCCGTAGATATGTTTACAGGTTTTACAGATAATTTATTGTCAGATGATGTACACTACAATGAAGCTGGTGCTGATTTTATAGCCCGTCGATATTACGTAATACTTGAAAACGTCTTAGAGGAGTAGAACCAAAGGGAATAATGGCTACAAGATATCCATACTCTTACCGTTATCCACCTAAAAGAAGTTAGGCAGCCAAAATGGAAGATTTACAGAAAGCCGTATTTGTCATCGCGTGATAATTAGTTTAACCCGTGAAAGTCAGCCTGCGACAGTTGCAATACCGGTACCACGAAAACAACATAGATATATTTATCAAACCGATAGTGATATTCGGGAAAGACAATCCTTAGATTGGCCTTAGTTATGAGTGTACATAAATTCAATAAGACAGAATGAAACTAAGAAGTATCATCTTAGAAGATAGTAAAATTGCGAGAATTGCATTGGAGAGACTCTGCATGAATCATAATATGTTGGACCATATTGCTTCGTTCGAAAATGCAAAAGATGCCTTAGTATTTCTTGAAGAGACCGAAATCGACTTAATTTGGTTAGATGTTGAAATGGATAACATGAATGGGTTTGAATTTCTGAACGAACTTGCTGTATTACCCGCTGTAATTATGACTACAGCAAGCACTGAATACGCCTACGAAGCATTTCAATACAATATTGTAGATTATATTCATAAACCAGTTACCAAACCGAGACTAAACTTAGCTATTGAGAAGGCTCAAGAAAGAATCAGGAACGCTGAGCCTATTATCAGCAATGACTCTTCAAGAACCACACAAGGTGCTGATAATATTTATGTTAAAATCGACCGGAAGTTTGTTCGCGTAAAGAAATCAGCAATCTTATATATTGAAAACCTCGGAGATTACGTGAAAATATTCACAGAAGAAAACAGTTTTGTGGTACTTACTACTTTGAAAAGTATAGAGAAGAAATTCGGTAATTCATTTTTTAGAGTGCACCGTTCATATATCGTAAACCTCAATAAAATTCTCGACGTAGATGACAATAATTTGGTCATAAAAGATAAAGTCATACCAATTAGTCGCAGACAAAAGGCAGAATTTTTGAAGCGTTTAAATATTATTTAAAAATGAGTAATTACCTCTTGCCTTCTTCGCTAAAGTTCCATCAGATAGCAAAACCGACTTATTACGTTCCTTTTCAATCACTTTCTTGATACACTTTGGGTTAAGCAGATATCCCCAACTTACCCGTAAAAAGTGATTGTATTCACTTCTTACTTGATGTATTTTCAATGTAAAACCCGAAACTACCTTTTCCCATTTTTTAGGTC
>Ga0136554_1000598_pt1 | contig 13501 bp, 11 predicted proteins | sample AntRauTorckE5431_FD_104637 | JGI IMG/M metagenome (GOLD analysis project Ga0136554, IMG submission 104637) | Saline lake microbial communities from Rauer Islands, Antarctica - Metagenome Torckler E5 #431 | ecosystem: Environmental > Aquatic > Non-marine Saline and Alkaline > Saline | place...
AACTAGATATCCTTCGTAACCCAAACGCTTTGGTTTACCGTATATTCCGTCAGCTGTTGCTGTAAATGCACTAGCGTCCAAATCACTATCGTCGATAGTCTGTAAGTTGACGCTGCCGTCATGGTTTACCGCCACTGTATAGTAGTGTGTTAGGTCGTAGCCGCTTTGCGGAGCGTCTGCCTCAGCTTCTGCAACAACAGAATTACTGATCTGCATCTCTCGCTCAAACGTGCTGAGTAGATCGCGCAGTGTGTTGTCCTCGTAAGGCTTCCAAAAGTCTGTGTCAGTTGGCAAGTTGCCTTGTGTTTCTTCTGTAACTTCGTACAGCTTACCTTTGTAACGTAGGACTTGTCCTACTTGATATGTTTTGTCAGGATCGTAATCACCTTCAAATAAATCTTCGTTTTCAGGACGCTCAAGTATTTCACTAAATTCTTGTGTGTCCGACAATTGTTTGAGTTTCAATCTGTACAAGTGTGGATACCACGTAGGTGTAAAACCTTCAGCAGCTCTGTTGACATCTTCAACTACGTAAAATCGTTTGAGTGCACTTTCGTAATCATTAGCAGCATACTCGTCCTCTAGGTGCGGCAGTTCAATAACGTCGCCGCTCATAATCTTTCTGCCTATAGTCTTAACTGAACTTGTGATGTGCACAGTCATAAAGATAGTATCGTTCGATAGAAATAAGCCAAACTGTGACAAGTCAAAGTCGATGTCTTGAACGTTATAGATACCTCTAATACGATAGATATCTGGATCGTATTTTCTGTCACGGTTTTCAAGGAATATTAGATCTTGTATCTGTGTTTCGTCCTTGACTACATCGCCATCGTCTGTGCCAATATATTTGTGTATGTGAACGGCCGTGCCACCAACTGTGAACTGTTCAAGAATGATCTTGTCCAAATAGTAGTAGTCGTTGCCTCTAGTTGGTTTGTAATTCGATATGCGAGGAATAGCCGTTCTCCTTTTATGTATCTGTATTTATACTCTAAAAGCTGATAAATACTATGGGAGAACACTTATGACGGATTCATCAATAGAAAACGAATTAGCAACACAAAAACAAGAGATATTTGATTATGTAAAAGCATTCTTAGGCGGCGGCATGATTGATGTAGAGCTTGATCCTATTCACTACGAGACAGCTCTTGAAAAAGCACTTACACGGTTCCGTCAGCGTTCTGATCATGCAGTAGAAGAATCGTATTTGTTCTTGCCGCTAGAAGCAGACAAAAACGAATACACGCTTCCTAGAGAAGTGATTGAAGTACGTAAACTATATCGCAGAGGTGTTGGCTCGCGTGGTAGCAGTGGCGGTAATGGTTCACTGTTTGAACCGTTCAACCTAGCATACACAAACACATATCTCCTCAGTGGTTCTACTAACTTAGGTGGCCTAGCAACTTACGACTTCTTCGCTCAACACCAAGAACTAGTGGGTAGAATGTTTGGTTCGTTTATTGAGTTCAAGTGGAATACCACTACAAAGAAGCTGACTCTGCTACAGCGTCCTCGTAACCCACAAGAGTCTATCCTAATCGAAGCATACAACTATCGCCCAGATACGCAACTGTTTCAAGACTACCTAGCAAAGCAGTGGATCAAAGATTACACACTTGCTGCATGTAAGTATATGCTAGGCGAAGCACGAAGCAAGTTTGCTACAATTGCTGGGCCACAAGGCGGCACAAGTCTTAACGGTGATTCACTAAAAGCAGAAGCACAAGCCGAAATGGAAAAACTTGACATAGAAGTAATCCAGCAAGTGGCCGGCGGGGTTGGTTTTTCTTTTCTAATCGGTTGATTTAGGTTGACATCTAGTAGTTCTTCAGTTATACTATCTATATAACTGGAGACATGAATGACAATCCCACCCAAACTGATGATAATAGGACACGCTCGACACGGCAAGGACACTGTCTGTGAGTATATTGTCAACAAATACAACTTTGAATACGAATCCAGCAGTCATTTTGCTGCTCGACGTTTTATCTTCGACGAACTTAGATTTCGATTTAACTACCACACTGTAGAAGAATGTTTAGCTGACAGAGTTAATCATAGAGAACTTTGGTATAACACGATTGCTGATTATAACAGTAATGACCCTGCTCGACTTGGCAAGGAACTGTATGGTGAAAACGATATCTATTGTGGTCTGCGTCACAAGCGTGAATTCCACAGTATGAAGAACCAAGGTGTATTTGACTACGTAATTTGGGTTGACAGAAGCGATCACTTGCCGCCAGAAGACAAGACCAGCATGTCGCTTGAGCCTTGGATGGCTGATTTTGTAATTGACAATAACGGGCTGCTAGAGGAAACTAAACGCAACACTACAGACCTAATCGATAACATACTTGTAACGCACTTAGGTTACGATGCATTAGAGGTCTTAGCTCGTTAATAATCGGGCGTTAAATCGCCCTGTCGCCACCGCACGTTAGTCTTTTGAACGATCCGCTGGCAGTTAGCGCAAACGGTCTTGAGATTATTTGGACGGCAGTTTTCTAAGTCGCCGTCCACATGATACACATCAAACTGTTCTGGATGCTTGCTGGTAAATCCGCACTTCTCACAGAAACTCTTCTTAGTATACCCTCTATAGAACCACCTCGGCGCCCTTCCCTGTGACTTTGCTCGCAAGCACGGACCACACTTAGAACGATAATATGGTGTTTTGCCCTTGTAATAATTAATTGCACAGGGCTTTCTTCTACATGATTTACATAAAGGACGCATACATTCTATTTAGCACCTTTTCGGGGCCTTTTAACCTTGCGTAATTAGGGTATTTTGCTCAAAGTGCGCTAAATACTTGTAAGGAATATATTGCTCAAAGGAGAAAATAAATATGGCACTCGTATCACCAGGTGTTGAGGTTAATGTAATAGACGAATCGTTCTACACACCAGCAGCCCCAGGCACCGTTCCAATGATATTTGTTGCTTCTGCTCAAGGTAAATCAAACGGCAGTGGCACAGGTACAGCATCAGGAACGCTTGCGGCAAACGCAGGCAGACCTTACTTGATGACATCACAACGCGAACTAGTAGAGACGTTTGGTGATCCAACGTTCTACACAGACGCAAACAACAACCCAATCAACGGCGGCGAATTAAACGAATATGGTCTGCAAGCCGCGTATTCACTACTAGGTGTAAGTAACAGAGTGTATGTTACACGAGCAGACATTGATCTAGGATCTTTGCAGCCACAAGCAGAAGAGCCTGGCGCTAATCCAGACGATGGTACAAACTGGCTTGATACACAGATTACACAGTTTGGTATTTTTGAGTGGAATGGCGAACCTGCACAAACTACAGGCGGCCAGAGTTTTTCACTACAGACCCCAATCGTAATTACTGACGAAACACGTTTGGTAGGCGGCCAGACAACAGGCGCTCCAAAGGCAAGCGTAGGTGCACTAGGCCAGTATGCCGTAAGAGCAACTAGCAAAAAGATTACACTATACTACAAGATCAGCGATGGTACTTGGGTAGTAGTTGGCAGCTCTGACTGGAAGAAAGAGTTCCCGTCATTTACAGGTGGTGTAGTAGGCGCTCAGTTTAGCCAAGGCAACGACAGCTTTACAATTAGCATCCCTGGTAGTTCACCAGCTGTAAACTTGTCGTTCAGTGAAGGCGACTACGCAGACTTGGACGCACTAGTTGGCGACATCAACAACAACGGTAACACCAGCGGTATTTTTGCTGAAAATGTTAACGGTCGACTATACCTTTACAACTCAGGTGTCAAAGGTGATTCAATTCAACTTAGCAACGCTACTGGCACAATCTTTGATGAAGACAAACTGAATATTACAGCTGGCACATACTATGCTACAGCACTTCAGATCAGCCCGCACACAGACGTACCAACGTTTGCTTCTACGTTCTCAGCAAGCAGACCAACTGGTTCTATTTGGATCAAGAGCACTGAGCCAAATCTAGGTGCACGTTGGAGATACAAGCGTTATAATGGCGACGTTGAGCTGTTTGACGAAGTACCTGCTCCGTTATACACCAGCAACGCAAAAGCATTGTTCGAACTAGATCGTTCAGGTGGCGGCATCAACTTGGCTCAAGGCGAAACATTTGTTCGTTACAATTCAGACGGCAAGAGCCCTGCAGAAGCAGAGTTTAGAATCTACTCAAGAAGCACTGTTGGCGCAACTGTAATCACAAGTGGTGTAGTTGCTGATCAGCTAACTGGCGGCGATTCATACTCATTCGATCTTTACGAAACACAGTTGGGCGAGCAGACACTGTCAGGAAGCACAACTATTACAATCACAGCAGCAGAGTTACCAGACGACGCTGACACAGTAGCAGGTGCTATTAACGCAGCTGGTCTTGACCATGTGGTAGCAAGCGTTGACACGCAGAACCGTGTTGTTATTACACACGAACTAGGCGGCGACATTGTGATCACAGACACAGACGGTTTAATGGGCGACATTGGTTTTGTACCATTTGACGCGGCCAGCCCAGGAACTACTACTAGACACCTATACGCAGTACAAGGTGACAACACAGGCGAACTAATCGCAAGCAACTGGCGTGAGGCAGACTTTGTTGCATCAGAAGATGCGCCACAGAACCTTGCAGCAGACGGCGAGCTATGGTACAACTCAGTAGTTGACGAAGCTGACATCATGGTACACGATGGTAGCGCATGGGTAGGTTATAAGAACCAGTTCCCAGATACCAACGCAACTGGCCCTATCGTAAGTGCAAGTGAGCCGACGCTACAGACTAACGGCGACAACCTAGCAAACGGCGATATTTGGATTGATACGGCAGACATTGACAACTATCCAACAATTTACCGTTACAACCAGTTGGCACAGCAGTTTGACTTAGTCGACAAAACCGACCAAACTACTGACTCGGGTGTATTGTTTGCTGATGCACGTTGGAATACAAGCGGTGCAAACTCTGATACACAGGGTTCAATTGTAAACTTGCTTGAAAGCGACTACCTAGATCCAGACGCACCAGATCCAGCTCTATATCCACGTGGTATGTTGCTGTTTAACCTACGTCGCAGCGGCTTCAACGTTAAGCGTTTTGTTCGTAACTACATTGACGTAAACGAAGACAACATCCGCTTTAACGATGAGTCAATGTCAGGTTACTATGTAAACCGTTGGGTTACTGAATCAGCTAACCAAAATGACGGTTCAGGTAGCTTCGGACGTATTGCACAGCGTAAGGTTGTAACACAATCACTACAGGCAATGCTTAGCTCAAACCAAGACATCCGCGACAACGAGTCACGCTTGTTCAACGTTATGGCTACTCCAGGGTATCCAGAGCTAATCGGCGAGATGATCACTCTTAACTTTGATAGAGGACTGAGTGCATTTATCGTTGGTGACAGTCCAATGCGGTTACGTCCAGATGCAACTTCGCTTAATGAGTGGGGTCAGAACGTTCGTAACGCAGTAGAAGACAACGCACAAGGTCTTGTTAGCTTTGACGAGTACTTGGGTGTTTACTACCCAGCAGGCTTTACAAGCGACAACGCAGGTAACAACGTTGTTGTTCCAGCAAGCCACATGGCATTGCGCACAATCGCACTAAGTGACCAAGTGAGCTACCCATGGTTTGCTCCTGCAGGTACACGACGTGGTGGCGTTACAAACGCAACTTCATCTGGTTACATTAACGATGAAGGCGAGTTTGTTAGTATTTCACTTAACCAAGGACAGCGTGACACATTGTATACAAACAGTGTTAACCCGATCACATTCCTAGCAGGAAGCGGATTGGTAGTATTTGGTCAGAAGACACGCGCACGTAACGCTAGTGCACTTGATAGAATCAACGTTGCAAGACTTGTTGTATACTTGCGTACACAGCTCAACAGATTGGCTAAGCCATACTTGTTCGAGCCAAACGACAAGTCAACAAGAGACGAGATCAAAGGTGTAGTCGAAAGTCTGATGCTTGAGCTTGTGGGTCAGCGAGCACTATACGACTACATTGTTGTATGTGACGAGACCAACAACACACCAGCAAGAATCGACCGTAACGAACTTTACGTTGACGTCGCTATAGAACCTGTTAAAGCAATCGAGTTTATCTTCATTCCATTGAGACTGAAGAATACAGGAGAAATTGCAGGACTATAAAAAGTGAGGGGCTTTTATAGCCCCGACTTTTTGATAAATACTAGCAATAGGAGAATAATAAATGGCAATTTCATCATTATCAAAAATAACAGTTCCACTAGCGAGCGACCAGTCTGCTACTAGTCAGGGTCTGTTGATGCCAAAGCTACAATACCGTTTCAGGGTAACACTTGAAAACTTCGGTGTTAGCTCAGGGACGACTGAATTAACAAAGCAAGTAATGGACGTAACACGCCCTAACTTGACTTTCGAAGAAATCATTCTTGACGTTTACAACTCAAAGAGTTATCTAGCAGGCAAGCACACTTGGGACCCACTCACACTAACATTGCGTGATGATGTAACAGGTGCTGTGCAGAAGCAGGTAGGCGAGCAGCTACAGAAGCAGTTCGACTTCTTCGAACAATCAGGTGCAGCAAGTGGTGTCGACTACAAGTTCTTAACACGTATTGAGATCTTAGACGGCGGCAACGGCGCATTTGAAACAAACGTACTAGAAACTTGGGAGTGCTATGGTTGCTTTGTGCAGAACGCGAACTACAACTCATTGAACTACGCAAACAACGACCCGGCAACAATTGCGCTGTCTATCAGATATGATAACGCAGTACAAACACCTCAGGGTACTGGCGTTGGCACAAACGTTGGACGTACAACAAATACTCTAGTAACTGGCGCAGGCTCGAGCAGCAACCAGTAATAACTAGAATAATTACTTACTTGAAGGAGTCGTTTTACGGCTCCTTTTTTATTATGTACGTGGTTAATTCTTTTAGATAAATATTACTATGGCAATACTTAACGGCTTTCTAGACAACTTCACGCAAGGGGCGACAAACCCCAAAGGCAACCTTGGTGACTTCAAGCACGCTGCTAGGCTTTATGCTGACGATACCTTTAGACTAGCACCTAAAACCAAGTTTCTCTTTTTCGTTGTATTTTCAGTGTCACCAGAAGCACAGAAAGTATTACCAGGTTACAACCTAATTAAACAAGAAGTTGGATTGCTTGCAAAAACTATCGACTTGCCCCAGTATTCTGCAAACGTAGAAATAAAGAATCAATATAATCGAAAGAAACTTGTGCAAACAGGCATCGAATACACGCCTGTAACAATTTCAATGCACGACGACAACTTTGGCCTTACTACACTTTTATTAGAAGCGTACTATAGATATTACTTTAGAGATTCTGACACATCGATTAGGCAAGACGGTTATAAGCCAAGAGATGCATATTCAGAAGCTCGCGATTATAGGTATGGCCTAGACAACGGACGCACTACTCCTTTCTTTGACTCAATAAAACTCTATCAATTTTCACGCAAAGAATTTACCGAATTCAAACTAGTAAATCCATTGATTGAGAAGTGGGGACACGACACAATGGATCAATCCGACGGCACCGGTCTAGCTGAAAACACCATGGTGCTAAACTACGAAGCAGTTACTTACAACAGAGGCAGAGTTGAAGAAGACAATCCAGACTACTTTGGAACAAGCCATTACGACAACGTGCCAAGTCCTTTGACACTTGAAGGTGGTGGCGTCGCTAACCTACTTGGCGAAGGTGGCGTAGGACAAGGTGGACTGTCAGTGCTTGGCGATATTGCATCAGGCCAGGTTAACGGAGCTACACTGCTAAGAGGTATAAACACTGCTCGTAACGCAGGCGACCTGTCAAGAGGGTCGCTAATACAAGAAGGTATAGGCGTTGCAACTAGTGCAATAAGTGCTGTAGGACAAAATAATCCAGGAGGCTTAGCTGGTACTTTCTTCGGAGGGTTAAATAACGCAGAAGGTAGCGGTGTAGAAGCTGGCCAAGCCAGTGAAGCCACTTCGCCAGGACCTGGATCTAACGAAGTTCCAAGAGCACAGAAGGTAGCATCAGCACGAGGACTTAACACACCATGACAACAAATAATCTTCCTAAGTCTCAGAACCTAGGCACAGATCAACCTGTGCGCGACTTCTTTGACAGATATTATCAAGGAAAAGTCGAATACTCAGCAAACGACGTTGATGCTGTACTAGGATTCTTTAACAACAGAGGATTTGACGAGCAAGCATCGTCAGGTATTGCAGCAACTCTGCTACGCCAAGCAAAACTAGACGGCGTGAGCACATTTAAGTTATTAGACACCCTCAAAGGACTATCTAACCTACAACTAAGTGCATTAGTAACTCAGATTCTTAATCTATCAAGAGTTAAGTCAAGTGCCATTGGCTATAAGACTCAGCCATCATACGACGCCTTTGAAGCAAGGAACATACTTCCATAAGGAGACCGTATGCCCCGTTTCGCCCAAGGTAAATTTGTTCCAAAAAATCCCGAGAAGTTTATGGGAAACAAAAACCCAATGTACCGTTCGAGTTGGGAATTTACCTTTATGAGATTTTGTGACGAGCATCCCAGTGTTAAGCAGTGGGCAAGCGAAGCAATTAAGATCCCCTATAGAAATCCTCTTACTGGTAAACAAACAATATATGTCCCAGACTTCTTTATATCTTATGTAGAGAAATCTGGTAAGTCAAAAGTAGAACTAATCGAAGTAAAACCCGCCAACCAAGCAATACGAGAAAAAGCAGCTAGAAGCAAAAAGAACCAAGCAGCTTGGATACTAAACCAAGCAAAATGGGAAGCTGCTAGAGCATTTTGCAAACAAAAAGGTATCATCTTTAGAGTAGTAACCGAAGATGACATCTTCCACACCGGTAAGAAAAGGTAAATAAACTGAGTAGTTAACATAGGATCTCTCATGGCCAATAAAAAATTAGAAGATTTATTCAATCTTGAAACCCCCGAAGAAGAGGTATCAACGGATGAATCGCCAGAATACGAAATAAACGAAGAAAAAGTTGAACAACAGGAATCAATGAGAGAACTAGCAGAGTTTGACAAAATAACATCAGCATTACCTTCTGTTAAAGGCCTAGGACAGATGGCTGACAAAGAGCTAAAAGATGTCGCTGATAAAGCCATAGCTGCATACGAAGATCTAATGGACTTGGGTATGAACGTAGAAGCACGTTATGCAGGCAGGATTCTTGAAGTTGCTAGCACTATGTTAAAGACAAACTTAGAAGCGAAAACAGCAAAGATAGACAAAAAGTTAAAAATGGTCGAACTTCAACTCAAGCAAGAAAAGCTGGAAAACGAGAAACTAAAAAGTAAAAACAAGAACAAAGACACAGACGACCCTGTTCAAGGCGAAGGGTACGTTGTTAGTGATAGGAACAGCTTACTTGAAAGATTGAAGAATTTTGATAAAGATAATGGTAAATAAGAATATAACCGGGACATTGCAATGAAAACCTTTATCGATATATTAAATGAATCTAAAAAAGTCTATCCGTTTAAGATAGGCGTAGCAGGAGAACTTCCACAAGAGTTTTCCGATAAGTTGGAAACTGCCTTACAGAAGTTTGGCGTATCTAATCTAACCAATGGAAAGAAGACGCCGATACAAGAGCGTCCGCTAGATTTTCCACAACTCCACAACACAGAAGTAACTTACTTCGAAACAGATTTATCGTATCCTACAACACCTCAAGTACTTAGAAGCTACCTAGCTTCTATTTGTGATGTTCACGAATCGTATATTACGGTGCGTAGACCAAACGAGCCACTTGAGATGTATCAAGAAGAGTTTGCTAATCACAGCAAACAAGAAGAATACGAAACACTTCTTACCCAACAAGATATGGGCGGGGAAAGTGCACAGCATAACGTAGGCGACAACAGAGTAATGGATCTGCTCAAAGAGCTTGAAACAGCACGTAAAGAGCGTGAACATGACCCAGCCGCAGCAGCACCTGTTGGTGATTCGAAAGACATCGCAAACAACGCTAATAGCAAAAGTCCAATAGGGAGCTAAAATGGATAAGCATACACAAAATTTATATGACATGATTCAACGCATGATTGAGTTGGATGGCACAGAAAAGCAAAAACAACAACTGGACGAAATGGCCAGCATGAACGTGTCTTTTTCAGGTGACACAGCTGAAGAAGTTGCTTCGATGGCTAAGTTGATTGGTAACGCTGGCATGAGCGAGCCTGCACCACAGAGCGCAGAAACAATGCCAATGCGCCAAGACATGGAGAGACTCAAAGGCATCATGGGTGGCGCAGAAGAAGCAGTTGAAGAATCTGACGAAGAATGTGAATGTTGCGGCGAAGTGCACTACGGTGCATGCCACAAAGACGGACCACACGAGTGTGAATGCTGCGGCGAAACACATGATACAGGTCACTCGGAGGAAATGGAAGGCTACGACAACGAGCCAGAAGAAGAATACCAAGATACTGAGTATATGACCAAGGATTTATCGGGCGGTCTTAATCGTCGTAAGAAGTCGTATGCAGACGCAGAAGACGGTGACAATCCCATGGCTGTTGAAAGTGTTAAAGACCGCTTGTATGCAAAGCTAGCTGAAAAGAAAGCAAAGCCAGACTTCCTTGACGTTGACAAAGACGGTGACAAGAAAGAGCCAATGAAGAAAGCTGTTAAAGACAAAAAGGCTAAGAAATAAGCTAGCTTATGAGTAAATCATTAGACGGAGTATTAACCAAGAAAGCTAATCAGCAGGAATCGTTCACTGAGATACAATTAAAGAGTTTGTCAAGGTGCATGGATCCTGAAGATGGCTATCTGTACTTCGCTAAGAGATATGCTCACATCCAACATCCTGTAAAAGGCAAGCTGTTATTTGATCCGTATGAATACCAAGAACGGTTGATGGCTAGTTATCACAACTATCGTTTTAACATCAACATGCTACCACGTCAGACAGGTAAAACTACCTGTGCTGCAATTTACTTGGCTTGGTATGCAATGTTCCATCCGGACCAAACTGTCCTAATAGCTGCACACAAGTACTCTGGTGCACAAGAGATAATGCAACGCATACGCTACGTCTACGAGCTTTGTCCCGACTATATTAGAGCTGGTGTTGTCAACTACAACAAAGGCTCGATTGAGTTTGAAAACGGTTCGCGTATTGTAAGTGCTACCACAACAGGTAACACAGGCCGTGGTATGGCGATATCACTACTATACTGTGACGAGTTTGCGTTCGTACAGCCAAACATTGCTGAAGAGTTTTGGACTTCGATATCACCTACGCTAGCAACAGGTGGTTCTGCAATCCTTACATCAACGCCGAACTCAGACGAAGATACTTTTGCGACCATTTGGAAGGAAGCCGAACAAAACTTCGACGACAATGGCAACGAAACAGACACAGGTAAAAACGGCTTCCACGCATTTAGGGTTGATTGGCAAGAACACCCAGACCGCGACGAAGCATGGAAGCAAGCAGAGCTAGGTCGTATCGGTGAAGAACGTTTCCGTCGTGAGTACGGTTGTGAATTCCTGGTATTTGACGAAACTCTTATAAGTGCTATCAAGCTAGCAAACATGGAAGGTGTAAAACCCAAGTTTAACATGGGGCAGGTCCGCTGGTACAAGAAGCCAACGCCAGGACACACGTACACTGTTTCACTAGACCCTAGCATGGGCACAGGTGGTGACAACGCAGCGATACAAGTTTTAGAATTACCTACCTACGAACAAGTTGCAGAATGGCAACACAATACCACAGCAATTCCAGGACAGGTACGTATAATGCGAGATGTCTGCGATTACATTGCAAACGAAACTAGACGACCTGAGTCGATTTATTGGAGTGTGGAAAACAACAGTATAGGCGAAGCAGCACTGTTAGTCATACAAGACGTAGGCGAAGAGAATATCAAAGGTCTGTTTTTATCAGAGCCTATGCGCAAAGGCCATGTGCGCAAGTATAGACGCGGCTTTAACACCACACACTCTGCAAAGGTTAGTGCATGTAGTCGCTTAAAAACAATGATAGAAAACGGCAAGATAAAAACATGGTCTAAACCCTTTATATCAGAACTCAAAGGTTACATTGCACACGGTGCCAGTTATGCAGCAAAGCAAGGGCAACACGATGATCTGATAGCATCTATGCTGTTGAACCTACGTATGGTAGCTGTTCTCAAAGACTGGGATCCGACCATATATAACACATTTACACAAGCAGAAGCAGACGATGACTACGAAGCTCCGATGCCGATCTTTATGAGCTCCAACGGATAAATACGACTATGGACCTAAGTAGAATTGCAGAAGAATTATTTTCAAAAGTACGTGGAAGATTTCCAGGAGTTACTATTGGCGATAGCGAAGGGAATGTAACAAACGAGCCAAGCGAGGCTCGTTTTTACGAGTTTCCTTTCAAAGAAGGTGCAAACAGCCAGAAAATTAGTATTTCGATTGACGAAGAAGATGGCCTGGTTATTATGTACACCGACGATATTGCCGAAGATAATTTAGCAAAAAAGAATTGGTATAGCTTTCTTAAAGAGCTTAGAGCGTTTTCAAAGAAACGTATGTTAAACTTTGACGTCCGAAACATAACAAAATCAAATTTAGAAAAAAGAGACTACAGGTTTCTTGCAACAAATTCCGGAGACAGCAGTATGAACGAATCGAAGTTATATGGTACTTCAAAGGTGAGCTATCAAGACATGGACAGTGCTAGATTAGTAATTAAACATACTGAAAGTGTTGACCCTGAGAATCCAGCAGGCCGTACTAGAAATATTAGTAACATCTACATCGAGAACAACGAGTCAGGTGAGCGTTTCAAGTATCCATTCAAACACCTAGCAGGCGCTAGAGCAATGGCTCGTCACGTAGCAGAAGGTGGCACTACATACGATGAATTCGGCGAGCACATCGTCGGGTTGTCAGAAGAGCTGTCAAAGCTACGCAAGTTCAAGAACTACATGGGTCGTTCAAAGGTTATGGCAGAAAGCCTAGCTGAGTACATGGGTGTTGTACACGAGCGCATCGGCACTGTTAAAAAGCGCATCGAAAGTTTGCAAAAGCCAAACTACTACAAAGAAGCATACGATAGTTTTGAGAAGCCAGTCTTTGAGGAAATTCCGGAAGACGTCAAAGAGAACTGGATTGATCAATTAACAATCCGTCAGTTTAACGAAGAGCTTAAAGATGTATTCCCGTACATTTACAACCTAATTGGCGAAGCATCAAAGCCTAAAGAATTAGGCCCAGAAGACTTTGTAAGTGAAGACGACCGTTATTCTGACGAAGCACCAGATCCTATCGAAGATGACGACGATGACGTAGAGGAAGGCATTGGCAGAAAGTTCAACAAGCTAATGGACTTTGGTGACCTGAACCCTAAAGATATACAGAAAAGAGTTCGTGCTATGACTGACGATCAGTTGAAGATGCTAGCTAAAGACGTTGGCGAAAAGCCAGGTGACGGAAGCGAACGCGGTCTTCAAACGAAGTTGATTAAT
>Ga0136554_1000600_pt1 | contig 13456 bp, 10 predicted proteins | sample AntRauTorckE5431_FD_104637 | JGI IMG/M metagenome (GOLD analysis project Ga0136554, IMG submission 104637) | Saline lake microbial communities from Rauer Islands, Antarctica - Metagenome Torckler E5 #431 | ecosystem: Environmental > Aquatic > Non-marine Saline and Alkaline > Saline | place...
ACTGTTCTCGGGGTCTCAGATTCATTGGAAGATACTGTCAGGAGATCTGTTGCACAATCAAAACGACGAAATAATGATATCAACAAAGATGAGAACAAACGAAGAAATACTACAAATAGGCGAAGTTTAGATGAAAAGAGTGAAAGGAACCATCAGCCATCCAGAATTCAGCAATCAACAGTCCAGAACCCTATTAGAAGCACAACGAATACTCACGTAGCAGCCAAAATCAGTGATGTCAGGGCTAACCCTCATCCTAAGCCTTCCAGTGATGCAACAGATTCCACTGAGACAGCCGATAGTCATTCTGTCCAGAAATCGAATGAAGTAAAAAAAGCAACAAATAAGAATAAGGACATTTCGTGGGATTCTGTGTTCGATGGTGTGCTTCCGCCAGGTCTATGAAATAAGAAGAATTGTACATTTTTTCAACCTTTAATTTTAAGATAGCATTTTGTATATTGAACCTTTACTTTCTTTTCTCGGACATTTGTGAAGCACTATTTGGAACTTGGTCTTGTTGCTGATTTAATCGAAAGGATGACCGCTTGTCGCTAGGTCAATCCAAACTTCTCCTCGTCTCTTCCCCATACTGAAGATTGCATCATACTGTGCAAATCTGACTTTATCCTCACTGCCATCTAATGCTTCCAAGCCATCTCTCTCTAACATCTCCCTGAGCTCCCTATCGGCGTTTCTCACTACTGGCTCCATGGATGCGTCGCTGAATTCTCTCACGGCAACTACAGTTGGAGGGGTTGTAACAACTTTCATTGTCCTCCACTGGCCTTGTCCTGCATTTTCAACAGCATCTTTTACAACTGGCGGTTCCGATTCTCCCGGACTTGTGAATGTCAGAGGCCACGTCATATATTTATCACTAATGTCGTCAGTCTTAATATCCATCAATGCGGGTGATAAGGGGGACATACCCTTCGTAAAGGCCCCAAGGGAACCAAAGCCCTCGTCGCGTCTTCTGTAAGGAAGCTTAACGCCGGAATATCCCGGGTATCTTCTTACTTCATAACCATCGCCTCTCCTCAAAAGTTGATAAGGCAATTCAGGTGCAGCCGTGGCTGCAACAAAACCACCTGGGCTCAACTGATTAAGAAAATCTTTGATAGCAATACTCTTATCTACCTTCTGATATTCTCCTTCGTTATTCGGAACAATGTTGATAGAGTCCCAATAATCTTGCTGGTGTTTGACTGCAACGCCAGTTGAGCTGCTGGGATCAGCGGCCACTGTGTATACAGAGATTCCTGAGAATCTCGCAGTTGGTTTCCAAGGAATAACTTTAGCAGTCAATCTTAGTGTCCATCTCGTAGTGATTTCACCAATACTTCCATCTTCTGCGATTTCACCTCCTTTAATGTTGTGTAAGACAATACCAGCATCGCTGAACAAAAATTTACCCATGGCGGTACGAGAGGCGAGCATATCCACATTATTTTGGTATGATTCCACGCCAGAGAGAGAAGTCATGGGGTCCGTGAAGGAAACATCCTTCGCATAGTATTTCGTCTCCATAGGATCAAAGAAGGTCGCATATTCCTTGGCCAAAACTCTCTTCAAAACATTGACGTCATTTCTTAGCTTCAATGATGCTTCGTTCGACGTATCCTGGCTAGTGGACAAGATTCTCGTGTTTAAAGCTTTGTTAGCTGTGAATGGGAATGGAGGCTGGGTAAATGCAGCACCTAATGAAAGCACTGTTGCAAAGATAGAGAGAGATAATCTCATTTTATTGAATCTGTTTGATGCTCGCAATTTTTATTCGGTACAAGAATCTGCGCAAGAATTTTAATGAGTGTGCTTGTTTATTTTTGTGCTGAAAGGAAGAGAGGTGAGAGGTGGAGGGAATGAGTGATGTGTTCACAAAAAAGGTCAGACCAAGGCCAAAAGCTGCCAAAAGTCATAAAAAGATAAAAATGGATCAAAGCTGATGATTCTAATTTATGCTTCTCATTCGTTTCGTTGCTTGTTTTGTTAGCAGCTTTTAGGCATAATCCCAACCAACAGCTCTTCAGCTCGTTTTCCCCTCGTTTTTGCGTTTTTACCATTATGATTTGTGATCACCTTTTAATCAAAATGGCATTGGTACCGGTATCTACGACTGAAGGATCCAAGAAGATACAATATTCTAGACTATCGGAGTGCATCACAGGGTTGATCATAGTTACTTACGAAACTAAAGAGGCAATGCTAAATGTATATTTTTGAAAGTTCAGATTTGTTCCTAGCTAGCTTAAGTAGTAGTTGTCTATCAACCAGGAAGCCCGTGGCTGTAGCGACTGCGCATAAGATTGTTACTTGTTTACGTAGATCAGGGAATCTCAAGGAGAACAGATACTTTTTTTCGTAGAATTTGTGAAACCAACATCCTGATTTCTTCACTTTGGACAGAGATGAGTTGACATAGGACAGGAAACAGCGTCCCCTTCTGTCTATCAAATTGTGCATCACTGAAATCGAGAATTGTGTGGAGAATGTTCGCTACTACTGCTGCAAACGAGGTGCAGTGAATTGCAAACTTGGTCCCACTTTCGCTTACTGCCCTCCAAACATTAGGGTCGAGTTTGTGTCCATTTTCTCGTTCAGAAACAATAAATTTCTGCAAGACGTCTGTCATTCTTGACATCAAGAGCGGTTCAGAAAAAGTTACAGTATCCCATGCGTTCGTGCTATCGCCCTCTTTTGGGCAATATAAAAGTGATAAAAGGCGAACAAGAATATTATTGGCACCAGCTTCTTGGGTAAGGAAAAACATTTCACATCTTCCAAGATGTCCAAGACCACTATCTGAAGTATACGCCGCCTGTACCTCTAGCACTTCTCCACTCCATTCCCTGCGCATTGCTTCTACAAAGTATGATGATAAATCTTCATCGACGCTGGCCTTTTCTGCAGCAGCTCTTGAAAATTCAACAGCATCCAGAAGTAATGAAATTTCCGCTTGGTTACAATTGGCTGAGAAAAGACCAAGAAAGTGGAAGAAAGAATTCTGAAGGCAAGAGATGGAAGTGCATCGTACACGAATGGGCCTGATGAATTTCCTCACAATAGCTGTTTTTGGATTCTCAGTGTTGGCACTTTCATAACTAGCGACCTTACGCACTGCAAGAAGATGAAAGTTAGAATTGACATGTATTTGAGACCATCCAGTAATCACGTCAAAGAAATCTTACCTTCATCCACACTATCACTGTGCAGTTGAGCCACAGATGATAGCTCGTTCTCCATAGTATTGCTATCTTGACTTGACTTCATATCAATTGTTCCATATAGAGTAGCTCCGGACTCTAGTTTCACGATAGAGATGGTCACATTACCGTCCTTGTACTTATCAGTTCGTTGTCCATCCAGCGTGCCGCTTCCGTATTGTGTGTGCACAAACGAGAGTGAGCGTTCGTCGTCGTCGGCGCTTAAGATTGTTTGTTCATTTAGAAGTACTTGATTGATTTCTTTGATTTCTCTTGATACGCTTTCGTGTAGCTCTCTCTCCAATTCAATATTGTGTGACAAACTCTCCGCGAGATTCTGGCAAAGGAATCCAAGCCACATCGTCACATCCTCCTCCTCCATGCTGGGAAAAAGAGTAAAAACTGTATCAGACAAATGGGATATTTCTTTACATCCTATCCTCACCAATGCTTCGCATGGCGCCCAAGAAGATTGAGAAGAAGAAGATGAAATCCCAAAAGGACTCCCAACTGCCCATTTTTGCATTTGGCCGATAGTCACTGGCCATAAATCCTTCGCTTCTTCGGCCTCGTAGTTTGATGCAATGAGACAAAATATGTCAGTGAGCATACCAAGCGCAATGGGTGCTGTCGTTGCTACCCAACTATTAGGAAATGGCTCCTCGATATTCTTTTGGATAGGAGCCTTCCTCAGTAAAGTATATGCCTGCGTCAAGTCACCGCTACCACCATGCTTGAGGTCAACAAAACTTGCTTCGACTAATAATTCGGCGTGGCCCATTGATCGTTTTGAAGTGTGATGACGGTCATCCAGTTTTGATTCTTCTGCAAATTGACGGAGCCCTTCGTCGTCTACTGCTGGTGGGAGGGGTTGCGGCTCCGTAATAAAGTCTAAATTGGACACTGTTGGTGACTCGGAAATAATGTTCATTACTGGGGATGTGTCGCTCTTGGCGGCCATCTCGATAGCTGGAAGGATGGAGCAGTTCATAATAACTTTCCACTGGTTAGCGGAGAAACAGGTTCCATGACGAAGTAAGATGGATCGAAGCGTCATCACGCTACCTCTCTGAACAAAGCATCCAACACCCCCACCACTACAAGACACGCTGGACCTAAGTCCTCTAGCAAGACCGTCAAAAATCAGTCTCCATAATATCATTTCTCTTCCTTCCTTAGGTGAAAGCCCATCGTAAGTATAACCGGGCAGAGTTCTATCGCTGCTTTGAGTGCTACAGAGGGGCGGAAGAACTTTCCCTTCGGCAATTCTGTCAGCATAACAAGCGACATGGCACAAGGCTCTCATTGACAATGCCATCGGTAACTCCTTTTCAGTTTCTATAAATGCAAGTGACGCCCCACATAGACCAATGAAGTCCTCCACATGCACGCGTTGCTCCTTTACTTCTGATGCGGAAAGTTCCTTATCCTGAACATCTTCCTCTTTGCCATCGTCAACACTGCGGTTCTCGTCCTTCAACGCTGCACAGAAGTCGTCTAAGTGGCAATCCACCAAGCGTTGCAAGATAGATAGTCCCAAACTGCTATTCCCCACAGAGGCATCATTTGCTGAATGGGAGAGGATGGCAAAGAAAACTCTCCATCCGCTACGAAGATTGTGCGACAGCGATCGTATTGTGTTGTCTACACACTGAAGAATAAGTTCTCTAGTGTCCGCAAGAGTGTTAGGATTTGATATGATTGCGAGGAACGGCTGGAGGAAGAGTCTTTGAAAATTGAAATCCGCAAGTTCTGGCTTCTCGAGGAATTTGAAGCTCAATTGACGAAGACCATCAATAGCAAACATGCTGACCATAGCATTGTCATGGCAACCAATCACAACAAAATGGTTAGCCATGAGCTCCCAAATCTTTGCCCAACTAAGACGTGAACGACTATTCATGTTGTAATCTGCAACTTCCAGCAATTTCTGCAACGAGAATACTCGTGGTCCGTCGACAACAGTGTTGCTACCTTTTCGAGAGATGTCGGTTTTATCACTATTTCCTAATGAACGTACAGAACGTCCAACACCAGTGATACCTTTCTTCGAATCTCCTTCGATCTCTGAGATAGATACATTAACAAGGCATTCAATTATATCAAGAACGCCTTTATCAGAAAGCTTAGTTGTTGAACTAAAAACTTTCTCGATGAGAATTTCGTTAATAGCCTCGAGAACAACCCTACCGTTGATTTCTTCAGTCTCCCTGGTTTCCGAGGATTGGAGAGATTTCGTGCTTTGGGCATCACTGTTCAGAAAGTCATCATTCGAATCTACACCAGATCCGAAAAATGATAAACGGCTGAGTTGTGAAATGCATTGTAGAATCGGCATCCAGCTATCGCCAAGCTTTTCGCCGTCCATAATCGCTATACTTAAGAGTGTGCGAATGCATTCAATATTCCTTGACTTGAGCTCTCTGATGGATCCCAGTGCAGTGAACTTGGCTAAGGAATTCACAAAGGTCCTTCTAGCGAGAGTGGTGTTCGTATGCGATGCGACACGGATAGCGTAAACGAACCCATTCAGGCAAAGCGCAATACTTGTATCGTCTTCGGCTTTCTCCAAAATCTGCGATAACGCTCCCAGGAGAGGTCCCCATGTAATATCATACATTGGCTTGACGACATCGCTTGGATCAACTGAGGAAGTAAATTCATGTTCAATTGCCGATCCTCCTTTTTGCTTTTTGAACAGTTTTTCTGTCGATTCTACAAGCTCAGCACGTTCTTTCTTGTACAACACTCGTCTTCTCTCTTCCGCAGCAGTACCAAAGAAAACATCATTAAATCCAGTCTCCTCGTTCTTCTTTTGATGGTTGCGAGCGTCGTCGTCCTCCTTCAAAGTGAATGGACGTTTCTTGATACTTAAATAAAGATCAATAAGAAAATCAGAAGGTAGATCTCCACCATCCACAGAGATCCCTCGATTCATGTTTAAAAAGGCTTCCTGAGTCATTTTCTTCTCTGGCTTGATGTTTGGGCTATGTAGATCAGTCTGGAGCATAATCACAGCGAATGCTAAAATGAAGCAGGTATCTGCAGAGGGGAAAACATCTTCATTCTGAAGAGTATACTGTTCTGCAAACTTTTCCATAACTCGGTCAACCTACAGTCGGTGCAGCCAAATTTCACTAATTGTTAGATGGTAAAAAAGTCATCATCATTATCCAATGTGCACACGCACGTACCTTCTGAGATTCTCCTGGGAGACGAAATCCTGAAAGGAACAATCGGATTGCATCATCGAATTTCATTTCAGTAAAGTCAAGAACATCAACGTAATGATGCAGAACACGAATGTAGAAACCTACTCCACCTTTATCTGCCTCGACATCTTTGTCTTTGACGAAACATGCGTCGGGCTCTCTTCCGAATATCTCTCCAATTTGTGTCTTATCCAATACCTCCTTGTGTGCATAAAAGAATGAAGCAATCTCCTTGGCATCCATATGGAGAAGTCCGCTCTTGATGAAAAAGAGAAGACCTTGCTTGTAGGAAAGTTTAAACTTGATACATCCTGTTTCAAACTCCTGCTGAGCTTGTCTTTTTTTATCGAATGCATCCACAATTTTCCCAGCAATATCCATATTAGCAGTCCCATTTTCCAGATTTTTTATTTCTTCAGCAGTAACAGCCATATCCTCCGTAGATATTTTGTGACGGGGTACAGTTTCTTTTTCGGATTTCACAGCCATTCCAACGTCCAATTGTAGATTACCTCTGACTTTTGACCGCTCGTCGTCGAAATTATCGTCGCCCCCCGGAAGATTTAGTGCTTTCAAGAAACCTCTCAGAATTACCACTAGAACCTCTAATCCCGCAACGCTCAATGCAAAGTTGTCTGAAATTGGTTTTGTTTTGTTCAAAGGAGTTTGTATTGATCTTCCTCTAATACTCAACGAAGTCAAATGGTAAACAATGGTCTTGTACAAGTTTACTGCGTCAAAATCACAATCGTAGTTGAGGAAAATAGACGTAAGAATGACAGGATCGGCGCAAAGAGCTCTCAATGCCTCCAACACAAGACTCTTTCTCTCAAACGGACAGTTTTGTGACTCCAGCACAGGTAGGAACACATTTGCTATGAATACCTCAATCTCTGCTTTCATATGTGTTTTGAACTTGTAGACCTGGTGTGTTTAGAAAGTAAAAGTAGTGTAAGTTTTTGATTACTCAGTACCCATGGAAACAAAACAGAGGGTATGACTCACTAACAACAAAAAGGCCTGCAAACTTTTATGTGCAACTGTGGTATTGCTAGAGACGCAATTCTTCAATAGACTGACGCATAAAAATTTCTGCACGGCATAGATAAACTTCTTTCCATTGCGAAATGCAGGTCCGCAGTGCTCAAAAACACTGAGAATCAATTCCAGTGATAAGATTTTTGTCGCTGTGGCCATTGGATCACAGTTTACTATCTTGGATCCTGCAAAACTCCGCAAAGAGCTACCAGGTGATCCTCCCATAGAATCGTCTGCATCTTCCGGCAAGGGCTTCGCACTCAATTTGCACAATGCTCGAAATAAGAGATAACTATCTGTATGAAAACGCGACACAAATAGATTATTCGTTCCATCCTCTTCATCCTTGCTATTATGAGGACTTTTAGGAAGCGAAAAGCTCTCACTTAAATCTTCACCCTCGTTTCCCTGAGCCATGGCATCGTATGCTTCCATCCTTTGAAATACACTTCTCAACATATCCAACAAAACTTCTCGGCTCATCTTCTTTACTTCTTCGTGTTTGGTAATGAGATAGATGTGAAATACAGTCCTGACCGCCTTCAGCATTCCTGCTTCGTGCACAGAACATACAGGAGAGGTCATGAGTGAGAGCAAATCCTTCGTCATGGCACATTGTACTGCATCCGATGAATTATCAGCACATTCACAAATACAATTAATAAGACGAGTAACATCCGACCCCTTCTTGAAGTCTTCTTCATGATCGCTTTCATCCATAAGATCACCTTCATTTGATACAGCGATAGTAGATCCAATGACATATCGATTAGAAATGAGCAATCCAATGCATTCCAACGCAATTTCGATCATTTTCGAAGTAGCCGCGGGATGAGCGATTGTTAGACAATAACAGCTGATGGCAGTGAGAACCTCTGGGCGCATTTCATCATTTCCTTGTCCTTGCTCTTCCTCGTCTTTCTCACTATATACATCATCTGTAGTAACAGTATCAACTTCCATTCCTTCATCGAGGGACATATCTATTCCATCCGTGTCTTCTCTAGTTGCTGCCCTAGGTTGCGCTTCTGCAACTGCAAGATCTTTTGCTTCCTCCATTTCATCAGTGGTAGCAGTAGTAATACCCATATCAACATTATCCACCTCCTCCAGATCGTCTAAAGTCTCTACTACTGTTGTATTAGCATCTGTAAATTCATCTTCGGTGACATCTGCGCCCGCATTGGTACCATCATTTGGTACTGCAAGATCATTACTTTCACCCATGTGCATTTTTTCTTCATTGTCTTCCACATCCGTATCAGAGGAATCATGCAAATCAATAGATGAGACGGCAGGTACAATTTGAAAATCCTCTTCTTCGTCTTTAGCGACAGAGGCAGTTGGGTCAATTTTGGGTGGAGGCCAAGGTACATCTTTGAATTTGTTCAGGGTGTCAATCGCCTCGGAACACTTTTGGTATACTTTCTGTATACATTTTGAAAGATGGGTGCATTGCAAGATAAAGAGAGTGCATGCAGGTTGAGTGAAGAGGGAATAGGGTTGAACATGGACACACACACACACGAGCAAGCAAACAAGCTCTAGCAACGATACCAGAGAAAAATAGTCGTTGCAAAAGCAATGCAAATGAGATTCACCAGTCCTTTTAATGCTGAATCAGGAACGGTATTTATTTAGCAAACGAAAAGACTCACCTTGAGTCTCGCTCTGCGGAATCCAATTTCTTTCTGTATCTTTCCAGTATTCTTGACGATTAAGGAGATGGTGGCAGCATGTTGGGCTTGTTGCTGCGCCTTGAAGTCTATCTGGCGCTTTTTAGGCTGTTGTGGAATCTCCGCAGAGCGAGCCGGCATTTTATAAGGAGAGCGTTAGAGCAACTTTGATATTTGATGCCTCTACTTCTTTTCAGCGGACGGAACACTCGTACGATTTCGTAGAACGGAGAAGAATTGCACGTTACTGAAGCAACCAACTAATTATGGTTTTAATGTTCTAAGTATTGCAGAAGCAAAGTTCGTTTGACTGTTGATGGAGTCCAAAGACTGTTCTCTGTTCTATTTCTAGAGATTTCTAGGCCGCGTGGAAAACGCGATCGCCATTTTCATTTTTGGAATTATTATTTTTGTTCGAGAGGAGGAGGAGGAGAGAGGAGAGAGGAGAGGCCAATACTATTTATTTAACCCCTAAAGTCTGACCTCAAAACAGCTCAAAATAGTTTTTGTCTTGTGCCTTGTTTGTGCCTTCATGCCCTCCTGCTGCTGCATCATCGTGAGATTCGTATTTTGTATTTCACATTATATTGAATAGTGCTAGACACTTGATGGTTTCTTCCATAAGCAGCATTTGTTTTGCGACCCTATCGATTTTCATTGAAATAACAGCTGATCAATGCTTCATAATACGCAGGCCAGGAGAGAGACATATGGCAGCAAAGAACAAAGAAGCAACTCTATTTCCTTTATCTTCATTGTCAGCATCATCAGCACCCTCCTCGCCGACTCAAACAGTATTGCTGCACGAAGCTCAATCACGGGATGTCGAAGAAAGAGAACCGGAGGATACCATTAGAGTGCGAATTTGGAAAGCACTTGCAACTGCCGACAAAGAGATATCTTTGAAGCAATTAGGATCAATGGTTGGAGAGCGACATTTGGGAGACCTCAAATCTCATCTTGTTCACGTGGAAAAGCAAGCCAAAACTTTCGGGAATAAGTCAAAGGAATGGAAAGAGAGAAGAGGATTCCTTGAGCTCACGAGAAATAGAAAACAGGTCAAGCTGAAAAAGAGAAGAGGTGATAAAGGAATAGTTTATGTTTGGTTGGAATAATTGCGAAGTTTACTACAATATTTGCAGCATATGTTGAAATGAAAAGTTCTACATCTTTTGAAAGTTGCATTCTATGCAGATTGTAAAAATCAAACTTGACCAATTGTTCTATAGATGCATCATTACGTCAAGTATACTTCATTCCCAGCTGCAGCAATTGATCCTTCATCAATGCACCTTCCACTCTTTCCAACTCCTTTCCGGTCTTACCATCAAACACTATAATAGTGGGCAAACCTTGAACCTTCAGCTTCCCAGACCACTCAGCATTTTGATCGCTATCCATTTTTGCAACTCTCACTTTATCTCCGAGTTCCGACGCTGCTTCTTCCAAAAATGGACTCATCATTTTGCACTGCATCATGACAAAAATGAAGAGGAAAAAGGCCAGTATGAACATATAATGAACAAGTTAGAATCAATCGCTCCAAAATATGACGAAGTAAAAATGTTTTGCAAATTGCAATCGCACTCACTGGGCCACACCATGTTGCATAGACATCGAGTAATAATGGAGTCGTCGCTGCCCCGGGCGCCACTTCTTTGGCAAGAACATCTTGATCGATAGTAGTCACTTTGCCAGGAGTGAGTTTTCCCGAAGGAGAGAAATTCGATGCCTTCTCTTGAAATTTGACGAGTGCTTGCACAAGTTCTTCCTTTTCAATCATATTGGCCCATCTAATGTTATTTTGAGCGCACATTGTCCTCAATTCTCGAACCTTTTTCGTTCTTAGTTCTGCAGATACTGCTTCCTTGTCAAATAATGATGTAGAAGTGTTTTGTGATTTCGCTTCATTGGTGTCTTCACTACTAGATACTGAAGCAGTTGCGGTAGTACTGCACTTTGTTCCGGCTACTTTGCCTGATCTAGCATCAATCAATCGTTCTACCAAACTGTCTTTATCAAAACAGTCTGTGAATGAAATTCCATTGGATTTCAGTTCGTCTTTAATCGCCTTTATCCTCATTGACGAAGGTTCTGTATTTTCATCTGTGATTGAAAAAAGAATGTTGGTCGTTCTTGGAAAGGGAGAACGATAGCAAGTACCTGTAGGTTGAGGAAAAGTGATCCTCGTCTTCCAACTCAGATCACAAACAGTAAAGGACGTCGCTGATGCCAGGAGGGTAAACACCAGCACTAACATACCTGTAGCAGCTGTCGTGGTCATTCTTAATTTACGGTAGATGAGGGTCTGAAGATTTTGATTGAGCTACTGGATCGTAGCATCGTAGCTAGCATGGAGAGGAGGAATGAGAGTGATGCGTGATGCAGGATGCAGTGATGGGCGAGGAGTGAGGGGGGGGGTGAAATTATGAAGAAATGGAAGAGGTAGAAAAGTGGTGAGAAGAAGTGTCCTGATGTGTCCCCTGTCTGTACGATAAATGGGCGCGCCGTCATCGAATAGACAACAAGTGGTCATGGTTGTTTTTTACCAACGAATATAATACGATACATAATAATAGAACAACAGAAGATGTCCTGATAAAAAGCAAGAAATCATGCTAACAGGAGGTGGGGGTGCGTCTATGAACCGAGACTATTATGTCATGAAAACAATTTTCTTTCATTTTATGGTGAATCTATTCGCTATCCGATGCACTCCCGTCGCTATTGCTATCGCTTTCCGAAGCAGCTGCTGCACCTCTCAGCTCTGCCATTACAGCTGTCTCCCTTTCTTCGCGTCTTCTCTTCTTGCCATCCAACTTATCTTGTTGTACAGCCTTCTTTCGTCCAACATTCTCCTCTTGCTCCTCGCGGCGCCTCTTTTTCAACGAAGCCTGCTGCTCAAACTTCACCTTGATCGCCTTTGCTTCTGCAGGATCCTTCTTGACGTAAGCATGGTACATGACATCACCACTTGCTAATAATCTCTCCACCTTTGCCAACTTCATGCGTATCCTTGGTCCTAACTCCACCAATTTCAAAGCAGATTTGTGTGCCTTTATGTTCCCCTTGCCAGTAAAATTTTGAGGTAAGGCCACATGCGAAGTCTCATCTTCAGCCTCTGAATCACTCATGGCGCCACTGGCAGCACCTGCAGGAGCACCTGACGCTGTTTCCCCAGTGATGTAATCACTGATATCATCCAATTTTGATAGATTGGGTATCTTGGCCTGAATCAATCTTCGAACTTTTTTATCGATTCCGACAGGATTTGCCCTGATGGCATAATGTCTCAATTCCACTTCTTCGTCTTCCAGTGCCTGACCATTAGGATTAGTTCCTTCCTCTCCTTCTTCCCTTCTAATGAAATTGAACAGCACGACTCTCCTACAGTTACGAAGTTTGACAGTTGCCACGTTCAATGCAGGAAACATATTTTGAAAGGTGATTCTCATCAATTTAACGTGTGGAGAAGCAGTTGCATCTCCAAAGTTATTTGTGACCACAATAGGAGGATGTGAATTGATCTTGGATGAATGAATATCGAATGGTCTGCGCTGAACCTGCCGAATGTTCTTTGATAGGGAGAACTGTTGAATCTTGAAGGTGAGTGTCGGTCCCGATGGAGTTCTGGCAAGTCTCATCGAAAGTTTATCCTTATTTTGTGACAGTGACATAATGTGCGTGAGACCGAGCGTTCCAGTTAGTTCCTTCGAATAATGGGCAAGAGATTTACTCAGTTTGCTAGATTTTGTATCCTCGTGAAACTTGAGTGCCGTGTATGGCATCATTAAATTCCTTAGATCACTGACCAAGTCAACTACTTCAGACTCAACTTTTCCTCTTCGTACAACTAATGAACGAGGGACCTTCATGTCTTCTTGGGTTGACAGGGCACTCGCCGCTGTCTCATCCTCGACAACGTGCGTACGCCTCTTCTTTCTACGTCCTCCTTTTTTTGGCATGTTGACTGTTGATGAAGAGTCGAGTAAGTCGATTTGTGTATGTGTTTGATGCACCGGCGGGCCATTATTTCTTTTGTTCTTTCAGTTTTGGTGTTTTTTTTTCTGCCAAAAAATGAAGGGCCATGAGATCCTCCTCTTCACCGTGTTGGGTAGGTACTATTTAGTATTGTGTTGATATAATTTGAAGCAACAACAAAAAGTCAAAGAGCAACTCTACCCCTGGGCTAAATGTGGGTCGACCCACATTAATTTTGTTAGCACTTTTTACGCGAACGTATAAAAGGTGCTAACGAACTCTAACAAAATGATTTTGAGAAAGTTAAAATTCATCAAACCAACAACGCTACTGAACTAACAATATA
>Ga0136554_1000601_pt1 | contig 13445 bp, 12 predicted proteins | sample AntRauTorckE5431_FD_104637 | JGI IMG/M metagenome (GOLD analysis project Ga0136554, IMG submission 104637) | Saline lake microbial communities from Rauer Islands, Antarctica - Metagenome Torckler E5 #431 | ecosystem: Environmental > Aquatic > Non-marine Saline and Alkaline > Saline | place...
CGGCATTTCGACACGCTGCATGTTTGGGTCGAGGTAGCTGCTGCCGCCGATCTCCACTGGCACCTCGTGGTTGCCGCAGCGATCGCGCAAGTACGCAGAACTCCATTTGTGCATGGCTGGCCAATGCTTTACTCCACCTTTTACAACGAGGGGTGCACGGTCAAAGTAAAGACGCTCAAAGTCGGGGTTGGTTGGCCAAGCATCAACCGAATCAACGTCGATAGCATTGGGAGCCGTTCCCGCTGTCGCAACTAAGCTCCGGCGGATGGCAGAGAAATAAGTTTGTGGGCGCAGGGAAGCACTAATTTGCACAAGATACATGGCGCTTTTAGCGGGAAAAAGAAGACGATAAGGTCTAGACCGTTTCGAAATCTGACGTCTAGATTTAGGATGCTGATTGCTAGAGTACTACTCAAATGTATGTAACTGTAGGTCTACGTAACGTCGTCTACTTCTTTGCAAACTTGAAATTCGCTACACGTCTTCAGCGAGGGTCTTCAAACTTGCGTCGTACGGCGCATGATCGAACCAATCAACAACTCAACCAATTCCTACTCATTCGTCATCCACAGCAGCAATCAATTCGAGCGCACGAAAACGGAGCATGTACGTACGTATATGTGGGCACATTGATCGCGTCGAAAAGCCTTCCTGTCTTTTTGTCGTTCGAGCACAATTTAAAAAATATATTACATTAGTCCTGATTTGAAAATTACATATCACATATCACAAGCAAGCAAGCAACAGTCGAACCACTTGTGGTCGAACTGTCGTCCCACCTCTCTCTCTTCAGTGAACGAAAAGAGTGACCCATCAGGTCAAACTGGCCGCAGGAGCTGCCTCTGTTCACCCACTGGACGTGCTTCGATTCTCGCCAGTAACACTAACCGACAGAGTCTACAGCTCACCTGCCTAAATTTGGCTATGCCCCCCGTATTCAAAGTTGTCACCAAGTCTTCGGCGGAATCTGAAGAGGTAAACCGATTTTTATAGATATGGCGCGCAAATCACAGAGGTGGCAAGGAGCCTGAATCTTGGCGTCTTTCACTTTATTTTTACTATATACTCACAGGAAATTGTAACATTCAACACTGAAAATGGGGATTCGGATTCGTACATGGATGCTCGGCGCGCCTTTTCTGATGCATGGCACAAGGCAAGAGCTTCCCTTGTGCTTGTTTTTTTAGTGCACCTTTAGAACAAGCTTTCCTGTCATTCTTTCTTCTTGTTTGATTAACTCGATCATTTGTTTTAGAACCTTGTATCGACGCATGTTATATTGCCGTTGCTTCATGCTTTTACGTGCTTTTACCAGGCCCGTATGAGCGAGTCCAAGGAGACGGCTGTGGTGACGCTGTACGAAAACGGCAACGTCAAGGATGTCCAGAGCGGAGCCGCCGCCGAAAAGTCCAAGACGGCCGCGGCAAAGGCCTCGAAGGCTGAGAAAAAGGCGGCGCTAGACGCGGGCGCTGTGGCTGCCGCTGGCGCAGATGGGTGAGGCTTTACCAAAGAGGGTTTTGAATCGAGTCCACTCTTGTAACTGTAGTCTTGCTGCTGACTTTTTGATTATATTTTTCGGTATTGTCTTCCTGCTTTCGAGCCGTACAATTCATGACGGTAAGCATTAACGAATGCACCACCTCGCGTTCAAGTCCGTGTTTTTTCGACTTATCGCACTTCTCGTCACTGCAGGTACGACGTGGAGTCAGCAGCTGCTTCCCTGTCCGCCGCGAAAAGCAAAGCTCGGAAGCCGAAGGCGTCGTCTGCAGAAGGCGGCAACAAGCGCAAGGAGGCCAGCAAGGGGACCCTCTACGATGCCGAGGGGCGAGTGATTGAAGCGGCCCGGACTGGCTACCTGGTGAGATTTTTGATTGCCGCAGAAGAAAACTGTTTCAGCTTTTTGAGAGGGCCTTCTTTTTCAATAAACACAAAGCGTGAGTGTCGACAGTGAGGGCGGTTGAAAACACGTCGGTAGGATTGAGTTGGCCAGTACCTTGAACGAAGGCCCTTTTTTCATGTGGTGCTGCCTCCTCTCATCAAGTACTGTGCGCTGCGTGCATCTGCTTGGGGACGTCTGTGTTTTCTTCTACTTGTGGCCCCCGTAGATATTTTGCTCCGAAAAACGGCCTGAAGCAAAAGCATCAGTGGAAGCCGAGCGGCAGTCGGACGAGACTGAGGGGGGCGCTGCTGAATCTGCTGCACCCAAAGAGGAAGGCGAGGGGGTGGTCTCAAGCGAACAAGGAGACGACGCAGCGATGGCGCTGAACAAGAAGCAGCAGCACATGAGTTTGTTTGGCGCGACGACGAAGCGGCTCGGGGAAATGTGGGCGGCGCTCGAGGACTCGGAGAAGGTGTGACAAAAGAGAGAACTAAGGAAGAAATTGAGGGAGAAAGGCACGGGAGTCGGACGAGAGGAAGTGTTGAAGTAGTTTTGCAAGAGATGCAACCCATGCATTTTGCAACGGCTTCCGAGGTAAATTATTCACCCTCCTTCCCTTGTTCACTTCCAACTATCCGACCGGGATTCAGGCCCCTTACAACGCTGCTGCTGCCGAGGAGCGAGCCAAGCACGACGCCGCCGTGGCCTCGAACCCTCAGAACGCCATCACCATTGCAGCCAAGAAAGCGAATAAGCTCAGCGACGTAGCCGACAGCAAAAAGCGCGGCGGCGGCGAGCACGGCGGCGTGGAGAAGAAAAAGCCGAAACTGTTGGACCTCGAAGGTGCATACTACTATTTCAGTACTGAAGGCAGAGTTTTCTTTGAGACGTTTAGGCAGGCTCGAATCTCGTCTCAATTTCTCCCCTTCAAACTTGACCTTGTGTGTACCACGTGCGTGTGCGTATATGTGGTGAGCAATGACGAAGTAACACCCACCACACGCGTTTACATCTTTAGGCAACGAAATCAAGAAGCCCCTGGGCGCCTTCTTCCACTTCACCATGGAGCGACGGCCGGCCATGGCCGCCACCATCAAGGCCGAGCTCGACGCGGCTGCGGCCGCTGCGCTGGCGGCCAAGCAGGCGGCGGACCCGGCGGAAGTGAACGAGGTCTTTGGGGAGGCCCCCGCAGTGGCCCCGGCCGCGCCCGCGGTGCCCGACGCCGCTGCCTCAACCACGTCGTCGTCCGCGGGCAACGGCGAAGAGGCCCCCGCCCCCAAGAAGGGGGGCACGGTCACCACCCTGACGGCCAAGAAGCTGGGGGAAATGTGGAGCACCATGGACGAAGCCGCGAGGGCCCCTTACGACGCGCGCGCCGCCGCTGACGTGGAGCGGTGAGTATTACAATAACTGGTGGTTGTAGAGGTGTGTGCTTCCTCATTATTGAGCTACAGATTGCACTATTTTATTTTGGAGCGGTATCACTCCTTTAAAAAAAATATATATATCTTGTATTCCATACCGGATTTCCACCCGTTCCACGTTACTGGCCAATTCAAACCTTTCTCTTCAAATATGTGCGTAGGTACGAAGCAGCTGTGGCCGCCAACCCAATCAACAATTGGTTCACAATCGAGAAGGCAAGAACAGTAATATGCATTTGATATCCACTATTGTCTTCTTCCAGGCTTCAACTCGATTTTCTTCTTGTTATGTGATCGATCCAATAATTCGATTTTTTCCTCTGTGATGTTAATATGCTTGCTTCAGGCGGCGAAGGCTGCTGACAAAGAGCAGAAGGCCATCAAGACGGCGGCGAACAAGGCCGAAAAAGCTGCTGCTTTGGCGAAGAAAGAAGCCGAGGCAGTGGAAAGTGCTGCAGCTGCGGAGTAGGTCCTGCTCAGCCAAAAGCGCAACGGCACCTTCCAACAAAAGTAGCGCCTGCAAAAGCGTCTCGGCAGCATGGTTGCGCTCATGGTTGATGGCGATGGGGTCTCATCAATCATCAAAAATAGAGGAAAGAACGAACTGGGATAGAGAACGGAGCTCACCAGAAAGACAGAAGAGGCTAAGCAATAAAGGGAAAGGGGGTTATCTGGAGATATATCGCCGCTGAGATGGGTAGTTGGTTCGTAATCATTGAAGCCTGAAGCCGACCCCATATTTACTATCGGCCGCCGGATTCCAGCTAGCAGCTGTGAGTTATAGTATAAGCTATAAGCGATAAAGAGGAAAATTTAACTTCAATTCGAAGAACTAGGACTAAGATCTCTCCTTGATTTTATTTCTTTAACTTAAATAAATCTACCCGGCCCCCGGCCTTGACGGCCGTAGTTCAAAATTTATTTGCAATCGGATCTCATACGTGAAATAATTTAAGGCGCTAAAGCCATAGCCACAGGCCACATGTGCGGATTTGGGCAGTTCGCTTTATGTCACTCTTATATGGGTATCTTTGCGCAAAGCCGTTTGCCCTTTTCACTTTGGCGTTGATCTCAAGGTGGCGGCGCTATCCCTCGTCTTGAGGTGCAGTCCGGGCCGTACAGTTGAATATGAATTGGCCATTGCTGTCCGAACCCATCCTGTAATAAAGTATGCGAAACACGGAAATGTTTGAAGCAGTTAGGTTTGCGTCGATTATAGGAGTATATAGCACTAAAACGCACCGGTTCCAAGTAACGTCCATCAACGGCCCATGGCTCATCGTAGTAACTGTAAGGCTTCGGGGGCAGCTCATAGGGCACCGGACAAGCCTGTTCACCATGCTTTTGAGTTTTGCCTGGGGTAACAGGCACAAGATTCCCAGAAGGAGAATCTAGATCGTTGTAGAAAAGAACGCCCAGTTCGTAGCTGAGAATTTTCAACTCTGCGACGTTTGATTTATCGCAATTTTGAAGCTGCCCCCATGCCGCCATAGAGAGGTTGGCTGAAGTCAGCAAGAAGTAGTCGAGATGCACCGACGATGACGCAGCTGGAGATGTTGATGACGCTGCCGATGTTTGGGCATGGGAGTACACGCAATAAGATTTGATGTGCGGCAGAGTACGATTGCGGCCTAGCGTGCCTGAACCTTCATCGTAACGATGCAAGAGCGGCCGAAAAAAATCCTGCAAAAGAAGTATGGCACACATTAAGAACAACGCCTGAAATAGATGAACAATGCTGATGACGTAGAGTGTAGTCGAACCTTTCCGATGTTCTTGTGTGGCAACGGGATGCTGCCACCACCTGCGTATCCTTCCGTTGAGGACCGAACTTTCTCAACCGACGGTACCACGAGTTCAATTGGAAGGGTTGCTGCCCACTTGCCCCCCTGCGGTGGCTTGAGTTTGGCCCCGTAGCGTCGCATATCTGTGTCTTGATCGTGTGCACCAACCATCGAGTCAGCAAACTGATGGTACAACCACTTTTCGTGCACGTTTCCCATGGAAGTAAATTGGCAGACGAGGCGACGAGGTTCGTCATTATCAACACGGCTACTGCTACTACTGCTGCTACTACTAGAAATGCTGCCTACTCTACTGGCTTTCTTCCTGTTGTGCGAAGCAAGGAATCGACGCACGGCTAGGTGTCCCCAACGCCACGCTTCAGGACCCGAGTGCACGCCCTGCCAACCACCTGCATGAATCCCTGGTGCAGACGCAATCAGCTTGACGCCTCGAACTGCCGAAAAGTCATACTTCCGAATGCGACTCGAGTCAACAACTTCTTGGCGAGTAGACGAAGTAGAAGCTTTAGTGGACGAGAGTTCACCTTTGCTTCTGATCGTTTTTACCGCATGGTTCCTCGCGTTGTAGTGCTCGAAGTAAGAGTATAAATCATCCTCGAATTCGCACGACGAAGCCGAAGTGGCTCCCTTCATGGGCGCTACGGCTGCCCAAACGCCGTTAGTTTTCATGCGAACGTCAACGTGAAGAAAGTTCGCTGTGCACACTACAAAAACACAGTGAGGGCCATCCCTCGTGCCTCGCCCTTTGTCACCCCCTTCATAGTAGCACAACAGTCCTTTACTGTGGTGGGATCCGTATTCTGGCAGTGGAGGGTAATGCACATGCACTCCTTCAGGAATGTTCCCAACAAGCTGGTCGCGGCCACTAATGATTGTGAGTTGTTCACCGCGCAGTCGACGCAGCGCTGGTATTTCATTGCAAAGGAAATCAAAATCAATCATCATGTTAAATACTACAGCACCAATCAAGCGACCGTTGTCGGGTACCAAAGCCCCTAGTGTAGTAGCCTCTCGATTGCCCTCAGCGGAAACACCAATTGACAGCAGGAGTCGAAAAGCGTAACTTGAAAACTCGGGTGGATTCAAGGAGTTGGATGACGATGACGTCGACGCTTCGTAGCGAGGTCTCTTGCTTGGGGTATCATCATTATCATCATCGAGGCTACGGCTGCCTGCAAATCCCAAAGTCAGCGAACGCAAAATTGCATCACGCATAGCGACTGGAATTGAATCAGGATCACCATTTGAAGCCAGAGCCAAGGCACCCTCGTAGCTTTGCTCTACTTGACCATTGTGCGAATCGAGGAGCGCCTGGAGGTGTTCTGTTGACCAAAAGGGCAACAAGCCTTTCAAGAAGGTAATAGAAGTCAAATCAGCACCAGCCTTCGTTGGAGTCGCTGCAGAATTGACTGTAGGATTCGACTCATTGGTTGAGGACGAAGCTGCCACAGGCTTGCAGCGGCCCTCGTGGAGCTGCATGCTTGCCCGAGGAACGCGCCGCCCACATGTCTTACAGTCGACACACTCGTCTTCTGCCTGATGGCGAATTTCGCCGAGAGGGTCACTACTACTGCTTCCAGAAGTTTTACTGAGATTTAGTTCCTTGGAACGAGAGTCCGTGAGCAAAGTCTGCGAGCTTGTGCCATCAATGATGACGCAGTCGTCGGAATCATCGGAGTCCACTACTATCATGCTCATGTTATGTGGAGACGTTTCCTGCGTGACATCAGCGTTGCTCTTCGGCTGCACTTCTTCTTCTCTAGATGATTCAGAGAGCAATATTGGCTCGAACTTTCGAGGCATTCGAGGTACGGAAGCTACTGTAAGTTGGCTACTTCTCTTATTAGGATACGCAGCGTTCAAACTGTTCAAAAACATGGTGACAACAACAACATGACGATGACAATGACAAGTAAGTTAAGTTGTTCTAATGCCTACAGTACAGGGGATTCTTTCATTTTTGCAGTGGCCTGGCCAACAGCACCGCAGCAGCTGTACTCGATAGCCACTATCCATAAGTACTGCATGCACTTATGCGCTGCTCTAAATCGATTTGTGATGGCAGACTACAACAATAGGCTGGTAGGGAGGAAGCGAAGAGAAACGACGGGGTGCTTGTATATCTTGTATAAATTCACAGCACAGTAGCCAGAAGCCCGGTTCAAAAGGGCTACGGACACTCAGCCCAGTCAGTCAGACTTGGTCTGGAGTATCCATCAAATCGAAGCTTTATGCTAGTTCTTTTTGTTTCTTTGAAAGTGGGGAGTATAATCAAATCTAAAAGGGGTAAACTTAGCTCTACTTAATAAAGCTGATGATGTGGTCTAGCTATAAGTAACTGCAATTACAATTACAGAAAGAAACAAAAAACGGAGTATCTCCGGTTTGAAGCTCAAGGGAGTTAATTGAGGCCCGTGGAATTCGAACTGTACTAGCTACTGGACTCAAAAAGTAGCGCTCAACTGCAACTGTTGAACTAAGCACCTATACAAGTAAATCGGCAAATCTTGCGAGTTGTTCAGTTGTTCAGCAGTAGCATGCATTAATAATATCTAGATCCCGATGAAACTCCTCCGCAGGTCGGCATCCCAAGGGCCCCAGAAAAGGCAGAATGAGCTAGGTGCTAAAAAACTGGGCAAATGTACACCCAGTTAGCCCGAGGTAAAAAAATTCTGCAAATTGCGGGCGAGTAAAAGCTTCGGCAGAACCAAGGGCAGAACCATATATTACTTTTCCGGTTCTCGTGGCGCAGGCGCAGGAACAGAGCTCATTCTCTTTGCCATCTGATCAAGGTGAGCAGCTAACTCGCGAGTGTGCGAGCCGTCGCCTTCGATCTTTGCTGCCGCTTCAGACGCCGCTGCGTCCTGAGCTATCTGCTCATCAAGGCCTTCAAGGCGCTCGATGGCACTCGCGGACAAGAACTGCATGGCTCCAAAGCCAAACCCCAGGGCGCCACCGCGCAACAGCCCAACCGACGCTGCGTAGGCGCCCATAGGCGCGCCAAAGACTAAACCCGTAACTGACCCGGCCACCACAGAGCTAGGAACGTCAACGTTTGCAGGTCCCTTCAAGCTGTCGTCGGCCAGGCCCACTACACCTCGAAGCTCACGAGCGGCCAGAGTCATCCCCGAGTAGACGAAGGCAAACGCGCCCACTTTGGCAGCCAAGTAACCCCCAGCTTTGATAGCTGCAGTTCGACGCAATGCAGTGGTCGTTAAGGCTGGCGTTCGCCAGCTCTTTGCAAAACCGAGTCCGAAGCCAAGCCAGACCCCAGCTACTGTAAGCTCTAAAGGATTCAAGACTACTCTATCTAAATTGTACCCGAAGAGTTCGTCATTCGAAGATAGTTCAGCCGAGGGACTAGCTTTGAGGGGGTGTTCGGTTGCTTCTTTGTTGCTCATTTGAACAAAAAGGTATAATGTTCACGGCTCCTACAATGCCTCACGCGACGCTAACAAAGCTATACTGTAATGCTAGCAAGAGCTGAGATGCTGAGACGCTGAGATGAAGGCTGACACGGTGATACCCTTCTGGGTGGTACGGGGCTAAGTTTATGTCGCGCTACAGTCGTAGTACAGATACAATCGTACAACAATACAGTTTAATGTCTGTCACTACCGTCACTACTACAGTTAATTAAGACAAGTCGTCAATAGTCCGAATTGTGTGCTGCACTGAGCTATTCTCCTTGGGCACTGCGCGTTCAACATTGCAGGAATTTACCAGAAATTACTACTGTTCCTAGCGCTAGAAGCTTTACCCGAATCGATTAGCATCAGAATGATCCGTACGGAGGCTTCGACGTAAAGTTGGGCACAATGCAGGACGAGCGTCCTCCTGCTCTAATAATTTCGCACAACGTTGCAGGCTTCAAAACTTATCTTGCTAGAGTCGGGCAGTTTGTAAAGGGTGGATTCAAGGTTAGTTCGCGAGCTCCTTCTGCAGCGAGAAATCTCAATTGAAGCTAAAGGTCTCTTCATTTTCTTCCTTGTTAGGGCTGGTTAGAGCGACAAGGCGCAGACATCGTATGCCTTCAAGAAGTGAAGATTTCTCGCAAGGATGTTACCGATGAGCCGCTGAAATGGTGTGCTAAGGTGCCGGGCTGGTAAGCATATCCACCATTGTAGCGATCAGAAAGTTTGAATTGTAGGCTTCACGTGACTTCTGGCCAACCAACTTCTCTTGATCAAGATTTTGAATTCATTTGCAAGCTCCATTATCTGCGCTTAGAACAAGAGAACTGGTCTTTCACGAATGCACGTCTTTGGACTATTACAGGGACTCGTTCTGGAGTTTCAACGACGGCTCGGGTGGTCAGCGGCTCGGGCTCAACGGGGTCACCACATTCGTGCGCAACGGCTTGTGTCTCAGTGCCAACGGCGCGCCACTTGGCGACCTTGCCTTGGATGGCGAAGGCCGCTGCGTGCTCACCGACCATGGCACTTTCGTAGTCTTCAATGTCTACGTGCCAAACGCAGGCAACGGTTCTCGGCTGCCCTACAAGCAGCAGTGGCTCCACGGTGAGCTGCACGCGTTGATCTTGGCTTTTTTTTTCTTTTTCTTTTTTTTTCGCAGTGTCTAACCCCCCTACTTGTTCTTCGCTGCAATTACAGCACTGCGCAACGCCATGGATGCGGAGCGTCAAAAAGGTAAAGCAGTGCTTCTCGTGGGTGACCTCAACATGAAACACCGCGGGGTCGAAGATGTGCACTGGGAATTCCGCCAGCTGTGCGTGCCAGTGTTCCTTCAATCCGTACAATCTATGATGCAAGGAGCCTCTACCGCTGTCGCTTCGAAACCTCCTTATTCAACTGCTATCGATGGCAACATCGACCAAGACAGCAATAGCAGTCGTGGTCCTTCTGGCGCTTTCACTACTGCGTCAAACTGGTGCGAAGAGGTTCATCCAGACGTGGCCTCCTTGGCTACCCGTCTTGGCCGGCTTTGGCCACAGTTACGGGCTCAACTTTTGGCGAAAGACCACAGGCAACTGGCATACGTCAATTCCAAACAGGCTATGGTGCCCAAATGGCGCATTTTCGTACCTAAATTGAACGGGGCATCCACATCATCAGCATTAGGCGATGCGTCCAACGGCGGGCAAGCCGAATGCGCTGCTTCTGAAGTGATGCTTGGGAAACCCTTGTTCAGCGAGGAGGATGCAAAGATGAGCTATTGTTTGCAGCCTGTTGGTGTAACCGAAGAAGGCTGCATCGTGTATGGTGATGCTGCTGTCAATGCTGCCTACACATTCGGGTATAAAAGTGTAACTTTCATTCCAATGCCTCACAAGGATGATAGCGTTAGCAACGAAGACCATGATGGCTAAACACGTTTGTGACCATTTTCCTTCTTTTTTCACCTCTGCATCCAGTGCTGCCGACTCGCTGTCCGTCGACGAATTAGGCGAAGTGCTCAACAAAGTTTGCGGTTGGCCTCAAGTGCCCCGTGAGACGCTGAAGCACCTGTCTGCTTTCCTTGCTCGCCCCACTTATCGCACTGCCTTAGCGCAAAAGGACGCCGCCGCAAAAGCCAACTCCTTCGCATCAGCTTCGTCAACATTACCAGTCAAAGAGCCACTTGTGGACATCGGGTTATTTTGCGGCAAAGATGGCATGGTTGACGGTTAGCTCTAATTTTTAATTTTTGATGCGTTCCATTACATTTTTTTAAACCCAATTTTGCTCCTCATCATTTCACTTCTTAATCGGTTTTGTCCCATGAATTTGGCTACTATTTTCACATCCAAACTTGGAATTTAGCAAATATGTCACATTGACTATGCTTGCCCTTTTTCCAGCGTTTGCACACTTCTATCCTCAAGCTTTTGGGCGCGCTTCCTGCTGGAACCAGCAGCAGAACGCCCGGTACCAGAACATGGGTGGCCGCATAGACTACACCCTGGTTGACGGCGCCTTTTTTGAGAAGTATGCTTTGAAAGGCGATACGCCCCTCGACTGCGGCCTCTTCACTCCGCAATTGCCGGCCGACAAAAGCGACAAGAGGAGTACTCGTCAGGCTAGTGCCGGCAGAAGCGATGAAGTCCCAGAAGCAGAAGAGGAGTTTGATGAAGATGTAGCCCTCGTAGGCAGCAATGATGAAAAGAAGGACCCATCAAATGCAGCATTGGTGTCTGCGGAAGGTACTCAGCTGGCACGAAAACTATCTTCCGTCACAATGGACCCCAACAGTCGAGCAGCTGCGCTCGCTGCGTGCACTCTGAGCGGAACCTTCAAGCCAGTGCCCATGAGTGGAGGCGGCTTGGAAGATGCCCCTCAGTGGGCTTACGACCACCATTTCCGCCCCCCAGCCACCGGCATGATTTACACCCCACCTCAGTACTCCGACCACATTGCGGTGAGCCTCCTGTTGCGTGCTGAGGTCTTTGATGATGTGCGTGCTGTTACGGAGGTTACTGATAGTGCCACAAGCAGCAGCAGTAGCAGTAGCAGCAGCAGCAGTGGCAGTAGTCTCAGTAGCGGTGGATTTAAGTTCGATGCAACAACCCGCAAATGCCAACCGCATCTAGCAACCTCGTCAATTACGTCCTTTTTTGGCAAGCCCAAAGCTGGAGTAGCTCCTTCAAGCGCTCTGGTTGCGAACAGCAGTGCAACTAAGCGCCCACTGAGCAGCAACTCGTCATCAGAGCCCAAACCCAAGAAATCTGGTTTACACTCGTTCTTTAAGGCAAGGTAGCATTCATTGGAGGAAGGCGCGGAAAGCAAAAAACTGAGGACTGAGGACTAAGGAGTTTAAAAAAAGCAATAGGGTTTGTGCTGTAGTTTCGTGCCACGGTTTATTTCGGGTTTTCTAGCCGTCCGCCTAGTCCGCTTGAATGCTCCATAATACAAAAATCCCGGGGACCCGGGGATATAACACAAATTTCGGTACTTCGTTTTTACGTCATCGTACCGGATTGCGAGATGGATTAAGAATTAAGAACAAAGCAAGCAATATAGCGCACTGGTGTTTGGTCGTGAATACGATAAGTGTTAATCCCATGTGATGTGCAGTTGGCCAGCAGAGCACTGGGCACTGGCACTACTAGCAAGGAACTTGCTGCTATTTCTATTGGGTTTGAGATTTCTCTTGGGCTTGAGCTGAATTAGCCAAGAAAATAATGCACTTGCTGTGGACCAACATACTACTTGACGCCAGTAAAAGGCACAATCAACAGCGCACAACACCTCTTTAAGCCAGCTACTCTAAGCACAAAATCCCCACGCCACGCACTATCCAGTTCCCAGGCTGGTAGTCACTCGAAGGCAAACCCACGGTGAAAATCCACGCTGCGTTGGAGCGTCCTGCGTGATGGTAGACAGGACACTGGTAGATCCATTGCCCAGCATTCACCTCTGAAGGAGCTACGCTGTCTTTCAGGGAGCCTGACAGCATAAACAAAGGGAAAGCGGAACTGAGCTGTTTCGGCTGCAGTTCACACAGCGAGTGGCGCTCGGAATCCCAGGCTGCGCCTTCTATCGAGAGGCCATGCACCAAGCTAGCCCCTAACACGCGAGGCGGTGGAGTGGGCACAACATCCGGAGGTGCGCCAGGAGCGGCCACAGGCGGCGGCGGTGGCTCCATCAGGTTGGTCACTTCGCACTTTAAACCTACGCAGTCCAGGTCCCACTCGTTGGCAAGGGCGGCGCCTCTCAACAGCGCTACAATAAACCCGCGCGGCGCAGTCAGCCCCCCCAGCCACACAGAGCGCGGGAAACCATAGCGCAGCCACGACCGCAAGGGGGCGTCTCTTGCAGCCAAACCCTCGACCCATTTCGCCAGAGAGGATGGCAATGACGCATTTTCCCCAGCTCTCGCTCCCGCTCCTGCGGCAGCTTGATCTGGAGCGGTTGAGGCGCCTTCGCTGCTTTGAGACGACAGCGGTGAACGGAGCACGCCAAACTCAAAGCTTGACCAGCTCGCAGGCACTTGACCAGCTCTCAGCGCACGCAACGTGGTTAAATGGGCAGCAGACGCCTGGATGTCGCCATTGAGCACTCCTACAGCAGCGCTCAAGTCCTTGCGTGCTCTAGCAGCGGCAGCACTGACTCTCCCTGCTTCGAGGGCGACACACGCATTTATCGGGTCGCTGACACCCCCCAAACGACGCACTGCCTCAGAAATGGCCACGGCCCCCAGCGCTTTTGGTAACGTCGCGAGCATCGACTGGCACTGTACGACGAATCGAGCATCGTCACTGCTGGTGGTGCTGCTGTGGTGATGATGGTGATGGTAGTGGTGATGATGGTGGTGGTGCGTTGCTGAACTATCGCTTGGAGCGTGTTGCCCATGAGCCAGCGACAGTGCCGTGAAGAGAGCCGACGATTCACGGGCACG
>Ga0136554_1000602_pt1 | contig 13431 bp, 10 predicted proteins | sample AntRauTorckE5431_FD_104637 | JGI IMG/M metagenome (GOLD analysis project Ga0136554, IMG submission 104637) | Saline lake microbial communities from Rauer Islands, Antarctica - Metagenome Torckler E5 #431 | ecosystem: Environmental > Aquatic > Non-marine Saline and Alkaline > Saline | place...
AGCTAAACCCATATATCTTCCATCAAACGCCACGGACGCTAGTCGTGGTCGTCCTCCAGCGTTTTTCGAAACCCTCGCAAGGCCCTCCACCTTGAGAGCAAGTCGACTGCGTATACCCCGAAGCTTATCCTTCCTTGTACTCGGTAGTCGGTAGCCGCACAACCGCACTGTTCACTGTTTGTTGCCCTGACAGCACAGAGACACAGCGCTTCTCGCTTCTGCTTCGCACTCGCCACTCGCCACTCGCCACTCGCCACTCGCCACTCGCCACTGCAGGCAAGGCCTTCATGGTTCATGGCGAAACGAAAATAGAAGAAACCAACTTCCCAGATCGATTTGAGCCGCGATATCTACTAGAGGGCTCTAGCCACAGCACTACAGATACTCAGTCTGAAGTCCGTGGTAGGGGCGGGTGCCGAACCGAACAACAACTACTTACTACTTACAGTACTGAAGAACTGTACTTTACTGTAAGGACTGTAGTCCCCTGTTGGACTGCCCTGTAATTATCAAATTATCGGATTCTCAGCGAGATTCCTCGTCATCCTCTCTGATCTCGTCATCGACAGCCGACAGCTGAACTCTTCTCATCAACGACTCATCATCTCATCATCTCATCATAATATTTCCAGTGCGGGGCCTCAAATAGTCAAATAGTAGTGCGCAACATCAAGGAGTCAAGGAGCGACACCAGAGACGCAAGGATACCGGCCATTTTTTGCATACTTTTAATCCTGAGCTCCCTCCTTTGCTCCCCATGAGTTCTCAAGAAATTTCATCATTAGGCGAGCTTGAGCCCTCCGTATATCCCAGCAATCCGACGCCTTGGGGGGCTGCTGTAGAACGTCCTAATGTAGAAGGCGGCTTTGAAGTAGCGACGGCATACAGCTTTGAGCCTAACTCGGCGGGTTCAAGTGCTGTTCAAGCGAATACCACAGCGACGGGTGTAGGTTCGTCTCAAGCGCCCGAACCATATAAAATAATGCGAGGTGGTGGCAGCATTCGGGCTTGCCGCAGATGCCGGCAAGTAAAAGCGAAGTGCGATGGAGACGGTATCTCTGCCTGCCGTAGATGTTCGCGTCTTGACTTAGCGTGTGAATACCCAGACCGCTGTGCTGCCAAGATTACCAGGGCACCACGTGGAGCGAAAAAACGGAAAGCAACTGAGTTGCCGGCAAACTTACTTACAGTTTCGTCTTCCTCCTCATCATCTAAGCATCACAGCACACCGCAAAATACCGAGATTGAGCAAGTAGAAACATCATGGTCATTCCTCCCTGAAGAGAGTGCGTTAAGTCTTGATGTTTCTCGCCCCATCCACACGAATGGTCTTGCCGAGGACGCTCAGCACCAAATTTCATGGATGGACTTTCTTCGCCGACCTGAGCTAGCAACGCACGTGCGAAGCGAGGGGTGGATCGAAGAATTGCGGACTTGGCTGATGTTTTCTCTGAGAAACGATGATACCATTCAACTTGGCTACGTTTTGGTAATGGCCGGCTCTTCGGGACTTACTTTACGAGACTTGATTCGATCTCCAGCAGAGCAAGCACATGCAGTACAGCTCATGTTTGGGGGGACTCCAACATTGCAACTAGAAAATGGTGCACAGTATGAGCCAATGGTACATGACTTGAATGAAGCGACCGTTGATGGTGTTGCTGGGCCCTTGCCCTCGTGCCTTTCATGGATTTGGGAAGCTCGCGATTGTGCTCTTTTCCTAGAATGCGCCACTGGAGATGGCAATACGAATATGTTCGTCAATAGTTTGTTCCTGAGCACCGTTCAGTCGAAGGAAAATCTTCTCAAATCAATTGCAACGAACCACATGACAAGCGCGTATTTGTCGCCATCTGAGCTGGAGAAAATGATGTCGCTATTCGTCAAAGCGTTTTCTGAGGTACAACTTCAACCCTCAATCAACTTTGAGAACGGATCGACTGTTAAGGTTCTCCGATTTGAATTGGAAGAAAATGGAATCATGTCGCTGGGTAGATCCTTCATTGAAGTTGCGGTGACAACAGCTGGAGCAACGTCAACGCGATACATTTGTGTCTGCGTACGGCCCGTGGGAACTGCCATTGAGAGTGAATCCATTCAAGGTAACTTCAACGAATCTGTGTTTCCAAGGCAAGGTGCCACGGAGCATACGTCCGATGACGATTTGATTGCTGCCGTGCTTGGAGATGGCGAAATATAGACATGCTTCGTATCCAAGCCAGAATGGAGATCGTGGGTTTACTCGAAGCCCAACCTCCTCCTGGGAATTGGTTGTTAAACAATTCAAAAGAGAAGACAGCAAATGGAGCATAAGTATTTGTATTACTAATGAGGAAACTTAGCCCAGTCAGAATTTTCTGAGGCCTTCACGAAACTTTCACCAATACCTAGTCCTATGCTGCTTCTTAAGGTTTCTTTGTTTCGGGGCACTGGGGCACATAGATATGCCGTTTTCTTAAGAAATAAAAATGGAACTCCAACTAGCAACTAGTACACTGTTTATAGATAATTTATAGTTCATTGGAATTTCTTTGATTCGCAATTCGGGGTTCAATTCGGGGTACTTAATTTAATTATTTTCTTCTAAAGAGGGGGTCTCCCATTGCCGTTTAAAATTCGTTAGGAGAGAGGTAACTGCCTACGCAGGCACACAGCACACAGCAAGGGGCAATGGAAATTGAATCGGTGGCGAGAAGAAAATCGATATCTCTAGAGCGATTTCAATTAGTACGGCCACAACAGCCGTCTTCTTGTACCACTTATTGGCCCTTTATCATGTATCTTGGACCTCGTTGCTCGGAAACTCGCTCGTAAACACTGCCTCATATAACACTGGCTTTCCTGAAACAAAAGAAATACTTAGGAAGGAGCTCGCTGCCACGTAATTGGTGGTCAAGCCATTCTCGGCCGTGCTACTATAGTATTGCCCGGGCGGAGCTTACAGTAGAGGTTTGAATCTTGATGGGGGGCCTAGGCGCCCCACAAAAAAAATGAAGGGAAGCGAATCAGCCAGAGCGGCCGAAGTAGAACACTTCTTGTTCGAGAGCAAGAGCTTCGTAACGTACGAAACGAGTTATGAACGCCTTCCGTCTTTCTCACATTGTCCAATCTTGGCTCTGCGCCTAACTTTGTACCCGGCGTCACGCTGGCACAGTTGCCTTACGCTGCCCGTGCCGCTTCTTCTGCTGTACGGCTGGGGTTGCCGCTCCGCACCTTACTCCTCGCTGGTATAGAAAACTTAAGCGCACTCAGCTAATCAAATAAGGCCACGCAATTGCACGGGGGTGGGCGACTATTCTTCCAAACCGCCTGGCAGACTTAGTCCCCCTCCTCTGCGGCAGGGAACTCTTCTTTTGAGACAGGCCCCGAAGGGCCGGAATTAGAAGACTAACAGGTAGAGAAGAAAAGCAAAGCAGCGCAAACTAGACCTAAGAAGCTAATCAGGCGCACATGCTCTTTTCACTATCGGTTGTGAGCCAGGCAAGTAAGTTACTCTACCACGGGATATTACTACTGTACTGGGGACTCTACTGAGATCGCAGCTCTTCGGCTCATCATCTCATCATACGTACAGCAATAATAGAGCATTTTTGTCTTCTCCAGTGCCTTCAAAAAATGCGGAGTTGCCTCCGCTAGTGTAGCTGCACTAGTTTGTCATGTGTTTAGTGCGGACTCCATTACAGTATACTTCATCTAGATCTTTCGCACTTTTATGAGCCTGAAGGTGGAACAATCTAGCCAGGACACGCGCCACTTGATAACGATATCTTAGTCACGCTAGTCTAGTAAAGATCTGTAGTGCTCATATTCCTTGATAGTGCCACCTGGATAAAGCGATGGACCTATATGCGAAGCTTTTCGCGTTTGCATTTGTGGCGTACCTCAGCACCATAGCAGTGCATTTTCTGAACTTCAGCCTTGAGCAAGAGAGGTCATTGCAAAGCCAGGCCAACCCTTGGCACCAACACGAGCTCGATGCGGACACGCCCGACCACGCGCTCCTGAAGCACAGCCACGCGCGCTGGGACTTGAACGAGCTCCTCAGCAGCGGCGGTGACTTAGGCGGCAGTGCCATGTGGGCAGCGCCAGGTTCACCGCAGTCTCACAACGAGCACCAGGAGCGCACCCACGAGGTGGCAGAAGAAGAAGTCACAGAACTGGACAGACATGTACACGACCCAGCGGACGCTCTGCATGCGAAATTAACCTGTACTGCTCACGACAGCCAGGGTTCGGTTGTCCCCAGCGACGAGAGCGAGCAAGGCCTCGTGTACTGGCACGCTGCTTCGAGCAACGCCGACGACCAATGGGTGTCTCCATGGAAGCGCGCCGACGGCCCGCCCCAGTACGTGGTCTTCGAGTCGGACAACGGCGGGTGGAACAACGTGCGCATGGCCCTCGAAGCAGTCTTTGTCTTTGCCCGGGCCACGGGCCGCACCGTCGTTTTGCCGGCCGACGACAACTTCTATTTCCCGGAGCCTGGCGTGGCCCCCAAGGACTTCTTTCAGCATACCAACGGCTACGACGACTTCTTTCCTCTCGACGAAATGCGAAAGCGTTTGGGGCCTGACAGGTTTGGGTTCGCAAATAGCCTGGCCGTAGTAGGTTATTGATCATAGCCTGGAGGGTCTTTATCTTTTGATTGAACGACCATTCTGAAAAACTCAGATGTCCTTTCCCGTGACTTGCATTTGAAATTCTTCGTTGCACCCTCACTTGTTTCTCTCGTGCCTACACACAACCATGCATGGTTGTCGTGCGTGTGTGCCCCATTGTATAGTGTCATTACTATGGCTGAATTTCTGGAGCGCGAAGCGTATCCTGGCCATCTCGCGCGGACTCCACCACCGGCTGCTGCACACCACGGCAAGAAGGCTGCGGCTGATTCCTCGTCAGGTCAAGCCACCAGCGCAGAGGCACCGCACACGCAGGCAGACGGACAGCCGGTGAGACTAAGACGAGGCTTCCTCTCTATGGCCATCGTTAGTGTGTGCAGACCTGCTGAATTGAGAGTGGTTAAAGTTAGTTTTTTTTCTACGAGAGGGTATCAATTACGATCACCTGGCAATATGGTAACACCTTATTTATTTCTCTTTGCGCTTCACCGTAAAATTTCTCCAGGTTTTACGCGGACGCCCTTTGCGCGATTACTTGCGAGGCTTAGCAGAGCTCGACAGTGGCGATGCAAATCCCGACTACTTCATGCCCAGATTCAAAGAGGTAAGCACCGCACATTCTTAGTCACGTTTACCTTCATATTGGTGGTGAATTTGTCTGTTGATGTTTGTGCGTTCAGATATTTTTTTTGATTGACGAGCATTTACTTCTTGGGCTCCAGCTGTAATATTTGTTTCATTTGTGAACATTGATGTCACCGTTGATCATTGAACCAGTTTTGAATGAAGTTATCACCTACAGCTTCTTTTGTTCTCACTCTTGTTTGTATTATTTTGTTGCTGCCCGCTTTTCTCTGTGTTTCTCAAAATACTGGTCATGTTGCTCCAGGGCGGTCGACTGGGATGCCTCGCCATTCCAGCAACCCCGGACGACCCTGTCATGCAAGCTTCCGTGAATCCTAAATTAGAGCAGAAAGCCAAAAGCCCGAACGGCGCCGGCGGGGCTTTACCTGAAAACAAAAGCAACGCCCAGAAGAAGAAACAGCAGCAGCAGCCAGACGCCACCAAGAAAGGGAAAGAGAAGCAGGCTGAGGCCAACACGAGCAGCTCATCAGGGAGGCGCTTGCTAGGTGGGACTGACGGTAGCGTGGACCCCGCAGTGGCGGCCCGCTTGGAAGCATTTGCGGCTGGGCGGGAAGTGATGGCGTTTGAAGGGCCGTGGAGGCACGCCAAAGTAATTCACTTCGCAGCTTGGCCCAACAAGGTGTGTATGAACGTGCATGTTGTAATACAAGTACTTGTTTGTATGGGTACTACAGTACAGCTGCATTTGATTTCTGTTAGCCATGAGCAGTGAAGAAAAAAGAAAGACGTTCTCGCGCTCAGCGAAGTCATGATCATTGAAACACTTCATCCTGCATCTATTTCTACTTTAGAACTTCATCAACTCACTTGCTCTTTCCGAAATTTTGTTGCTTGCACTGCCGCAGGGATTTCGGATGCTGATGCATTTTTACACCTTGATCTTCTTTGCTGATGAAGAGTTAGACCGAAGAATGAAGCGGTATGTTTTCCTCAATTGAAAAAATAAATATTACGCGGAGAGTTTATTTGAATTTACGAGCAGGCTAGCTTCTTGCCTTTCTCTGCCTCATTTTATCTTGCCTTTCACCGAATGCATGCTTTGTCCTTTTACCTTTCTTTGGTCTGTCTTTCATTTTGGACAAGGTTTGTGCGCGACCATTTACGGTACCACGACACCATTTGGTGCGCGGCTCATCGCGTCGTGGAGCTCGTCAAGCGCGACTCGAGAGCCAACCATGCAGCGCGGGCCGCGGCAGGCACACCAGTCGGCGCCGTTGGCAGCGGCAGCCTCTCCTCCTCATTCTCCTCATCCTCGTCGTCATCCGAAGGCATTGGCGGTGCTGTCAGTTTGCGAGGCAACAGCGGTGGCAGTGGTAGCAGTGGTAGTACCAGCGGTGGTGGTGGCGTAATTCCATCTCCTGGATCGTTCAGTACGTTTCACGTGCGGCACGGCGAGTTTCAATTCAAGGTGGTCCGTCTGGGAGCCGAAGAAATTCTCGCCAATACTTTAGACTTGCTGGCGCCCGGGGAGTTGGTGTACGTTGCGACCGACGAGCACGACAAGGACTCGTTCTTTGGGCCATTGCGCGCAGCGTACGAAGTGAAATTTCTGGACGACTATTTCGAAGAAGCCAATTTGAAAAGCCTGCCCAAGAACATGCTCGGGCTGGTGGACACCTTAGTAGCTGCTCAAGGTCGGGTCTTCGTGGGCACGTGGTTTTCCACTTTTTCGGGCTACATCATTCGCCTCCGGGGCTACTTCGGGCGCCACGCGGACTCGTTCTACTATTTCGCGAAAAAGAAGTTTGCCATGCAGGTAACGCCAATGCGCAAATCTTTGCATTCTTTTTGCGTATTTGTGCGTCTGCTTTTGAATCATGTTCCGTTCGGATTCTAATCTTGTTTAAGACTTCCTGTGTTCGTATTTATTGCACCTGTGCACCTGTAGGACCCGGCGCCTCCTTCAGACCCTTTTTACACGCGAGAATGGCCTACTGCCTGGGAAAATATTGATGACTAGTTCCTCCTTGTAATCTATGGAAATTCCACTCGAGTAAAAACATCTTCAAGGATTTCAAGCCACTGAAGTCTTCCAATAGGACAGAAAATAATTTGACTGCCTTTGGCCTTCGTTTCTTGCTGCCGTACTACGTACTAGGCCTAGGCCACCTCTTGTCAGTTACCAAATATGCCAATTGGCTTCACCGACCACTCATCATACTATAACACCAAATACATAATTGAGAAATTCTCTGAAGGCACTTTGGATATAAAAGTACCTGTTATTGATTTTCCATGTGGCTGTGGCTATTTACAACGCGCTCTCAAATATCATCAGTATCAGACATCAGACGTCTACTTTTACTTTGAAGCTCGTACATAGAGCTTTATGGAAACTTACTCGGCCAGAAGAAAACAGCCCTGAAATTTTAAGACGGAGCTCATAATCGATCGAAGTGGCGACTTGAAGGCGGCTCCTTGCTCCTTCAACATTGCTCCTTCAACATTGCTCCTTCAAATAAGGACCGCACTACTTTTCACTTTTTCTTCCCAAATCCGAAGAGCTTACCCATGAAGTCTGCATCCTCGTCCACGTAGCCAGCTTCAAAGTAAGACCCGTCTCGATTGTCAAATGAATTGTACACTTTGCCGGTCTTTTTTGACTTGAAATTATTTTTTTCCAGCTCGAATTGTAGGGCACCCGTGTCCTAAAGAACATTGAGACTTGTGTATGAGACCATGCAACAAACGAGACAACAGCTACAGTTACATTCTACGCACATGAACAGTGAGCTTACCTTATCGACTCCTTTGAATTTACCAAGATTAGGAGCACCAGCGCCTAAAGCGATGAGTTCAAACAAGCTCTGTGCCGTGATCCCAGCCGGCTTTTTGTATGTGTCATCGACTTCACTAGTAGGCTCTTCTTCCGATGGAGCCTTCTCTCCATAAGGGCCCCAGTTCAAAGCAGATGGTCGACAACTATGATGCCGAACTAGCATTCCTGACGGAGCAATCCATGCAGCAGCAGTTGACACAAAGAAGAAGACGGCTGCGGCTCTCAGCATGTTTTGTGACACAAAAAGATACGATCTCGTCTCGAGCTCAAGAAGAAGAACACAGGAGAAGGACATCGAGCTCTTCTTCTCTTGTGTTTTTGAGTTTTTGTTGATGTCATTTCTCAGAATCGTGAGTACAAAATAATACTACTGCGTCACCTCACATCACATTCATCATACATGATGTCATCAACAGATCATCAGATCATCAGATCATCAGCGGCTAGCTTGCCAGCTTGCCAGCAACTCAGAATATTAGTCAACATACATATGCAATGGGTGCCACGACGTTCGCATGTTCATAAAGCGTTTCTTTTTGTGAACGGAACCACGCATCATCGGCAAAAGAGCATTTGAAATCGCACCTTCCCAAACTAAACTTATTCGAGACTGACCGGCACCGTCTTGTCGTCTTGTAGGTCGAACAACTTGTTAGAACATAGGTATTTCGAAGTAGCGTAACGATATTAAGCTGTGGGAACTTCCAGAAGCGTACCGAACATTTCATGCGGTCGTTTAGTCGTAAAGGAATACTAGTCTTGGCTCTTTTGTGCGTAGGTCTGCTCCGCGCAGAAGCGTTTCAATCTTTGTCGCTTGTGCAACGAGGCCTACATTTTGACAACTCTATCGTTTATTCACGGCGGACTCCTCTAGTCGTATTCGCTGAGAAAGAAGACCCGTTTGCAGACACAAATGTTGTCGCTGGGGACCTCGCTATCATAATGAACAATGCATTTGGCTTTGACTTTTATGTGATCAGCCGTCACTCAACTCAAGGCCAGGGAGTCTTCGCGTGGTTTTCGAACTTCTTTATGCACAGCCAAGAAAGTTTGAACCACGCTGCAGCGATATCAATATGCTGGCTAACCGCATGTGCTGCCGTCTACACTTACGAAAAGGAACAAACAGACGAGCCGCAAGCCATCAAGAGTGTTGACGAAGATGACACTGAACTCGTGGCTGCCAAAAAAGCTGCAGTCACCGTAGCCGCGATGATTCCTCTAGCAGCAATGGCGTACGCTGCTGGCGGTGCTCTCTATGGGGATCCGTCACGATTTAGCTTGGGAAATTTCGGCGTCGAAGTTTACTTCAATTTACTGTTTCTCGTGGCTTGGCGTGTCGTTTACTGGAGATGGAAACAGGGAATTTTCTGATGCCAGGACTCGGGCTCCAGAGGTCCAACACGACAAATGGGAACGCAACACACTGGGGAATTGGGAGAACGATAAAAAATTTAAGCTTACAAGAGAAGTCAGATGGGAGGAAAATTCAAAGAAAACCTCGAGCTCTTTGCGCTGCGTTTCGTTCTGATAAAATTCCAAATACCAGGATTTCAGTAAGGTAGCTACGACCAACAGGTTGTTTAGACAGAATTGGCCTTTAGGGAACTTAATCGCCGCTGCTATGAAGCTATGGATTCTGGCCTTTCAGTTCCCAGTGGGTACTTCAACGGCATTTTCGTTATTGCGAAATATCCCAACGCCCAGCGCTCAAAGTTTAAGCTATATCAATGCCGTCTCAGCTGCGTCATTGCAGCCACGTGATCCATACTTCGTTAGCAAGAAACAGGACAGGCGATGCTGAGATCGGCTGGCGCCCGACGCCTGAGAAAAACATTGAGACGATGCCCTGCTGGGGCAAAAATAGCCCAGGGAATTGCCTCGTGGACCTGGGAGGCGACACACGAACGAGCACTCAGACTCAGTCCCGCCGACTTGTTCGGAGGAATGGCGTCAGTTGGAGCCTTAATTGGCCTTCTGGAGCGAATTTGCTAGCGCATATGCAGCTCAAGTGTATCCTTTATGTGCCTCTGTGACTGCTGTGTACTTGTCTTTCTTTGTTTTTGGGAGAGTATTAACTAGACTAGACAAGACGTAATTGAATTGGGGGTTAGGGGCGCTTCGAGACCAACCCGCCTTATCTCTTATCTGATTCTATATGAATCGTTTTTGTGCATATGTCTCGTTTACACGCACTAAAGCTGATAGCTCGGGACTCCTGCGCACTTCAGTTTTACAAAAAATGTCGCTCGTTGTGCGTTGTGGGTTGTGTGTGCCTGTCACTGCGCAGGGAGTTGAGTCGGTAGTTAGAGGGGGGGAAAGTGACTTCCATTCTGAAAAATAGAAGTCCCTTTGACTGTTATTTCAGCCTTCTGGTCTCCTAATTTCAGCCCTTCGGTGCCGACATCACAAAAGGTAGTTGTTGCGTAGTATTCCAATTTCGCCCCCTCGGGCCCTCGGGGCCTGTGTCAAAAAAGGAGGTTGGATCGAAACAACGATGTATTGTAGGTTCATCTTCATCTTCAACTACGACAGACGCAGAAACGACTTAAGTCCGGTTTCAAAATTATTTCATGAAAAGTTTCCACTTTAGAAGGGGGTGGAAGTATTATGCTTCCTGCCCTCTAAACACTATCCTCTTTACGATTTTGACTTGCGCGCAACGCACGCGCGTACACTTCTGCCCGCAGCATTGGCTCCTGTGTCATTTGGGTTTGTATTAGTTCGAGTTCGAGTTCAACTACGATCCCAAGCTAAACTGGCGATCGTGTAATCACCGGAACCCCCATTCAATCCGGGATAATGCTAGCTAGTAGAAGCACAGTTTTTCTCTCGGATTTACCGATTTTTTTGGTTTTTCCCTCTTTTTCTTTTTATACCATCAAGATACCCTTGATACCATACAGCCAGTTGCGGTTGAAAAGAAACGCTCGCGTTAAGAAATTTAGGGGTAAAATTTAGTGATTTTTTAAAAGAAAGTGAGGGGTTTTGGCTCCAGTTTCCAGAAACGAGGGCCTTTCTGCCCTGCCTGTCTGCTGGTCGCCTAAGAAACTGAGGGGGGCTCACGCGGAAATCTAAGAAATTTCCTAAGAAACGAGGGGGTTGGCCGTTTTCCTGCTTTCTTAACACCCGCAACTGGCTGTAGTGCAATATTTTTCATGATGTTCCAAAAAATGGATAAAATGAAGGTGATGCCGGTTGTTGCACTTACTTTGCATCTTCAAGTATCTTGACTTTGGGCAGGATAAGCTAGTATGGCTAGTCTTGTCGAAGACGAACTCTTTGGCTCTTCCGACGATGACGAAGACGAGCGAGAGATTGAGTCTTTTGAGCTAGCTTGTATCACCAACCCAGATGAGTTAGATGAGGCGGCTAGGTTACGTCTTCTCGCCTCGCGCGACCCTAGCCGCGGTGTTATGAATTTTCGAGGAGGCAGCGAGGAAGCGCTACTCCTTTACGTTCAGCGCAACACACAGGCAACGCCCACATCGGTGCTGCGCTGTTGTGACGTGTTCTGCTATGGCCATCAGTGGATGATGCACAGTGGCGACAAAAAGCGCGCCTTGCTAGAGCGCGCGGTGGCCACTGCACGCCTAAATGGTTCCGCCATAGCCACCGAGGGGAAAATAAAACCACTTCAAGTGCTCGAGCTTGGAGCCTATTGCGGTTATAGCGCTGTGCTAGTTGGTTCTCTTCTAAATCAATCAGAAGAAAAATTAGTGTCTCTTGAGAATGATGCTCGAGCGGCAGCGTTTGCTCGACGACTCTTAAAGCTTGCTGGCCCTGAGGTACCAATGAAAATTTCTAGTAGTTGGAGTTTTAAATGTTGCAATGACATATTTTCTAATGTTACAGACACTTCTTCATATTGAGTGACTGACGCCAACTTATTGTAGGTGAATGATCGGGTAGAAATTGTTGATGGAGATGTAGCACATGCACGCGCTGCCGTCGACGCACACAAACTGCAGGGTAGTCATCCGTTCGGACTCTTGTTTCTAGATCACGCCAAAGACCAATACTTGCCTGACCTTAAGCACCTGCTTGCGGAGGGGTTACTAGCACCTGGCTGCGTTGTAGTGGCGGACAACATTTGTTTTCAGGGCGAATCACACACAGAGTACCTGAACTTTGTACGCCAACCGGTCGGTAACGGCGGGCGGTTTGTCTCGTCTGAATACCACGCAGCTCACATTGAGTATGCGTGTGCAAGCAGCAACCCGCTGGATTCGGGAGTGCCACTGGAGTTACGCGACGGGGTGGAAGTCTCTCAACTCTGTGACGACGCAACAAGCGCAAGTGAGCTCGCTTAGAGATAAGGATTTCCCATGGAGCCTCCTCAAAAGATACAAATGAGGGCAACGGAAGTAAGGGAGGGCGAGATTATACGCATAGATGACTATTCAATGTCTCTGGTCTTAATTTTCCGAGAACCGGCTTACAAATGTAGTGCGAAGTAGTTCTTGAGTTTGAGATTTGAGGCCCCGTTGCTGAGGGAGGACTATCTTTTTGAGGCAGATCCCGAAGGACCGGAATTAGAAGGCTAACACGAAGAGATCAAAAGCAAAGCAGCTCATACCAAGACCAATAAGCTAATTAGGCGCGTCTAGCACTTAGCGGCTTTTTTACTTACTAGAAGAGTACGGTGTCAATTAATTGGCGACAGGCGACAACGCCCCTCCCCCAGGACTGAATCGAGAGCTGTGCTTAGAACATATGGCACTCCCGTCGTCTATCTCCATTGTTTCGTTGAATTGCCAGCCTCTAGCGCCCTTCCCTTCTCTCTTCACTCTTCTCTTTTCTTTTCTTCGTGTATGTGTATGATTTTTAGACAGGCCCCGAAGGGCCGGAATTAGAAGACTAACAGGTAGAGAAGAAAAGCAAAGCAGCGCAAACTAGACCTGAGACCTGAGACCTGAGAAGCTAATCAGGCGATTTTGGGGGGTGAATAAAAGTCTCCCTTCTGGGGGTAAAAATTGCGGGAGAAGTGGCAGGCACAGGAAGTGGAGTGGAGTCGAGAAAGTAGTGTTGACTATCTTTAACGAGCTTCCTGTGCGAGGAGTGTGCCACAGAAGTTTAGGAGCGACTCACCGTTTGATCTAGGTCAGCAGTAAGGTCGCCGTCATGTGCGCAAATTTCTATAGCCCCCCAGCTAGCCCCGCTCGAACTTCTTGGAATGGTTCGCCGGCGCGGCGTTCTCCCGGAGGAAGCTACATCACGGGAAGCCCCGGCCGAGCTGGACGATCTCCTGGCCAAGAAAATAGCGTCGTGGAGACGTATTCCGATCGGTTCATCCCCTCAAGAGCAGGAAGCCGCCTTGAGTCCGGGTTTGCGTTACTGAGCGAGCAGCAAGAGAATGGGCGACTGAATTCGGCTGGTACAGGAGCAGGA
>Ga0136554_1000607_pt1 | contig 13382 bp, 15 predicted proteins | sample AntRauTorckE5431_FD_104637 | JGI IMG/M metagenome (GOLD analysis project Ga0136554, IMG submission 104637) | Saline lake microbial communities from Rauer Islands, Antarctica - Metagenome Torckler E5 #431 | ecosystem: Environmental > Aquatic > Non-marine Saline and Alkaline > Saline | place...
GATACTACGAATGTTCTCGTCTTCCCTTCTTGAGGAAATAACCACTTCATTTAGCAGCGTGCCGCCTTCCGCGAGTTCGATATTAAGAACTTGATTCTGAGTGAGTTTAATTTGCTTTTGCACATCTTCAAAACCTATATAACGGTAAATAACGTCATACGTTCCGGCGGCAACCGTCAAGGAGTAAAACCCGTAAACATTGGTTTGGGTGCCTGTTTTCAAATCACTGACGTAGATTGTAGCTCCAATAAGGTCTTCTCCGTTTGAAGCATCTTTAACTACGCCGCTAAGCGTAAATTTTTCTTGGGCAGATGCTGCCGAAACAAATATTAGTAAAAATAAGATGCGTAGTAGTAAATTCATTTCGTATAGCTATTCATAAGTAGTACCTTGCTCTAAACGCTTGCCTTTTAACTAAAGTTGTGAAAATTGCGAAAAGAGGATGAAGCCTAATTTTCAGAGGACGAATGGTAAAAGATAGTTGTATCATTGCAAAACAATTAACGTGGCAGGTCAGAAAACGAATAAGCACTACTTCTTAAAAAAATTTAAAAAGTAATATTAGATAAAGTATAGTTGCAAAATTAATTCCTACTTTCGTATAAACATTTACAATCTACTCAAACAATGCAACAACAAATCACCAGAGAACCTATTGCGTACGAGAAAATACCTACCCGTATATATCAAAACTCCAAGACAGCATCTCAGGCTGTAGCTCGCGAAATAGCAGATCTCATTATCTCGAAACAGAAAGAGAACAAGCCTTGTGTTTTGGGTCTTGCTACCGGCTCTTCTCCTAAGTCAGTTTACGCAGAACTTATTCGTTTACACAAAGACGAAGACCTAAGTTTCAAAAATGTAATTACTTTCAACCTTGACGAATATTACCCGATGGAGCCTGATGCTGTGCAGAGCTACTGGCGATTCATGCGGGAGCAATTATTTAATCACATTGATATTCCGGCAGAAAACTACTTCATCCCCGATGGAACATTGCCTCAGAACCAAATCAATGAGTATTGCGAACAATACGAACATAAGATTAAGCAGTTAGGTGGTCTTGACTTTCAACTATTAGGTATTGGTGGAAACGGGCACATTGGTTTTAATGAGCCGGGTTCTTTAGCTTCATCACGTACCCGCTTAATGATGCTCGATCACTCTACTCGGGCGGCAGCAACCAGCGATTTCGGTGGAGAGATTACCCGTGTTCCTAAAAAAGCAATTACATTAGGAATTTCTAAAATATTAAGTGCTAAACGTGTAGTACTCCTTGCGTGGGGAGAACGCAAAGCTCTGGCGGTAGCTGAGGCGGTAGAAGGAACGGTAACAGAGAAGAACCCTTCAACGTATCTACAAACGCATGCAAACAAATTATTCGTGGTGGACGAAGCGGCGGCTTCTGAGCTAAAGCGGATGAAAATGCCGTGGTTAGTTGAAGACGTAGTTTGGGATAAACGCATGACCAAGAAAGCTGTTACGAATTTATCGCTTTCGATTAACAAACCAATTCTGAAGCTTACCAACGAAGATTATAACGATAATGGTTTAAGTGACCTTCTTGCACTACACGGCAAAGCGTACGATATAAATATTGACATTTTTAACGAGTTGCAACACACGATTTCTGGATGGCCTGGTGGCAAACCAAATGCAGACGATACCTATCGCCCAGAAAGAGAAGAGCCAACTCAGAAGCGTTGCTTGATATTTAGTCCGCACCCTGACGACGATATTATTTCTATGGGTGGTACTTTCCGACGACTTATAGATCAAGGACATGAAGTTCACGTAGGTTATCAAACCTCCGGTAACATTGCCGTAGCCGACGATGAAGCTCTGAGGTTTATTGATTTCGTGGTTGATTACAATGAACATTTTGGCATTAGTAATAAAGAAGCCTCAGCCATTTTTGACAAAGCAAAGAATTTCTTAAAAAACAAGAAGTCAAGCGATATCGATACTCCGGAAGTCCGACAGGTAAAGGGTATTGTTCGCAGGGGAGAAGCTAAAGCAACCTGCCGTTTTGTGGGTGTTCCCATTGAAAACGCCCACTTTATGCACATGCCGTTTTATGAAACTGGAACTATCAGTAAAGATGATTTAGGCGAAGCGGATATTCAGATAGTAATGGATGTCATCGAAGAGGTAAGACCGCACCAAATATACGCTGCTGGTGATTTAGCTGACCCGCACGGTACGCACAAAGTATGTTTAGATGCTGTGTTTGAAGCCGTAAGACGCTTACAAGACAAACCATACATGAAAGATTGCTGGGTTTGGCTCTACCGCGGTGCTTGGGCGGAGTGGGATATTCACGAAATTGAAATGGCAGTTCCGATGAGTCCCGAGCAAGTATTACAAAAGCGTCTGGGTATATTTAAACACCAATCACAAAAAGACGGCGTAGTATTTCAGGGGAGCGATTCAAGAGAGTTTTGGCAACGAGCCGAAGAGCGTAACCACGGTACTGCACAACTTTACGATAAGTTAGGCCTTGCCGAATACGAAGCTATGGAAGCTTTCGTGCGTTGGCACGTTTCCTGAACGTTTTTCTAATCCTTCCAAACAAAATATATGTTTAGGTGTTTTATAGTTGTATTATTCAAGTAATTAATTTTATTTTGCGAACAATTGGTATATTCTTTGCTTGCCTGTAGGAAGAGAGCCAACTGCAACTAAACACCTAACCATTATGAAGAAAAAAAACGTCAATTTACTCATGGTACTACAGTGGGTTGTATTCCTACCCTTACTGCTACCGATTAGCATACTTACTGGTGCCATGGAAGGCATCAAGAAAGTTTTTGAACAAGCAAACGAAGATATATTCGAAGAAAAAATAATTGAATCAATGTAAAAAACCGAGGTTTTCAGTCTTGACTTCCTCCGTTTCTAAACCTAAGAACTCCTCCCAGAAAGACTGTTCTGGCAGAGCCGCTTTACAAAGAAGCGGCTCTTTCTTTACCGGATGGATGAAATATACTCGGCGAGAATGTAGGCAAATAGACCCGTCAGCATTTCCTTTTGGATAGCCATACTTTATATCCCCCCTGATTGGGCACCCCATGGCAGCTAATTGTACCCTTATTTGGTGTGAACGTCCCGTAATGGGCGAAACTTCAGTCAAATGGTAGTCATTTATCCGTCCAATATATCGGTAAGTTAATTCCGCTTTCTTCGAGCTCGGAACTTCACGATCGTAAGCAGTTACCTTATTGGTTTCGCTATTTTTAACAAGCCAATGTGTTAACCGATCATTCTTTTTCTCTGGTTTATTACGCGTAATTGCCCAGTACGTTTTCTGAATTTTACGCTTCTTGAATAATTCATTCATGCGTTCCAGTGCTTTTGAAGTACGAGCGAAGATAATCAAACCACTTACCGGACGGTCTAACCGGTGTATTGTACCAAGGTAAACATCGCCAGGTTTATCGTATTTTTCTTTTATATAATCCTTTACGTACTCAGCCAGATTTTTATCTCCGGTTTTGTCACCTTGCACTAATACGCCTGCCTTTTTATTGACAATTATCAAGTGGTTATCTTCGTAAATTACGTAAAATGGCTTACTCATATTTTCTTGGAGAATGGTGAAGGATTCCGATAACTATCGGGAAGAAGACGAAGTGCTGATTACACAGAAAACAAATTCCAGCATCAGATAACCAACGCCTAGCATTTAAAGTTTACCAATAATTTCTTTTGCTTTTATTCGGGTAGCCTCATCAGTGGCGATGTAATCTTCCAAAGATGGCTTTTCTACAAACGCTACATCATTCATACAACGTTCAATTACATCTGACATTCCCAGAAAACTTACGTTGTCTTTCAGGAAAGCAGCTACGGCAATCTCATTGGCAGCATTAACAATACACGCAGCATTTCCACTTTTCTCAAGTGCTTCAAACGCGAAACCTAAATTTCGGAATGTCTTAGCGTCCGGCTGCTCGAATGTCAGCGACGGATAGTTTAGGAAATCGAATCGTTCGAAATCAGATTTCAATCTGTTCGGAAAACCTAACGCAAATTGGATCGGCAAACGCATATCCGGCAAGCCCATTTGAGCCTTCATACTACCATCTTCAAATTGCACTATAGAGTGAATGATGCTTTGCGGATGAACCACTACGTCGATTTGCTCCACCGTTAAATCAAATAACCATTTTGCCTCTATTACTTCCAGACCTTTGTTCATCAGAGAGGCAGAGTCTATCGTAATCTTTGCTCCCATTTCCCAGTTAGGATGTTTGAGAGCTTGTTCTTTCGTAACCGTTTCCAGAAACTTTCTATCCTTTCCCCGAAACGGACCACCGGAGGCGGTCAATACTATTTTTTCGATTGGATTATGAAATTCACCGACAAGGCATTGAAAAATAGCCGAATGTTCTGAATCAACGGGTAAAATATCAACTTTATATTCACGAGCTAACGCGGTGATTATTTCTCCGGCTACCACGAGCGTTTCTTTGTTTGCTAAAGCAATGTGCTTACCCGCTTTAATTGCCCGAATAGTTGGCAATAATCCTACATAACCCACTAAAGCGGTAAGAACCATGTGAATACTTTCACTTTCTACCACTCCCGATAATGCTTTTTCTCCAGAGTAAACCTTTATTCCCAGCGGATCGAGTTCAGCAAAGACTTTGTCGTAGAGCAATTCGTTAGAAATTACTACAGTACTGGGCTTGAACCGGGCAGCTTGCTCGATTAATAAATCGGCGTTATTCTGAGCGGTTAAAACTTCTACTTCAAAAATATCCGAATTAGCGGCTATTACTTCCAGTGCCTGCGTTCCGATTGAACCTGTTGAGCCAAGAATGGCAATATGTCTTTTCATATGTTTTTAGTGTACCCGTACATTCACGTTATTCTTATATTCACCGTAAACACGCTCGATTCCTTCTTTCAGGTTGATAGTATGCTTCCAGCCTAAATCATGTAGCTTGGTTACATTCATTAATTTACGAGGTGTACCGTCAGGTTTTTCAGTATTCCAGTTTACTCTACCTTCGTAACCAACAGTTTTCTGAACCGTTTCTGCAAGTTCTTTTATAGTTACGTCAACCCCCGTTCCGATATTTACCAATGACGATTCGTCGTAATTTTGCATCAAATAAACGCAAGCATCAGCGAGGTCATCAGCATGCAAAAATTCCCGCATCGGTTTTCCGGTTCCCCAAAGTTCGACAGCTAAGGCATTGCTTTCTTTCGCTTCGTGAAATTTCCGAATCATTGCCGGAAGTACGTGCGAGTTGTTCAAGTCATAGTTATCGTTCGGACCGTATAGGTTAGTCGGCATCACCGAAATAAAATTACAACCGTATTGGTTGCGGTAAGCTTCACACATTTTTATACCCGCAATCTTCGCGATAGCGTACGGCTCATTTGTTTCTTCTAACTTTCCCGTTAACAAAGAATCTTCCGAAATAGGCTGCTCTGCAAGCTTAGGATAAATGCAAGACGAGCCTAGAAACATTAACTTTTCAACTTTCGTTAGGTGAGCTGAGTGAATTATATTATTCTGTATTTGTAAGTTTTCGTACAGGAAATCAGCACGATAAGTACTATTAGCCATGATCCCGCCCACTTTAGCAGCAGCCAAGAAAACGTAATCAGGCTTCTCGGCATTGAAGAAATCAGAAACAGCTTGTTGATTGCGTAAATCTAACTCTGAGGATGTACGAAAAACAAAATTTGTGAACCCCGCGGCAACCAAATTTCGGTAAATAGCTGAGCCGACCATTCCACGGTGTCCGGCAATGTAGATTTTATCCGATTGTTTCAATTTCTTTGTAGGTTTACCGTTAAATTATCTAAACACAAAAGTACGACGACAAATCAGTAATGACCAATTCTCAGCTAAATAATCAAGTATCGGATAGTAGATGTTGGATTTCCAATGTTAAGTATCGGGAAATTTCTAGCAATCGGCAAGCAGCGATCAGCCGGCGGCGGTTAGTATTTCGACCATCCTTTATCTTTACTACTTATTTCGGCAAGATCTTTATTTTACTATTGACCATTAACTGCTCGCTCGTAACTGAATCTTTTGCCCAAAACCCGGTAATTCCCCGAGCCAAAACAAAAGCGGAGAAAAAAGCCGAACGCAAGGGAATGACACTAGCAGAAAAAATAGAAAGTATTGCTCCCGTGGATGTTACGCTACCAAGTGTTAAGTCGAATCTACCAAGAGATAATTCAATTTCGAGTGTGGAAGATGCAAAAAAGTTTGTTAGCGAAACATTACCCGACATTGGTCTTAAAGTAAAAAGGAAGGCTAAAAAAACGAAAGAACTGGCTAAGAACGCCGCTAACCTTTTTGATGGAAAAAAATACGACGGAATTGCCGTTGATAAACAAATAGTACGTAGAGGCTCTGGAAATAGAATGCGGTACACCGAACTGTACACCTCCAAGAAAAATGACCAAAACCCCGATCCTTACGTAAAAAGTATATTCTGGTTTGAGCAAAAACGGCAACGGGTTGTAGAAGCTTTGATAAGAAATCGTGAGGCTAACTTACTTATGCACGGACCGTACAAAGAATATTACGGCGAAACTTTGATAAAAGAAGGTTATTATTACCTCGGCACAAAACACGGTAGGTGGGTAACTTACGACGGCAACGGGGATGTACTTTTAAAATCGACTTATAGCAGGGGCTTTCTTGGCAATTCTACAATCACTTACTACGGCACTGACAGCACGAAAATTAAAGAGGTGATACCCAACTGGTACGGCAAGCAAACCGGTGAGTATTATATATTTCACGAAGCTGGCACATTAGCTATTCAAGGACAGCTTGATAATGGCGTTAAAGTGGGCAAGTGGATTGAGTACTACTCTACCGGTAACCGAAGAAAAGAAGAGACTCAATACGGCGGAGACTGCTTTGATGATATGGAACCTTATATCATTCGTGAATACGACAAAAGTGGCAAGATGATATACCAAAAAAAATAGTTTTATGAAAGCAGCGTTCTACGTTTTTGTGGGGGGAGGCTTAGGGAGTGTAGCACGCTACCTTATCGGCAAGGCTAGTACTAAATTTATCCCCACAGGTTTCACCGTAGGAACGCTGATAGCTAACACCTTAGCAAGCCTACTCTTGGGCTATATAATGTCGAAACTAGTCGTGTCAGATAGTATATTAAGACCTTTGGTAGCTGTTGGGTTTTGTGGAGGATTTAGCACCTTTTCTACCTTTAGCTACGATACCGCAAAGCTTTTTTCAGAAGGAAGAATGGGAGAAGCTTTTGTAAATATTGGTGTGAACACTTTCTTGTGTCTGATAGCTATCTACGCAGGAACGCAGTTAGGAAAATGAAAACGCCCCTGTGCGTAAAAGTACATCACAAGAACATTTATATTCATCATAGATTATCTATCTATCATTGCAAGTATATACAAAATTACGCGTAGGCACGAAATTTTGCATTATTTTGCAGCGACACTTATTTGAGTATTATGCCTATGATGAAAGAAGAGAGACAACGGCTTATTTTGGAAGAACTGAAAGCTAATAAAAAAGTTAATTTTGTTCAACTGAGTACACTACTAAACGTTTCTTACGACAGTATTCGTCGGGACGTAATTGAACTAGAGGACAAAGGCTTCCTCAAAAAAGTACACGGCGGGGCTGTAGAAAACTCGTACCTCAATGTATTAAGCCAACAACAAAACCATATTAAGGACGATGACTTAAAAAAACTATTAGATAAAACTCGACCCTTCTTCAAGAAGAAAAATCAACTAATTCTAATGGATGGCGGAACCACCAATTTTTTTATTGCGGAACAGCTTCCTAAAGATACGCACGCTACTATCGTGACCAATAGCCCACCATTAGCGCTGACTCTCAATAACCACCTTCACATAAACGTTATTTTATTGGGTGGCTCATATTACAAACGTTGCCAAATAACACTGGGGATAGATGTAATAAATCAGGTAAAAAATATCAATGCAGACTTATTCTTTATGGGAGTGAACGGCATTCACCCAGAACGGGGCTTGTCAATCAGAGATTACGAAGAATCTATTATCAAGCAGACAATGATGCAAAGTTCAAGAAGAACTATCTGTTGTGTGATTGGAGAAAAACTTGACCTTGTGGAGCCTTATAAAGTAGCAGGTATTGAGGCAATTGATACGTTAGTTACGAACTTAAAACCTCAGCACGAACAACTGACATCTTATAAAAGCGAAAGATTAAACATTTTGTAAATTTCACTAGCTACATACAAAAAGGCGATATGTTTCAACATATCGCCTTTTTGTATGTAGCTGGAGAGAAAGACTTATTCTACAATGAACTTACCTTTCATCAATGCGTAGTGTCCAGGGAAACTGCAAATAAAATCATACGTTCCCGCTTCAGGGGCATCGAATGTAACGGTAGTAGATCCACCTCCACCGATTAGTTCGGTATTCGCAAGAACGGCGTCGGATCCCGCAGGGACATAACCGTTATCCATTGCCTTACCTGCTTCGGTAGTGAAAGCTACTAAGTCAGTTCCTTGCTTTAACAAGACAAAATTGTGTCCCATTACTTCCACGGCCATAGATCCTGTGTGCGTCAATGTCAGTTCAACCTTAGAACCCGCCGGAACGGTTATCTCGTTCTTGTCGTACTTCATTTGATCACTTGAATATAAATCAACCTTTGCCACACCGTCTTCCATTTTGGTAGATGACTCATCTTCTACCACTGCCGCTTCTTCAGTAGTAGCTCCCTCGGTAGTTTCACCATCATCCGAACAGGCTGCAAACATCGTTGCTGTTATTAATACTAATGCAATTTTTTTCATCTTAGTTTTATATTATGTTGTTTGTATCAAAGAACCCGTTTGTAATAAATAAAGTTTTGTTCCGAACCGCTATTTGAACTTTGCAACTATTTAGTGTGGCTTTTTTTCTACACCCTTATTCCAAATTTTAGTAACTTTGATATTATACTTGAACCAAAGTTACTGTGCAATTATACAACACTAACCGCCAAAGTCCAAACGTCAGAATAAAGGAGGCAATTTTCAGCTTGAACCAAAGTTACTATGCAACTATACAGCACTAACCGCCAAAGTCCAAACGTCGGAATAGAGGAGGCAATTTTCAGAGGGTTACCACCAGACAACGGGCTTTACATGCCAGAACAAATTCCGGTACTGCCTGATTCTTTCTGGGAGTCTGTACAAAAACTATCTCTTAGCGAAATAGCTTTTGAAATAGCAGATGCTTTTTTGAGAGACGAGATCCCAACGAACGATTTACGGGAACTCATTAATAATGCCATCGATTTCGATGCACCTATCGTGACTATTGAAGAAGACATTCATTGCTTGGAGCTCTTTCACGGGCCAAGTATGGCATTCAAAGACTTTGGGGCTCGTTTTATGGCAGCGATAATGTCTTATTTCTTAGAAAAATCATCCCGTAAAATCAATATTCTCGTAGCTACATCCGGCGATACCGGCGGAGCTGTTGCTCAGGGGTTTTACGATGTAAACAACATTTCAGTTACGGTACTTTACCCAAGCGGGAAAGTAAGCGATATTCAGGAAAAACAGTTGACTACCCTTGGTAAAAATATCAAGGCAATCGAAATTGATGGTACGTTTGACGATTGCCAGAAATTGGTAAAAGAAGCATTTCTTGACAACGATTTCAGAAATGAATTTAACTTAGCTTCGGCCAACTCAATCAATATTGCCCGCTTGATTCCGCAGGCATTTTATTACGTGTACGCTTACGCTCAGTTGAAGAAACAGGGAAAATCAATCGTTTTTGCAATTCCAAGTGGGAATTTCGGAAACTTAAGTGCAGGCGTAATTGCCTGGCGAATGGGGATGCCCGTTGAGCGATTCGTGGCGGCAACGAATGCCAATAAAGTTATTCCTGAGTACATTGAAACAGCAAATTTCACGCCAATAAGTCCTTCTATTTCTACCATTTCAAACGCCATGGATGTTGGAAATCCGAGTAACTTTCCTCGCTTGAGATCCTTATTCGGGGATTCTTACGAAGAGCTAAAAAGTAAATTATCGGGATTTTACTACACCGATGAGCAAACCCGACTTTGCATGCAAGACGTTTACAAGCGAACAGGTTACATCATGTGTCCACACACAGCGATTGCTTATTTAGGACTAAAAGACTACTTAAAACAAACCGATAAAAGCATAAGCGGCGTATTTTTGTCAACGGCTCATTACGCCAAATTCCTACCGGATGTAGAACCAATATTGAGCGAAGCATTACTCGGAAAGAGACTGGAAATTCCGAAACGACTTTCGGCATTACTTGAAAAAGAAAAATCCGCCACCAAAATGGCAGCAGACTACGGAGAATTTAAAGCGTACCTGCGATTAAATGCGATTAAGTAGTACGCACAACGTTCTTATTCAATTTCAGTACTGACATGTAAAATAGCATCTCCCTTATTTACAATGGGGGAAGTATTTAAGCCAAAAATGTAACAGTCAATCGGAGCAAATAGACTTTTCTGAAACTCTCCGCAAGGATCGGATATTCTTCCAAGAATGGATTTTTCGGAGCAAAACTGCCGTTCTCAACAACTGATTCAAATAATTCGGAGTGCGGTGCCCGAATCCACTTACTCCTCTTCACCACTATCGGATTATTAGTTTTTACGGGGTCTCCGCTGCGTATGCCTAAATATTTCATAATATTCATGGCACTTTCTACCCTAACTTTAATAACAAAAGAATTCAATTGAAGTGATTTTCCGCCTTCAAACAGTAGAATTGGTTTTCCCAATTTATTAATAGCGTCCCTCAACGATTTCGGAAAAAATTTGAGTGGACTACAAATGGGGCATTAAATGCTTCAACCAGTTTTGGATTAACTTCTTGCCCTTCGCAATAACGTACATTGGGGTAATTCTCCCGAGCAGCACCTCCGGTATGGAAATCCAGTACATAATCCACATGCGGGGCAATCTCGGTCATGAATTTATGAGCAAACTGACTAGCCAACGACCCTTGCGGCGAGCCAGGAAACACCCTGTTTAAATCTCTTCCATCCGGAAACTCTCTTGTTTGATTCAAATACCCAAATGAATTGAGCACTGGAGTGCAAATAATAGTACCACATTCTGGTTTGTTATATTTTTTACGAATGATATCCCGGACAATCGCAACGCCATTTATTTCATCGCCGTATACCCCCCCCCCCAAGAGGTAAAAGAACGGGACCGTCTTTGACAGCCCGTTCTACAATAACCGGAACACTTATGTAGTTTCTGGTATGAAGTTTTGCCACTTCCATTTCCAAAAAAACGCTGCTACCTTTTTTATTTCAGCACCTAAAATAGTCAAATCAGTCTTCAATATTTCTTTCTATATATTTTATTATTTCTTTTGCAATATCCTTTTTAGTTGCATTCTCAATACCCTCAAGACCAGGAGATGAGTTTACTTCAAGTACCAAAGGTCCGTTTGATGATTGTAACATATCAACACCAGCTACTCCAAGACCCATTGCCTTTGCTGCTCTGAGGGCGGTCAGTTCTTCCCTATCTGTCAATTCTACAATCGAAGCACTTCCACCCCGATGGAGGTTCGACCTGAATTCACCTTCTTTTCCTTGTCTTTTCATTGCTCCCACAACTACTCCATCCACAATAAATACCCGAATATCTGCCCCACCTGATTCTTTGATAAACTGCTGGGCGATGACCCTTGCGTTTAATCCTTCAAATGCTTCCATGACAGAATTAGCAGCGTTATGAGTTTCTGCCAGTACTACGCCTAAACCTTGAGTGCCTTCTAGTAATTTGAGTATCAACGGAGCTCCGCCTACGCTTTCTATAATATGGTCCACGTTTTTTGCACCATTAGCAAAAACAGTTTTGGGTAAGCCTACCCCAGCTCTGGCTAATACCTGCAAGCTTCTCAGCTTATCTCTTGACCTGATTAGTGCCTGCGACTCAACAGCCGAAAAAACCTTCATCATTTCGAATTGTCTAACAACAGCCGTTCCGTAAAAAGTAACTGATGCACCAATTCTTGGAATAATAGCATCTATATCGTCTAAGTACTTGCCCTGATAAAATATTTTCGGGGATTTTCTTTCTAACTCTATGATGCATTTCAAATGGTCTACTAGCATCGCTTCATGACCTCGTTCCTTGATAGCCTCAAGAAGTCTTTGGGTAGAATATAGTTTAGGACCTCTTGACAAAACTGCGATTTTCATGTTTACTTTTTGGTTATTTGGGTGATTTCAACTTGAATGAAACGTTCTGTACAGAAGGGTTCACCATGAATTTTTTATTTAGAAATTTTCTTCCTAGCAGTATCGGATATTTCATTTCTTCCCTTTGGCTAAGAGAGAACTCTATCGGGTACTCGCAAGAAAAAATGACAACTTTTGTCTTAATGACGAACCTCTCTTCACTCATTCCAAATGAGTTCTTCACTATCTTCTTTTCGTACGTTTTCGTTTTTATGACCGAGTCAGTAAACTGTAGGTAGGCGGAATCTAATAATTTAAATTCTAAGTACTTTTCCCCGTCTGATTCTGATTCATTAACGTAAGAGCAATGAATAGAGGATGTGAAAGCTCCAGTATCAGTTTTTACTTCTATGTTTGTCAAGTTAAACTCAGGAAGATCAACTTTATCTGCCCTTCCAATAATGTGCATGAGTTTGTTTTATTTATAAGACTCTTTCGTCAAAATTTAGAATACGGTATGATAATAATCAGACGCTGTCTCTATATAATTACTAGCTGTTTCATTCGTCTTTTTCAGATTTTACTCCCTGAATACAACTTCTCCCGTTTCTCAAAATACTATGATAAAATCCAATGATATTTTATTATCAGGAAATTATTAAGACCAGGATTTTATGATTTGTGGAAGGTTCAAATATACGTACAATATATCCAACACTATTCACAACTGTGAGTACTTAAATATTGAGAATATAAAAATACGCCCCGCAACAACTCAGAAAATAAAATCCGCTACCAGAATAATAACAGACTTCGAAAACTTTGGAGCAAATTTCGAAGAACAGCTACGCCATTGCGGATTTTTCTTCTAATATTTTCATTAAACTTTGGGCGGTTAGTCCAGCAGAAAGTGGACTCTAGCCCAAAATTAGTAAACCGTCTACTGCGGTATAAACGATAAAAAGAACGGTGAGTTTTTGGCAATTAGCTTCTGTTTCTGTCAACCAATCTTCCAGCGTAAACGGAATAGTATCATTTTTCGTTGCCAATGCCTCTTCGGCATTAGAATACCCAGTTACTCTCTTTCCTTTAAGGGGAGATGGGTTTGAGTCGGCGGCTTTAATCAACGCTACCGATTCGTGACAAACAGTGGCAATAAGCTTCCTTTTTGACAACAATTA
>Ga0136554_1000609_pt1 | contig 13374 bp, 8 predicted proteins | sample AntRauTorckE5431_FD_104637 | JGI IMG/M metagenome (GOLD analysis project Ga0136554, IMG submission 104637) | Saline lake microbial communities from Rauer Islands, Antarctica - Metagenome Torckler E5 #431 | ecosystem: Environmental > Aquatic > Non-marine Saline and Alkaline > Saline | place...
GTAAGAAGCGGCGGATAGTTTAAGTTTGGTGTCACCATAGAGAAGGCTAGCGCGGGCGCTCACGCTTCCGAAATTGTAGCCCGCAATCGTGATGTCGCCACCCGTGGTGTGTACCTTGTACGGCGACACCTGCGTGATAACAGGAGCATTGTAATTGAGCGTGACGGTCTCCGTGGCATTGGCAAGGAAGCTGGTTTTGGCACTTCTCGCAAAGATGACGGGGTTGTCAAGACCAGCACCGGGAGGCACTTGGCAGGTGACCGCACGGATGGTGTCCGTAGAAACGATTTCTGGCACTTCCACCAGAGACTGAGGCCAAATCGGGCAATCTGCGATGTACTTGCCGCTTCCAATCGTGACGCTGAGGTCACTGACTACGGTGCCAAAGTACAAACCCGCCAGAGTGAGATTGCGGTGCGCGCCCTCACCCTCGTTCGTCGTCACATCGTCATCAGCAGCTCCTGAGTAAGTTCCTCTCGCATCTGTGCGGTAGCCGCTGGTATCTGGCAAATACTTCGCGTAGGACGTCATGAGCACGGGTGAAAAGTCGTCGAAAAAGAGCGTGCGGGTCTCGTAAATACCTACGGTCACTGAAACGTTCCCATTCAAGCCCACCACTTGGAGGCTAATTTCATTGTCTTTCCACGCCGTGATGCCTGCTGCACCATCGCTACCGTCCACGCTGACGCCGTTGTACCATACGGTACCAGTGCTGCCAAAATTCCGGCCCAGAAGCACCAGATCGGATGTGGCCTTGGTGCCCACTCGCACGCCTTCGATGTTCTGCACTTCTGTTAAGACAGGGGGCTTGTAGATTGCCGTGGTTGGGTTTGAAACGGCAGCAGCAGAGCTGCCACCGGTGCGGCGACCAACACTTACCGTCAATACCTTCGTATGCGACTCGTCGCTCAAAGAAGGCATTTCGACCAAAAGTCCCTCAATCCAAGGTGCGGTCACTCCATCGGTGCCGTCCGTGTAACTGTGGCACATACGGTAGCATTGAGTGCAAGGAGAGGATATGGAATTTTAGACAGGAGTATACAAAAGAGTGATGATCAGGGAAATGCCAACGAGTGAAACGAACAATATTAAAGGGAACAACATTCTATATATGTTCAACGTCATCATGATCGTAGTACTTACCTTGGATTAGCTTCCTTGAACATCAACTCTGAAGACGCAGGATATATGGTGGTCAGTTTGCCATTGTCGACCGCAAGTAACTTCCCATCCAAATACACCTATTAGGAAATGCATACGCAAAAAGGAAGAGAGATATCAAAAGCTAGAAATAGTGCACAGGCGAGTGATATTCACATAATTTTGCAGGTAAATCAAGAAGTTTTTTTAGGTTGCAGCATTTATATACGGCAACAAACAGTTCAAAACGTTTGCCCACAATTCGACCTCTCAAACTCTTCGCTTTGTCTTAAAATACCAATACTTTTGTTGTTTTCATCACTTACATTGAGGAAAGAGTCGGTGGAGGCCATCCCCAGGTTGGTGCCATTGAGTACATGTTTCGACCCTCCTGAGGTGCCCACGCGCTGAGGGCTGAGGCCCGCTAGCATCGGGGAAGCATAATTCGACACGGGAGACTCCGAGGCTTCTGACGATTGCCCGTCCACCGTGACCACCCACACTAGGGAAGAGCCCACGCCCGCGACCGTGAAACACACGATTTCGGTATGTCCCACCGAGACTCGGCATTTGTCGGCCGAGTATTCCGACCCGCCGGGCCCATACGTGACGGCGTCCAGGAAGCTGGTGTTGCCCTCCGCGCCCGCTCCCTTTTTGGGGCCGAAGTTGTAGCCGGTCAAAGTGACGGCCTCCCCACCGTACGTGCTCGCATTTACGGCACCGACGCCCGAAAGGCCCGTAATTACGGGTTTTCCGTACGCCGTGGTAGCGGCGGTGGAGGCTTGGCCGTCGATGGTGACCACCCAAGTGTGCCCTGCTCACATCGAAATATTACAGGGAGAGAAGAAGAGTAAAGGAAGACGAAAAAAACATCACTCTATCGATGCGAGGATACGACAAAAAGACTTCAGGAAGGTACACTTACCAGCGCCAGCGCCTGCCACCGTCGAGCAATTGATAGCGGTGTGGTCAGTGGAAACGGCGCATATACAGGGGGACACCACCACACAGCCAGCCAAAGGATCCCACCCGCCGTCGTTGACGTAAGACTTCAAAGGAAAGCCCACGCTATTCACAGTGGCTGCGTCGTTCGTCGCGTAACCGTCAAGCACGTTGTATTCGATCACCCAGTGGTTGCTGGCATAACCCGTAGTTCCGTCGGGCGCGGTACCGTTGATGCGGTAAATCCAACCGTCCGTGAACCTGAGAAGAGGTCGAGGGACGCAATTATAAAAGTAAAATCAACATTAAAAAACAATACCCAGTACAAGCACACAAGGGTCACTGGATGTTTGTGAATGATAGACAGCTCAACCACCCATCAAAGAAAAAGTGAAACACACAAGTACATGCATTTGGTAGTATACGCTTACGCCCAATCTGGTGTGCTAGCTGTGTAGGTAGGCTCGCCCAACACATCGACTACACTCCCATCCAAATAAAGCTCGATGGCATCGTCTCCGTTGAAATTAGCGGCTGAGGTGCCCGCATAGGTAGGAGCAAAGCCAAAGAAAGCCTCGAAGTTTGTTGTGTCCGAGGGGTAAGACACGTAAATGAAGGTGTTGGCAGCAACGGCGTCCGAAGGAAAGGTGTACTCTTGCCCGTCGCTACCTCCACCGTTGTTGGCTAAGCCTAGGCCGTAGGCTGATAAGTCAAAAATGTCACACGCTGCGTAGAGTTCAATCGCCTTTGGGGTTCCTCCTGACAAAGGACCATCTATTGCCCCCGACAACAAGAGGCATGAGGTTGCGTTGCTTGAACCGCAATCGTAGTAAGGCGATAGAGTAGTGTCTGGCTGCTGGCAATCAATCGACGCCACGAACATTTGAATCTTGCCGCATCCAACAAACTCTTCCAGGTAATTACAACCCATGTTGATAGAGCACACGTCAGTGGTGTCATAGGTCACCGCGCCACCGTTATAGTCGTACCCATAGGCCCCACACACGCACGCAGGAGTGGTGGAGGCATGGAAATAGTACCCCCCTTTGGTAGGGTGAGTAATCGTAGGCACCGCCTTCCCCGCGTACAGATTCTCGTCACTTTGGCAGGTGTAGAAGGTTTCAACGAAGCCTGCCCCGCTGTCAGGAGCCGAATACTTCACTTCAGTGATCCGTGACTCGGCAACAGTGCCGAAGTTCCTTCCCTGTAGCACCACCCATTGACCTCCTTTGGTGGAAGCTCCGGTGCCACTGCTTGATGCTTCCGCTAAATCCCATGAGGCCAGGTCTAGGATGATATCAAGCATCGTGCAACGAAACAAAAAGGAGAACACGACAAAAAATAATTTGAAGGAAAAAAAAATTATATAACGAGTGAGAGAATAAGCATGTGATTAAACCATGGTTTCTTAGAGCTAAGTACACGTCCTTAGCAAAATAGTTTCAAACACACACAAAAATCTACAGAAATTCAACATCTGAAAGATGGTCCATTAAAACTCACAGTTCGCAACGTTAGGCGTCGAGTACGAGATATTTGCCGGGTATATATTAGAGGTTTGCCCCCCAACGGTGACTGCGAGCACATGCCCTTTGCCGACGCCTTCTGCCGTGAGGCAGCTCACTTGGGAGTAGTCCACGCTCACCTTCGAATGAACAAAAGGATGGAAAAGGAACGTGAGGTTCGATTTTGGGAAGGAAAGAGGCAAAAGAATAAACGACATGCCATATGCAGCGGCAGAAGGCAAGGAGCGGAGGTATCATAGCAGATGCATCATATTCTGCCAACTCTTCGCATTTGTATTCCACTCACCTCGCAGTCCGTCGCATGATAACGGTCAACTTCGCCGATAGGGCCATAGGTGACGACTGGAATCTCTTCATTGGCTGAGGGGCCGAATTCAGATCCGCTCACCACCAATTGTTGACCCCCCACTGTAGTGGCATCACTCACGCCTGCGCCTGTCACCGCTTTGGCATTACTTGAAGAAGAATCTGCCAGCTCGCTGGTGGGTTTCACATGTGGGGGCGCATACGAGGTCGTGAGGTTGTACGTGCAATTCTTGGCACCACCACCCGTGCTGTCGTCACCCATCTCGTAAGGGTTCTCTGGCACACACGAGGAAGTCCCTGCTTGACCACCGACCATGACTCGCCACGTGAGATTCGCCCCCACTCCAGAAACCGTGGTGCAGAGGACTTCTGTGCTGGCAGTAAATACATAACAGTCGGCCGCAGTGTACTTGAAGATGCCACCATCACTGTCGTCTTGGTTGTAGTCCCAATAACCACCATTCACAGGACCGTAGGTGACTTCAAGTGCAGGAGCTGAATTTTGAGAGGCAGTCGATGACGAGTACAAGGTCGCAAAATTAGGGCCCAAGTTTTTGCCCTGAATGAGCACGAAATCTCCTCCTGCAGTGCGCAAGTCAAAAATGCCACGCAACCCGAGGGCCGCATAGTCCACGGCATAGTTAGGAGCCAGGGCATAGATTTGAGGCGCAGCGTAGTTCGTGTCGGCAAATTGCACAAAACCCGAAGTCTGCGCCGTAGCGGCAACCTCCGCAGCTCCAACTTCGATGGCCCAATACAGGGACGCTCCCACACCAGAGGGCACTTCACATGTGATTCGCGTGCCGCCTGCAATCACGACCACATTCGTGCAGATGAAAATAGCGGAGCTGTCGACATTGCCTCCACGGGAAGCAACTCCACTGCCATCGTACTTGATGCTAATCTCGGCCGCCGCTGCTGCAAGCGCGACAGCGTGTGCATCACCACCACACGCTGTCAGCGAAGTGCACTCATTTGGGGGGAAGTTGGTACCCGTGAGGGTAATTACGTCGCCACCAGCCGTGTTCATGTTGTTCGCTCCAGAGATGTTCACAATGGAAGGTGGGGCATAGGAGGTAGTATCCGTAGAGTATACTGGCCAGGGTCCTCCGGGTGTGCCACCACCGCTGTAAGAGGCAGCCGACGAATCAATGGTCACGTTCCAAATATGACTGGTGCCAACACCGGGGGCTGCGACACAGCGCACTTCAGTGTTGGAATCACCGTACAAGGAACAGTCAGTCGCTTCGTAGGTTAATCCATCAAGATTGTTGGTGTAGCTCGCCGTTACTACGACATCAGAACCACCTCCACCGCAAGGGCCAAAATTGGTGCCTTTGAGTTGCACCAATCCATTGCTGCTTGGATCACTCCAGTCGTGCCCGCCCAAGGTAGGCAAGAGGTCAGGTGCAGAGCACTCGATGCTGGCGATAACACTGGTGGTCACATCACTGACTGAACCAGAACAGAGGTAACTTAGAGTGTTGCCACAGTCGCTATCTGACTCGGTGGCGAGATTTCGGTAGCAGAGGTCAGCCGTACCAAATACCACGGCACCGTCGACGTAAGTGTAACCGTAGTTTTCGCACACGCAATTGTAGCTGGAGGAAGTATCATAGAAGTAGCCATTGGCATCACCCATGGGCATCGAAATATTGCGCACGGTGTTGATACTGGTAATGGTGGCATCATTGGCATCGAGAACATCCACAGTGATGAACTCAAACGTTTCTAAGCCACTTTGATCTGAGGCGCGTATGCTTAGCACATACTTGGTTTGGCACTCAAAGTCCAAAGTTGCGGAGCTGTCGGTGCCACCCAAAATGAGATCGCCGTCGTCTGCACTCAGAGTAAAGAGATCGGTGCCGTTCAATAAGGCGAAAGTCACAATATCGCCAACATCGTTGTCTGAAGCTTCCACAGAGCCAATAGTCGTGCCACGACTGACGCCTTCTACGACGCTGTACTTCTGCCCACTTGGCACGACAGGCGCCTCATCCACGTCTTGCACTGCAATGGAAGCCGTGGCAGCAGTGGCTAGACCGGTATTATCGGTGGCTACGAGTGGCAGTTCATAGGAGTCCAGCGTTTCATAGTCTAAGACACCAGTGGTGGTGATCACACCAGCGGACGAAATGTTGAATGGGCCCGGCTCGCAGGCACAGCTCGCGGCACCCACAGCAGGAGTGGCTGAGCAGCGAGCAGTGGTCCATTCGTGAGGGCTTGAAGTTGCAACCAGGGCGCAGTTCAGTGTCGTGGAGGTCGCTGGCTGGTCGGAAGCCCAGTTTGTGTATCCGTCTCCTCGAGGATCGCAGCCTGGCACTTCATCCCACACGAAGCTTCCATCCGCACCAACGTCACGGTAACCCATCCAAACGTAGGCTGCGCTACCATTGTATTGGCCCAACAAACGATCCTGTTCCTCGGCGGAGTCCACACATGCCATTTGAAGGCCGCTGTTAGCACAGCTAGTCCAGCATTGTTCCCACGTCATGGCGCTACTTGCGAAAGTGAAGTGATCATCCATGCTAAACGTAATACTCGACCCAAAGTCCTGGTCTTCGGCAAAACTTGACACATCTCCTACGGTGGCGCCATAATCCTGAGCTTCATCGACATCGAACGACGAGTCTGCAAAAGTAGGAGACTCGGGCACATCCGTTACATACACTTCAAGGGTGCCAAAGGCGGAAAGAGAGACAGGGCTTTCGCTGTCGGTTAGTTTGAGGGTCAAAATGTACGCTGGTGTTTGACCGTCGAAGACCGTGTCCTCGTAGTTCAACTGCGATGCACCGAGCTGCATCAACGCAGTCGTACTAGCACCACGCCGCCCGTCCCAATTCACGATGGTAAACATCGACTCCCGCCCATTGCAGGTTAAAGTACCGTTGGGACCAGCACTGCATGCCTGTACTTTGAACTTCAAACCATCAGAACCAGGATCTGGGTCGGTGCCAACCAACGAGGTAAGGTTGGTGTAGCTAGCCTGATCTTCGGGCACGTAAACGCGCACCGTCGTGAAGCTCGGGGCAACGTTGGACTGAGTTACATACACGTTGACCACGGTGGTTGTCGTTAAGTTCCCACCGTCAGTGGCTTTCACACCAACACAGAAGGCCGATCCAGCAGTGGATGTGCCCGCAGTGTTCAGCAGCGTGAGCTCGCCAGTTGAAGAATCAATTGCTAAGGTACCACCACTCACGGTATCCACCGTATAGCCATCAGCAGTGCACACTAAAGGCGAACCGTCCTGCGTGTAAACGAGACCGTAGCTTAAGGTACCGAAGCTTGAATCGCTGTCATCAGGATCAGTGGCAGTCACGACGCCAACGGAATCACCTTGCAAGTAATTGTCGCTCACAAACATGGTTTGATTGGCCTGGTCCCCTGTGAAATACGGCTGCTCGTTAACATCTACCACATGTACAGTAGCATAGGTAGAGCAACTGAGACCACCACCGTCAGTCACCTTGACCACAAAGGTCATCTCCGGAGTGGTCTCGTAATTCAAGGCTCCATGAAGCGTCAAGTTTGCTTGCCGGTTTTCGCACTTCGCGTCAAAGCATTGCGCCGAGACCACAGCTCCCGCACTAACGCTGGCCACCTCGAGGGATCCTTCGCCCCATACGGCAGCGCCAAGGGTGGTCGACGGGTCATCTTGGTCGCTGTAATTGAATGCAGCCACACGCAGGCCATCTCCCAAGGTGCCACTGACTCCTGGCATACCATTGCGATACGGCACTAGTTCACCAACGGTATTTTCCTCGACGGCCAAAGCAAGATTGGGTGGACACACTGGTGCATCGTTGGAGTTGTTTACCATGACCGTCAGGTTCTTCGTAGACTGCAAGGAGCCATCCGAGACAGTGACGCGTACCTGCAGCGGTCCTGGACTTCTTTCGTAGTCGAGTACACCCTCAGAATTGAGTTTTACCAGCCCCGTCTTGACACCAAAAGCTGACACCGAAAAGGCATCTCCGTCAGCGCCTGCAGTGTTGTACGAATGTGACTGCCCAAAATCAGGATCTTTCACGTATACGAAGCCCAAATTCGTGCCCAACTCAGCGCTTTCCGCCATCCAATACACGTCACGATCAAGACGCAGAGACGGAGCTTCGTTAACGTCTCTGACTTCCACTGCCACGCGTGTAATGGAGCTCAAATAAGTGCCAGGGCACGATGCAGCGCAGTCGTCAAGCCCGAAGTCGTGAGTTTCAACAGTCACCAAATACGAACTTTGCTTCTCGTAGTTAAGCCCCGCTGGCCCCACCGTCAATGTACCATCATTATTTGAGATATTAAAGCGCAAAGTAGCGTTGACGTCCGTAGAATTGCCGTCCATCACCAACTTGTACGAGAAGCGTGGCCCTGAATCGACATCTGTAGTGATCACACGACTGGATGCTACCAAGACTGTGCCAGGAGCTGTGTTTTCGTTCACGAAAACAAGAGGATATTCGGTGGACGGAGGCTCATTGACATCGTTGACTTGAATGCTCAAGTCTAAGCTAGCGGAGAGGCCGCCTGTATCCGTGATGGTAATGGCTATGCTGTACGTCTTTTGGTCTTCGTAGTCCAGAGTGTTTGAGCGTTTCAAAGAGAGCACCCCTGTATCTGCGTCGATTTGGAAAGTGTCGTCCACGTCATCACGGCTGATAGACCACACCACATAGTCGCCAAAGGGCAAATCAGGGTCTGTCCATTTGACGCCACCCGTGCAATTGGTGCCATTCACAGTGGTGTTCCCAGCGACGTTTTCGTCGATGTTGCAATGCACTTCAGAGGACGTCACTAGGAAATAAGGAGCGTCGTTTGCGTTCAGCACGTCCACCGTCAAATTGCCAAAATCAGACAGGGGGCTGGCAGCATCATCAATTACTCGAATGGTCAAGGTGTATTGCGGTTGCAAGAGCACACTCAAGCCAGTGGACAAGAGGTATACTTTACCCGAGCAGCCGCCGATACCGAAATAACCCATACCGTCTTTCGGATAGGCCGAAACAATGGAATAGATGTGCTCATTGGCAGTGTCTTCGTCTTCTGCCTTGCACGGTGCGCCATTAACGTAGTCATTCACCAAAGCTGCTTCGGAGATGTTGCGCACCGGTGGATCGCCAAGCACGATGGTGGGGGCCTCATTGACGTCGATGACTGACACCACCAGGGTGCAGTTAATGACTGAACCGTTGGAATAAGCTGTAAGCCCAAGCGAATACTTGTCCGTAGTTTCATAGTCCAGGCCGTCCGTGTTGGACGCGTTTACGAGCACCTGAGCTTGCGTGCCATTGCCACTCACGTCGAGCGCAAAATACCGCCTGCCATAACCACTCAGTTCAAACTTTACGGGATATGGAGACAAAACCGTTTGTTTGGTGCCTACGAGTAAGCCATCCGTAGCCTCGTCTACACTTACAGCAGCCCGAGTAGCAACACCCCTCCCGTTTTTGTCGACTCCAGTGGCACACTCCCCCGTGTCCCAGAAAAGCGACGATGTCTGGAGGCCGTTCACACACTGAGAAGTGCGCGGGCACGGTTCAGCTGCTTGGCGGTTGCGCGTGTAATCGAGTGATTCTGGAGTGGTAAACCAATTGTCAGGTGCGCGCGCGCGCTTAAAGGAGCCCCTAGGACAGTAGAAAGCTTCGGGGTTTGGTTCCGTGGCGTTGACACAGTCACTCTCGTCAGCACGAATGGAGCCTGCAGCGCACAAGTAGCCTGCGTCGCATAGCTCGCAAACATCGGTGCCAGTGGAACTGGCGAATCGGCCAGGCGCGCATTCGTCACAGCTCGTAGCAGCGGTTTTGTTTACTGCGAATCCTTTGGCACAGAGACTGCAAGATTTAAAAGCCCCCACTGTACCGGTGTACCGACCAGGAACACAGTCAGTGCAGCCGCCTGAGCGAGAGGTACCCGAGTAGGTGCCATTGTTGCAAAACTCGCAGAGAAGAGCACCAGCCAAGCTGTAGGTACCGGCGGGGCACGCGGTACACGATGAAGCACCCTAAAATACATGTATGAACACACACAAAGATAAGAATGCAAATTAGCTATCATTGAAGCATCATATTATATCAAACCAGAGACTGTACCAAAGAAAGAAGCACAAAGTAATCTCTTAAAGAGAACAAATATGATTACTTGAATCGATTAAATTCGCCACGCACCGCAAACGAATAGGTGCCAGCTGGACAGCTGGTGCACGTTGTGGAGAGGGTGTTTGCTGCGTAAGTGCCCGCAGCACAGGGGGAACAGCTCGATTGAGCCACAGCACTACTGTACTGGCCAGCAGCGCAACTCTTGCACGCCACTTGACCGGTGGCGTCTTGGTAATGGCCGGCTGGGCAATCGGTGTAGAAACTGTTGCCTTGCCCCGGGCAGTAAGTACCCGCTGGAGAAATGGCGCAAAAATCTCTAGTGTTTCGATCGTATCTGTGATGCCACATGAGAGATGGATATAGTGCTGTTACACCTCACAGCTTAAATGTGGTCATTCAACTTCACTTTTTTCAGATACACAATCCCTCCTCGTTCAATATAGAGGATAGAGTCCTAACCTTCCCGACGGACAAATGACGCAGGCTGTGCTTCCGTAAACGAACTCGTTCGTGCCGGCAGCGGTGCCGTCGGGTGACGTGGAGTAACCGTCGGCGCAGAGGGAGCACGACGCACTACCGGTGCTCGCGGTGTATTTGCCGGGATCACATAAGATGCAACTTTCTGCATTGGGATTGGAGTAATAACCAGCATCACACGAGACGCATTCACTGCTGCCCGAACCAGCATAAGTGCCTGAGAAAGCACAAGACAAGAATTTCAAGAAGATCTATGCTATGAAACAAAAAATGAACCGATAATCGACTAAACAGAATTCAATTGAAAGTCCTCTACTTGAAAGGGAAAATAAATGAACAGACAATTGCGTGGGGCGATAGTGTACCAGCTGGGCAGGAGCCATCACAAGTCGCCGAGCCAGAGGAGCTGAAGTACCCCGCGGGGCAGTTGCTGCAGACAGTGGCAGCGGTGGCCGAATAAGTGCCAGAAGGACAGGCCACCGCCGTAGATGCACCCGAGGAGGCAACGTAAGAACCGGCAGGTGATACAGTGCACGCACTTGCCGTGGCCTGTGTTAAGAGTGGCGCAGTTACAAAAAGATGACACAATGATGCAAGTGTAATAGTTGCGGGGTGGCGAAAGTGTGAACAGTGACAATCAAATCATTTCACATGTCTGTGGCTCGTAAGAGATCGGAATGATGACTGAAGGTTACGAATCACTCTATGCGAAAACATTTTTAAAAGGTGCAGATATAAAAAGAAGAATTATTTTCCATTTCTTACTAACCGTGGTAGCGGCGAAATAACCGGCGGAACATGGCGTGCATCCGCCGGAAGCGCCAGCCAATGAATACTGCCCAGCCGGGCAATCGATGCACGCAAAGCCAACCAAATAAGTGCCTGCGTCACACCCGTCGTTGCAGATGGAGGCGCCCGCCGAAGAAGTGGTGCCATTTGCGCACTGTTTGCACGACATTGACCCTTCTACGTCTTGGTAAAAGCCCTGCTCACAATCAAAGCACAACGAAAGGCCGCCGCGATCGTTGTACTTGCCGCCGGGACAGTCAGTGCAGTCAGATCTTTGAACAGCGCTGGCGAAAGTGCCCGCGGTACAGTTAGTGCAGGTAACCGACCCTTCTAAGCTTGCGTATTGACCGACGGCGCATGCGATGCAACTTGCGGTGTCACCAGAGCTGTATTTCCCTGTCGAACAAAGGCTGCAAGAGGTGGAGGCAGAGATGGCGCCGTACCGACCGGCACCACAAGCAGTGCATGAGGTAGCAGCTGAGGCGCTGTATTTGCCTGTGTGGGCGAGATGCAGAAAAGTAACAGCTTAAGCGGAAGCTAAGGATAAAAACTTGAAATGTGTGCGACTCTTTTGTTGCATCAGAGGCTCAGGTGAAGCTTACAGGTGTGCGCGGGCTTTAAAAAATGCATCGGAGACGTGTTTTGGGTGTGCCTCGTCTCTTACCTTTTGGGCAGGCAGTGCAAGAAGTGGAAGGCGAAGCACTCGAATAATAGCCCGCAGCACACGCCGTGCACACCGAGGCGCCGCTGCCGGAGTAGTAACCCGCACTACAGGGGGAACAGGTGGTAAGGCCCGCCTGAACGGCGACGTAGCCCGCCGCGCACGCCACACACGCCGAGGCCCCGCCTCCGCTGTACTGCCCCGCGGAGCAATCGATACATGTAGATGCTCCACTCGAGGAAGCATAGGAGCCCGAATTGCAGTCCAAGCAAGCACTCTGTTGGGGCAACGACTGGTACTGGCCAGCATTGCAAGAAGTACAAGTAGATGCGCGACTAGAGGCCGAATACTGGCCCGCGGCACAGTCCGTGCACCTTGTTTATGAGTAGGAAAAAATACAATAAAGAAGAAACACATCAAGCTCATGGTTCACACACAGAAATAAGACAAAAATCGAAAAGGGGCATTTCTGGCGTCGACAAAGTTTCTTTATTCACCCGCTTGCGCCAGAGAGCGAATAAGTGCCTGCTTGGCAGTTCGAACAAGCCCCGAGGCCGCTGCTGCTGCTGTAGGTGCCCGCAGCACAGCTTGTGCAGGCAGAGGCACCGGCGCTGGAGTACTGTTATCACAAAGAGCGCAAAGTGTAAGATTCATAGGCAGCAGTTGTTGTAAGGATTTTAATAGAAGAAAAAAAAAAGAATGTATTTCTTCATATAGTCTATTCGTGCACCACGCACCTGGCCGGCGGAACAGGGAGGGCATGAAGTCGCCACATCGTCGGAGTAACGCCCACTCGCACATGTAGAGCAGCTTGAGCTGCCAGCTACCGCGGTGTACTGCCTGCAGAGAGGCAAAAAGGAAGAAAGAAACATGTGAGAAACCATGAACACATTGAACTGCTACAGATGCGAAGAAGTTTACTTCCGAAACAGAACGAAAAATGTTACTCTTCTTTGGAAGAATCTTATTCTGGTAAGGTCAAGGATGCTACGAGTAGCAATCAGCCGCACAATGCACGCAACAACTCACGCACCCTCCAGTGCAGTCTTTGCAGACCATCGCGCCGGTGGTGTCCTGGTATTGGCCGGTCAAACAACTGGTGCACAGCGATGACGACGACGTAGCCGCGTATTGGCCGATGCTACATGTAGTGCAAGTGGTCGACCCCGCGGTGTCCGTGTACTTGCCCGCCGCGCAGGACACGCAAGACGAAGCGCCAGTGAAGGATTGGTACTTGCCTGTGGGTATGGATGGTGACATTGTAAGGTTCAAAGAGAAGCATGAATGTAACTCGAAGAGAAAGACGAAGTAAAAGAAGAAGACGCTTCCATAACTCCAATCACCTACCGGTCGCGCATGAGGTGCAGGTGCTCAAGCCCGAGATGGAGGCATACTTCCCCGCAGCACAGGAAGTACACGCAGAAGCCCCGGCGGCGCTGTA
>Ga0136554_1000615_pt1 | contig 13297 bp, 7 predicted proteins | sample AntRauTorckE5431_FD_104637 | JGI IMG/M metagenome (GOLD analysis project Ga0136554, IMG submission 104637) | Saline lake microbial communities from Rauer Islands, Antarctica - Metagenome Torckler E5 #431 | ecosystem: Environmental > Aquatic > Non-marine Saline and Alkaline > Saline | place...
ATTTTGATATTCTCTTACACCTTTTTTTACATTTGAGCAAAAACTGCCAACTGCAAACTATTTCTAATTCCCCATTTTCAAAAACTTTTCAGAATGAAAACTACCGTCTGCTAACCGAATAAACAAAACGTAATAACCGTCTTGAAAATCACTTGTATCAACGGTTTCTTGTAGTTGCAATACGTTTTTTAAATTGTTATTATAAACGGATTGACCGAGGAAATTATAAATTTCAATCGTTGCGTTTTGAGCCGTTTGTAGTGCTGCGTTGATATTAATAAAACCAGTGGACGGATTTGGAAAAATAGTGATATTTTCCAGCGTTTTGTTTTCGTTAGTGCTTGTTAATAAGGAAAAATTCATCCAGTTCATATTGAACGGTGACTGCGTTATCAATACTCGTAAGGTGTATTGACCAGCTTCAAGAAAGGTATTTTCGTCAGAAGTCGCCCATGTTTGCCAACCGCCTGTCGCAGGAAAACTGGTAAGGTGTAAATTTACAGGCGTACCCGAAGTGTCGACAAGTTGTAAGGCAATGCCGCCCGCACCTTCTGATGCCGTTCTGTACTCAACTCGATACATTCCCGATGTCGAAACTTCGACTGCATAATCCAAATAATCGTTCACATCTAAAAACCCAATATTTTCTCCGCCACCGACATCCGTCGTTGTTTCTAACTGCACGCCAGATTGAAAAATGAAATCTTCTGATTCGATTTTGCCTGGAATTTGGTGCAGCGCTGATAAGTTATTGGTGATATCTTTGAGAGAAAAAATCGCTAACGCTGAGCCATCTGTTGCGATGATTTGCGTGCCACTGTACGAAATTTTCAATTCTTCACTCGCTTTCATCGTATGATTTACGGTGAAATAAACGATGCGAGGATTGTCAGCATCTACAACAATATTGGTAATCGGAATACTATTTCCGTCTGCGTAAATCGTAAAGTTTGATGGAATTGCGGTAAGCGAATTTATATCAATTTTTTTGTTGATATTCATCTTAACCGTGGTTGCATCAACCGTTTCCGCCGAAATAAATTCGGTCGCAATTGAAGTCGTTGCACCCGTTTGAATAAACTCAAAACTACCCAAATTAAACCCATTTTTATCCGCATACATCCGCAGTTTTTTGTCCGTTGTATTTAGAATCACGTTGGGAATCGTCACCGTTTGCCAAGTATTCCAGCCACCAGTATTTGGTGCATAATACGGTATGGTAATGTTTGCACCGTCAACGACAAAGTGGAAACTACCGCCCGTCGTACCCGAAGCCACTCTGACCGCAATATCATAAGCCGCATCAGCCGCCACATTCACTTCGTATTGCATCCATTCATCGGTATTAATAAAACCAACCATAAAGCCGTTTGAATTCGTATTGTCGTTTGATCTCTCAATATCAACGCCATCATTTCGGTACGCCCAACCGTTGTTCCAAGCGGAATAATTGCCAGTTGTCACGGAATAATTAGCGTAATCATCATCTTCATAAGCCTCGCCAATAACGCCCATATCGTAATCCACCGCATGAATTACGCCTGGAATATTATTATCGGCATAAGGTATCGTTTCGTCAGAATAAACCTGTCTAAAAAGTGCGTCAGTCACATCTTTTTGGTAGCGACAATTTTCAACTTTCAAATCTTCCGTTAATTGCATTAAAGTTGCTTTCGCAAACGCAGCAGTTGGCTGTGTTCCGCCATTATTCCAATAATCGAGTAAGGTTTGATAATCGTCACTTTTCGTAATAGACAACGGACCAGCAACGGATTCAATCTTTTTCATTGGCCACCAAGCCCAACCCATATTATTATCTTCATACAATCGAACGGCATCTCTGAACCAAACATTCGAGTTTTCGCCAGTTTCGCCTAAGTATAAAGGCACGTCGTATTGATTCCTCATATCCAAAACCCACTGAATCGAAGCTTGATCATTAACCGACCAATATTTGTGTGGCGAATAAACGAAATTATCGTCCCATGGCGGCGTTAAACCTGTGAAATCATTGGCAAACCAGTTGCCTTCAATGAATATAATATGTGTGGTATCAACCGTTCTGATGCTATCCATAACGTCTTCATACAAATTGCGTAAAGCAACGCCACCCGGCAAATCCCAGTTCGGTTCGTTCAATAAATCATAACCGCCAACCCATTGTTCATTGACGTAACGTTCGGCTAATTTTTTCCAAAGGGAAGCCATTTTAACCTGATTCGCTGGACTTTCCCAAAGTGATGGTTTGGTATCATCATAATCCGAAATAGCGGCATCATAACCTTGCCCACCCGGTGCTGCGTGCAAATCCAAAACCACATACATTTGTCTTGCGGCACACCACGAAATCAAACTATCCGTCAATTCAAAACCTTTGGTTAGCCAAGTTTGCTGCCCTGGAATCGGCTCGTCTTCGATTGGTAAAGTGTATAAATTATAGTGCATCGGCAAACGAATGGAATTAAAACCCCAAGCCTGTAAAGAATCAATATCGGCTTCTCGAACGTGATTCGTTAACCAAGCTTCATAAAATAAATCGGTATCTGCCGCACCAATTAAATCTTCAATTGCTGCTCGGATTTTATGTTGTGGATTCGCAAAACTTGCAGTTTGCAACATATATCCTTCTTGAACCATCCAACCGCCTAAACCCATTCCTCGCAATAAAACGGTATCACCATTTTCATTAGAAATAATTTTACCGTCTGCTTTTAGGAAGTGTTGTGCGTTGGCTTGTACGCTAATTATTAAACAAAATAAAATAAAAAATAAAATATTTTTTTTCATGATAATTTTTTGATTTAGACATAGATTGGCAGGGATTATATCGACTATTTTTTTTATTTAATAAAAAAAATCATATAATTGGTAGGAAATCTGCCTATAAAATGTCTTGATAATATTAAAAAAATAGGCGTCAGACGCTTAAAAAAACGTCTGACCCTTTTGTATTCTCTATTGAAAAACTCGAATATAATCTACGGTCATTCGCTGTGGGAAAGTCGTTGTTCCGTCAGGATAACCAGGCCAGTTTCCACCGACTGCAACATTCATAATAAAAAAGAAATTATTGTCAAACGCAGAAAAGGCAGGAGATGAAGTATTCATACTATAAAATTCTACATCATTTAAAAGCCATTTGATTTCGTTCGTATCCCAAATGATGGTATAAACATGAAATGCATCTGCCAAAATCCCCGAACTAATAGTAGTACCGCCACCTTGATAATTATGACCGTTTTGCTCCCAGTGAAGTGTTCCGTGTGTTGTCGCCGGATCGTTTCCGACCATTTCCATAATATCAATTTCGCCACAAGCAGGCCAACTTACGGTATTAAGATTTTCGCCCAACATCCATAAAGCAGGCCAAAGACCTTGACCAAACGGTAGCTTTGCACGAATATCAATTCGACCATATCTAAACGTTTTTTTGCCTTGTGTCGTCAAACGTGCCGACGTATAGCCGCCGTTTTCTTCCCGTGCTTCGATGATTAATTTTCCATTATTAACCGTTGTATTACTCGCACCAGCTCGATAATTTTGAAGTTCATTATTTCCCCAGCCGTGATCACCAGTTTCATAATTCCAGTCCGTTGTATTTAGACTTGTTCCGTCAAACTCTTCCTGCCACGTTAGCGTATAACCGTTGTAAGTCAATGGCGTTTCGTAGCCGTCATTTCCTGTTGATGTAAAAGGGTCTTCATTTCTAATCGTACCCGTTCCGTCACTATTTGAAATATCTGCACCCGAACTATTTGATAATTTAATTTTGAAGGTTTCGTCTTCTTCAAAGTCTTCATCACCAAAAACGCTTACGGTGAAAGTCGTTTCTCGTGAACCAGCTGCAATCGTTGCCGTTCCAGATGTTGCCTCATAATCTTCACCGGCAGTTGCGGTGATATCTTGTGTTTCGTAATCGACGGTGACGGTTTGCGTTGCTACTTCGACTAACTTAATCTTGAAAGTAAAATCTGTTGTACCGCTATTCCCTTCCAAGCGATTATTGTCTTCAACATAAGCTGAGGATAAAATAATCTCCTCTTCGGCACAGCTTGTAACGAAGATTGAAACCGTCATTAACAAACCAAATACTATTTTTAATGTGTTCGTCATAGTTATTTTTATTTAGTTATTTTTATTTAGTTATGATGCTTTGCATAGCGTGAGGAGGAATTTGGAGTGTAATCGCTTTTCCTACGCCAACATAAAGTTTATAATCAATCATATCATCACTTTGATTCATAATAACATTCACCAAACTGCCGTCTTCATTTAAGAATGAAGTACTTAATAAGTGACTTCGGCTGCTCACGGTGCTGATTCTTTTTGCACCCGGACGAATGAATTTTGAGAAATGTCCAATATAGAAATACGTTGGAGTATAAATCAATTCGCCTTTTTCGGTATCGCCGTGAATTGGCGAGAAGCAGAAATTGCCAACATGATTCGGGCCTCCATTTTGATCTAATAAGATATTCCAATCCGTCCAACCGACTGTTCCATTATTAAAATCATTAATCATAGAACGACCATATCGTTCCGCATGATTCCAATATTGGTATCTATCTGCTCTAAAACCTTCTTGACAACCTTCCGTGAATAAAAGATTTTTGGTTGGAAACGATTCTTTGACATTTCCTAAACTCGAAAACATTGATTCGCCACCTGCCCAAGTTTCGTACCAGTGAAAACCGATTCCCCAAGCATATTTAGCCGCTTCTTCGTCTTCAAAAATAGTATTTGCTCTATTGCTAATCAAATCTCTGTTATGATCCCAAACCACGATTTTTTTATCGCCTAATCCTTCTTTTTCCATGATTGGACCCAAATGATTTTTCAAGAAATCCCGTTCTTCTTCTGCCGTATAAATACAAGATTCCCATCGTTGTACTGCCATCGGCTCGTTCTGAATCGTAATTCCCCAAATCGGCATATCTTCCGCTTCATAAGCCTTGATAAACTTCGTGTAATACGTTGCCCATGCGTCATAATATTCAGGGAGCAATTTGCCACCTTGCAGCATATTTTTAGTATCCTTCATAAATGCAGGCGGACTCCACGGGCTTGCATAAAGCATCAATTCGCCTCCAGCCGTTTCAATCGCTTTTTTTATCAAAGGAATTTTATAAGTTCTATCGTGGTCAATATTGAAAGTTTTTAAATCCTTGTCGCCTTCCTCAATGTAGGTATAACTGTCGGTACTAAAATCACAACTGTGTATTGGCGTTCGACACAACGAATAACCAATACCTTTTTCTTCATCATAATATGCGGTCAAAAATTCTTCTTGTTTTTCTTTTGGCAATTGGGCAAAAATTTCAGCCGAAGCATCGGTAATCGCTCCGCCAATACCGAGGAAAGTCTGAAAGGACTTATTGGGATTTACAAAGACAGAAACTTCACTTTCTAACGGTTGAGTCGCCGACTCGAAAGTCACTTTTCCCGTTTCTGTTAATCGTAATTCGGTATTACTTGCGGTCGTGTAAATCGTTGATTTCATTCCCGACTTTAATTGAAAGGACACATCTGATACAACTTCGTCCACTTTTTCTTTGGCTGCATCTGGAGTTTGATTTACGCCACAACTAAGTAATAGTATAGTGCAAAAAAGGGAGGTTAGTAATTTATAATTCATGGTTTTATTAATTTAGAACAATCGAATTTTTTTTAATTTTTGGACACGAATTTTCACGAATTGCACGTTTTTTTTTAAAATATTTAATAACTATTCGTATAATTCGTGTTAATTCGCATCCAAATAAAATCTACTGAGAAACCAATGTAAAACGCCAGATTCCGCCGCCATAATCAACTTCTAATTCCAAAATATCCTTACCTGAAACGGTTTCCATACGAATGACATCATAGATAGTTTCTGCTTGAGGTAAAGTGACTTCCATACCGTTTGTTGGTTTACGCAAACCAAGAAAAGCACCATTTCCAGTAACTTTCAATTTTGGAATTGCACCATCAGTCACCTCGAAAGCGTGTACACCATCGCTCCAGTCTGCACGGTCAGCCGGTAAGTCTGTTATTGGATAACAAGCATCTGCCGAAAAACCCATATACGTTTCACCCCAAAGGTCGCCGTTTGAATTGTAAGTATAAACACCAGCTTCCGTAAACGTATATTCATCGTTCCAATCACAAGGACGACCGGTCACTTCTACATCAGAATTTTGCCACCAAGTTGTTCCACTTCCGTCATTTGGCCCTACCCACAATGCACCAGCGGCAGGATTTAATTTCCAAGTTTTTGTACCACAAGCAGATATAAATTCCATCGCACCACCACAAGGCCCCGTAACATTTTGCGTAATGGTAATCGCTTTGGTAACATCGCCAGAACCACCTTTTCCGAATACGCTTAATGTCACAAAATATTCGCCCATTTCAGGGAAACTCAGCGCTACTTCATTGCCGGTTCTAACACCAAAACTACCTAAATCCCAACTTGCGATAAAGTTATCATCTATCGTTGTATTGATTAATTTTACATTATTTGCATCAATATATTCAATGCTAAAATCCGCTTGCGGCGGCAATCCAATATCTATTTTGTCTTCAATAGATGGCTCGCAAGCCGTCATTAAAAATAGGCAGCTTATTAAAGTATAAAAGGTTATTTTTTTCATTTGATTAATTTGTTGAATTGCTTTATTATTAAATTGTTTGACCGTTTTAATAAGAATCAAACAATTTAACAATCAAACAATATTTTTAATATCCGTTATTTTGAGTCAAAGCACCGTTACTTAAATCAATTTCCGATTGTGGAATTGGTAAAACTTCGCTTTTTCCTACAGCAAAACCTTGAGAAGCCAAAGTTATCGCAGCTTTTCCTGTTCTAATTAAATCGAAATAACGTTGACCTTCGCAAGCCAACTCCAAACGACGCTCGGTGTAAATGTCTTCCAAAAGCTGATTGCCCGAAGAAGTCAATGCTGCTAACCCAACTCTTGCACGCACTTGATTGACATAACCTCTTGCTTTCGCTTCATCACCGCCACTTCTGACCAAGGCTTCTGCTGCCATTAATAAAACATCAGCGTAACGAATTTCACGAACGTTATTTGCCCAATTTAATGGAATTTCACCGTCACCAGCTGTATTCGCTTGAAGCGGTGCATATTTTCTTACGAAATATCCAGTTTCTTGATAACCAGGCGTGTAATTCGCACCTTGCAAATTGTTCGCATCGATAATCGTATGCTCAAATCGAGGATCGCCATTCATTGCTGCAACTAAATTTGGTGTAACTGGAGAAAATCCCCAGCCTGTTGCGAAAGTTGGACCGCTATAATTGCGCATGCCAACAAATTGAATACCTACGTTTCCTTCGCCGCCGCCAGAACCAAATCCACCCCAGCCAGCGTTTGAATTATCAGAGTAAGAAATTTCAAAAACAGACTCTACACCGTGTTCGTTGCTTGTTTTGAAAATATCACCGTAATTAGCTTCTAAGCTGTAATTTCCAGAATTGATAATCGCTTCCAAGGTACTTGCAGCTGTTCCCATTTTTCCATTATCATTTTGGAATAAAATCGCACGACCTAACAAACCTTGAGCAGCACCTTTAGTGATTCTACCTAACTCACTTCCACTGACCGTTTCTGGTAAGTTTCCAATCGCATCGTTTAAATCTTGTTCGATTTGTACAAAGATTGAATTACCTCCTAATTGTTCTACCGTATAATATTCGTCAGAACCTAAAGTCTTGGTAATCAAAGGCACACGACCGAATAGTCGAACTAAATCAAAATAATATTTCGCTCTTAAGAACTTCACTTCTGCAATCGCACGAGATTTGAATTGAGGCGTCACTCCTTCGATACCTTCAATTTTCTCTAAGAATAAATTCGCACGGTAAATTCCTCTATAATATTTGTTCCAAAAACCCCATTGTGGCCCTAAGTCTGGATTCAAATTAAATGCATCCCAAGCCACCCAGCTCGGTTGATCAGAAGCATCACTTCCGCCTGCAAAACAATCGTCTGAAGCCACATCTAATAATGGGCGAAACATCGTAAAACCACCTTGATCCGTCCATTGCAACACATCATAAACAGCAACTAATGCTTCAAATGCTTGCTCTTGATTTTGGTAAAAATTGGATTCTAAAACCCTTCCGACGGGCGTAACTTCTAAAAATGATTCGTTGCAAGAAGTTAGCAAAATGACGGAAAACAGTATGATTAATTTATTTTTCATTTTTATATATTTTACCTCATCCCTAACCCTTCTCCTTTAGGAGAAGGGTTAGGGATGAGGTATTAATTACTCAAAAGTTACATTTACACCTACAGAGAACATTCTTGCTTGAGGATAACTTCCTCTGTCCACACCTGAATCAATCTCAGGATCAAAACCGCTATAATCTGTAATTGTTAATAAATTATTAGAAGCTACATAAACACGAGCCCTTGCAATACCTGCTCTATTTGTCAATTCTCTTGGTAAAGTATAGCCAATTTGAGCCGTTTTGATACGGAAGAATGAACCACTTTCTACATAAAAAGTTGAACTACGAGCAAAATTGATATTCGCATCGTCATCTGTCAAACGAGGATGAAGGTCAGAAGAACCTTCGCCTGTCCAACGTCCTAAAGCTGCTGCATTCATATTAGAAGTTGGTAAATCATAACGACGACTTGCATTGAAAATAGAATTCCCTGCAACACCTTGACCGAAAATAACTAAATCAAATCCTTTATAAGCCGCATCAATTGTGAAACCATACGTCCAAGTTGGCGTTGGATCACCAATCATTCCTCTATCATTTTCATTAAAAACACCATCGTTATTCATATCAAGAAAACGCATATCACCCGGTACCGCATCTGGTTGTAATAATAATCCATCTGTTCCCGTGTGTGCATCAATTTCTGTTTGGTTTTGAAAAACGCCATCAGCCGTATAACCGTATAAATAACCGATTGGCAAACCTTCCGTGATACGAGTCACTTCAATTCCTTGTGTTCCCCAACCTGCACCACGTACAAATCCTGCTTCGTTACCAATTACGGTAACTTCATTCTGAACATAAGAAAGGTTTCCTTTTACTGCAAAATTCAAGTCGCCAAATGTATTATCGTAGCCTAATTCGAAATCAATACCTTTATTATTCATCGTTCCGACGTTTGCCGTTGGTGCATTATTACCAATATAAGCTGGTAAAGGCGGCGTCGTTTTCATGTCAATGGTATTTTGAATATAAGCGTCAAGCGTCACAGAAAAACGTTTGAACAAACGCATATCAATACCAACATTAAGCTGTTCAGACGTTTCCCAACGTAAATCGGGATTTGAAATCTGATTTGGCGAAACACCATTGGTCAATCTATCGTCTGAACCAAAAGTATAATTACGACCACCAGAAACCGTAGAAACGTATTCTAACGCACCTGCTGCATCGTTTCCATTACGTCCCCAACCAGCACGTAATTTCATATAATTTATAGCATCTGTTTGAGGGAAAAATGCCTCATCTGTAATATTCCAACCCGCAGAAACAGCCGGGAAAAATCCCCAACGGTAGTTTGTACCAAAGTTTGAAGACGCATCTGCACGCATCGTTACTCTGAATATATACTTACCTTGATAATCATAATCTAAACTTGAAAAGTAAGATTCAATCGCATATCGTTCCCATTTTCCACCATAAACTTGCTCACTGTCCTCATTTCTTGCGAAATCAATCGTTGCTTCATCCGCATTTTGTGTCGGAACATCTCGTTTGCTTCCACCCAAATATATTCCGTTCGTTGTTTGCGCAGAATGACCGACCAAAACAGCAAAAGAATGATTTTCCTGAACCTTGAAATTATAATTAATCGTATTATCAAAAATCCAAGTTAAACCTCTATTAAAACTAACACCAACGAAATTCGTATCTAATAAATTAGTCGCGTTTAGATAATGTGAAGGCGTGAAATCTCTATTACCAAAAAATGCTAAATCACTACCGAAACTACTTCTGATTTTTAGGTTTTTAATAATTTCATATTCACCGTAAACCGACGAAACGAATTTATCTGCCCCAAATATACCTTCTGCAATAGCCGAAGCCGCAACAGGATTCACAATTTCAGAAGTTACATATTCAGAAATACCATAAGCCCCGCCTTCACCATATACCAAATTAGGGCGTAACTGACCACCAACAGAATAAGGTGGTTGTCCTAAGACCGTTTCATCTGTTTCATATAAAGGGGTAATCGGATCAATATTTAACGCACGACCAAGTGGAGAACCAAATTCAGAATTGGTGGAAACACCACGAGATTCATTACGAGTGTAAGCCGCATTAACACCGAATTTCAACTTATCCGTCACCTGTGCGTCTAAGTTTAATCTCGCACTTAATCGTCTATAATTTGATTTATCTTCTGCAACGATTCCGTCTTGTTCAAAATAGTTCACCGAACTATAATACGTGATTTTCTCAGAACCACCAGAAATGTTGATTTCATTATTGCTAATCGGTGCATTGGCATAAAATACCGCATCTTGCCAATCTGTACCCTCGCCATATTGTGATGGATTCGGAAAAGGCAATACCTTACCAGAAGCTGCAGCCATCTCATTTTGAATGGTCGCATATTCTGTTGCATTCAACATCGGTACTTTTTTCCAAGGGTTTTGAACCCCATAATAAGCGTTATAATTCACGCTTGCACTTCCTTTTTTTCCTTTTTTTGTCGTAATTAAAACAACACCATTTCCACCCCTTGCACCATAAATAGCTGCCGAAGCGGCATCTTTTAAAACTTCAATCGAAGCAATATCATTTGGATTCAAATAATCAATTCCACCACCGATAATAACACCATCCACTACGAAAAGTGGACTCGAACCATTGATAGAAGACGTTCCACGAATCCGAACCGTAGAACCAGAACCTGGTGCTCCCGAGCTTTGCGTTACCCGAACTCCCGATGTTCTTCCTTGTAACGCCTGCTCTACACGACCAATTTGCATATCTTCCAAATCCTTTCCTTTGACTTGTGAGATAGAACCCGTTACATTACTTTTTTTCTGCGTTGTATAACCGGTAACAACAATTTCGTCAAATTCAATACCTTCTGATAAGGTAACATTGATAACGCTTTTACCAGCGATTTCAAATTCTTGCGTCCCGTAACCAACATAAGAAAAGACTAAGGTTGTCGATTCTGCTGGTACTTTGATACTGTAATTTCCGTCAAGATCGGTCAGCACCCCTTGCGTTGTTCCTTTTACTAAAACAGATGCCGCAATCAAGCTTTCTCCGTCTGTACTCGAAACCGTCCCGGTAACCGTACTTTGGCCAAGTGCAATACCCGACCACGTTAACACCATAAAAAGTATTAAGGAGTATTTTAATCTCATAATTTGATTGGTTTAATTTAAACTTAAAAAATATTGTTAAATAGATAGCTCTTGGATCTTTAAAAATTTACTTCGTGAATTTTTAATTCTAACATCTAAAATCTAAAAGCGAAGCGGTCTAACGTCTAATATCTAAAAAAACCTACTTCGCTACCACAAATTTTTGTGTCAATTTCGATTCGGCAGTTCTTACCATAATGAAATAAAGACCATTAGGGTAGTTTGTTGCATCAATTTGGTAAGTGTTCGTATTAGAAACCGTTGTAGAAAGGACAACTTGACCAACTGCATTGATAACCAAAATTTGTTTTTCGTCATTCATTACGTTATCGCCAAAAATTACATTTGCATAACTATTAACCAATGTCGGGCGTAATGAAAACAACGTGTTATCCATCAACAAACCATTCGTACCAGTCGCACAAACGCCATCACTTGAACACTCTGCGAAACAAGCCATAATCGTTGTATCAGAATAAACGCCCGGTAAAAAACGATCATTAAAGTTTAAAGTGTCTGCACAAGGCAAACCTTCAATATCTTCTTTACAACTAAAGTTACCACAGTTTCCATTAGTAAAAGTATAGTTACTTTGAAAACCTTTAGGTTTTCTAACTGTAATCGTGTACGTTCCATCAGCATCTGCATCAGACATTGGATTATCACCTGGAATACCAAAGTTTCCACCACCTGCTAAAAAGATTCCTGCTGGGTCAACCGTACCAATAGAAGCCGTATTTAATGTAAATGTAATGTCAATAGAATCACTTACAATCGTACAAGAACCATCGCTATCACAAGTACCAAAACAAGCCTTGATTATTGTATCAGACATTACTGCTGGTAAAAAACGATCGTTATAGTTATTCGGATCCCCACAAGGCAAACCACCCAAATTTTCTTTACAAGTCCAACCTGGACAATTTCCATTCAAGAAAGTATAATTACTTGATGTTCCCATAGGTTTTACAATCGTAACCGAATAAATACCATCACCGTCAGGATCTGTCATCGGATGATCACCCGCTACGCCAAAATCTGAACCACCCGCAACGAAAGGTCCAGCTGCGGCAAGGTTTGCTCCCAGCGTCGCTACATTTAATTCAAATGTAATGTTTACAGTTTGTGCAAAAGAAAAGATTGCAACTGTACATACTAATAAGATAGATAAAATTAATTTTCTCATAACTTGATTTTTTTGATAATTTTTCAATAACACAATACAAAATAAATATTGTGCTTACATTTTTTTAACAAAACAAAAGTAAGTACAAAGTATTGTTTATAAAATTTTATTACCACAACATCATTTCAACAAATCGATAATGTCTTAAATTTAACCACAACATCACCACAACAAACTATATAATTCCTTGTTTTTTGTACCTTTAAGAACCATTCTAAAATACTCAATAGCGTACAGGTAATCCCTGTCCTACGCTTTACAAAATTTGAACTCAGACTTAGATAAAAATTCAGATGCTAAAATATTATTTACTTTTTTGGGGAATTATAATCGGAGTATCATCTACCAGCTTTGGGCAGTCCAGTAATATCGGTATTCCACCAGTTTATAATTTTAATAAAACGACTTATAATGGCAGTCCGCAGAATTGGGATATTGCACAAGACAAAAATGGCTTGATGTATTTTGCCAATAACGCTGGGTTATTAGTCTTTGATGGTAAATATTGGCAATGTCATAAAGTGACGAATCAAACCGTTGTGCGATCGGTAAAAGTAGCAAATGATGGAAAGATATACGTTGGTGCTCAAGGTGAAATGGGCTATTTTTCGCCAGACAAAAAAGGTAGGTTGACCTATACTTCTTTAAATGGTTTATTGGCGGAAGAAGATAGAAATTATGCAGATATTTGGGATATTGAAATCGTCAATCAAAAAATTTATTTCAAAACTGGAAGCAGCA